>OFHJ01000096.1_pt1 | contig 35496 bp, 24 predicted proteins | sample 1522001 | NCBI WGS metagenome assembly OFHJ01 (sample SAMEA2464838, study PRJEB22497) | soil metagenome | biome: Grassland; feature: Farmland; material: Clay | place: Australia | collected 2013-02-01 | depth 1.2 m | reverse complement strand
CGCGGGGTGGGGTGTGGTGGGGGGCGGCGTGTGTGGGGGGGGTGCCCCCGCCCCCTCACCGCCTGCAGCACCGTCTGGCGCGTGGCATCGCTCACATACTGGCTGCCGTTGACGACCCGTGAAACGGTCATCGGCGACACGCCGGCATAGCGGGCCACGTCCTTGATGGTGATGCTGCCGCGGGCGCCGCTGCGGGATTTGCGTGCCGGCTTGCTCATCTGCTGATGATGGGGTGTTTCTCCGCGTTGTTATCCGACAACGCACGGTTGGAGGGCATTATCACACGCCCGCCCGCTCGCAGCACGGTATTCGCCAACTCGCCGGCGTGTGAATCGACCGTTTCGGCCGCAATATGATATCGTTCACAGTCGGGCCCATTCCGACACCCCCTCGTGCGGCCGGGAACAGGCGCCCCGGCGCCCTCTCGGCGTGACGCGCACGGTACTGGAGGTCCCCGGCGCACCGGCTGCGGCCTGGACCGGCGAGCCGCGGACGCACCCGAGGCGCCTCGACGGCCACGGCCGGGGCGCTCAGACCGCGCCGGAGTGTCGGCGGCCCATCCCACCCGCCGGGGCAACGCCCGGGCGGCTTGCACCGGCGGCGCATGCGCCCGATGGGGACGCCCGCCGGCCCGCGGTACACTCACGCTCATGCCCCGCCAGCCTCCATTCGTCCGCACCCTGCCCTCGGGCCGACGGGTGTTGCTCCAGGGGCTGCGGCGGCGCCGCTGGCACGACCTGTATCACGTATTCATGACCATCACCTGGCCGAGGCTGTTCGCCAGCTTCGCCGGCCTGTTCGCACTCTTCAATCTCCTGTTCGCCGCCCTGTACTCCCTGCAGCCCGACTCCATCGCCCACCTCGCTCCGCCGGGCTTCTGGGGCCGGTTCTTCTTCAGTGTCCAGACGGTGGCCACGGTCGGCTACGGCGTCATGCACCCCCACACCCTCTACGGGCATGTCATCTCCTCGATCGAGATCTTCATCGGCGTGATGGGCCTCGCGCTGATCACCGGGATGATGTTCGCACGCTTCTCACGGCCGACGGCGCGGTTCCTGTTTGCCCGGCATGCGGTCATCGGTCCGATCGACGGCGAGCTCACGCTGGTTCTGCGAGCCGCAAACGAGCGGCAGAACGTCGTCATGGAGGCCCGCGCGCAGTTGCGTCTCATCCGGGACGAGCGCAGTGCCGAGGGCCATCACGTGCGCCGGATCTACGACCTGCGCCTGCGGCGAAGTGAGCATCCGATATTCCTGTTCGGCTGGACCATGCTACACCCCATCGACGAGGCCAGTCCTCTCGCCGAGGCCAGCGCCGAATCGCTCGAGGCCGCCAATGCCTATCTGCTGCTGACGCTCAGCGGCACCGATGAGACCACCGGCCAGCTGCTGATGGCGCGGCACGAATACCCCGCATCGACACTGCGCTGGCAGCACCGGTTCGCGGACATCCTCATCCCGGGCGAGGACGGGGTCGACCATCTCGATTACACGAGGTTTCACGACGTGGAGCCTCTCGGCTGAGCGCGGACGACGCCGAGACGTTGAGCTCAAGGCATTGGTAACGCTATCATCCGGGATCCATACGCGCCGCCAGGGGGACCCATGCCGAGCACTCCGCCACGATTGACCGGCGCAGCCCGAGCAACGCACTGGCGACGCCGGCTCGTCCAGGCGTTGCTTCCTGCCCTGATGTGCGCGGCGCTCGCCGCACCGAGCGCCCACGCCGACAGCGGCTATCGCCTGTGGCTGCGCTACATGCCCGTGCATGGCGTGTGGCTCTCGCGCTATCGGCGCGGCGCGACCGAGCTGGTTGCGGGCGGCGGCGGACCCAGCGCTGCGCCGGGCGCCGCGCGCGCCCCCGCCTTGTCGAGAACGCTGCGCGCCGCGCGCGCGGAGCTGGTGCGCGGGCTCTCGGGCCTGCTCGGCCGTCCGCCCCGAATCAGCAAAGCCGTCACGGCCGATGGGGCGATCGTGCTCGGGACGCCCCGCTCCTCGGCGCTGATCCGTGCTCTGCCACTCGATCTCGCCCGCACCGGCTCCCAGGGCTATCTCATCCGCTCCCTGCGGGTGCACGGGCACCGCACGATCGTCATCGCCGCGCGGAAAGACATCGGCGTGCTCTATGGCGCGTTCGCCTTTCTGCGCTTGCTGCAGACGCGCCGGCCGATCGAGCATCTGAACATCCTCTCGCGGCCGAAGATCCGCCGCCGCGTGCTCGACTTCTGGGACAACCTCGACGGCACGGTCGAGCGCGGCTACGCGGGGGATTCGATCTGGAAGTGGAACGAGCTGCCCGAGTACCTCTCGCCTCGCTACACCGACTTCGCCCGCGCCTGCGCCTCGGTCGGCATCAACGGCGTGGTGCTGAACAACGTCAACGCCAGCCCCTTCATTCTCGAGCCGCTCTACCTCGCCAAGGTCGCCGCGCTCGCCCGCGTGCTGCGACCCTACGGCATCCGGGTCTATCTTTCGGTTCCGTTCAGCGCCCCGATCACCCTCGGCAGGCTCGCCACCGCCGACCCGCTCGATCCGGCCGTGCAGGCGTGGTGGCGCAAGAAGGTCGCGCAGATCTATCACTACGTGCCGGACTTCGGTGGTTTCCTGACCAAAGCGGACTCGGAGGGCGAGCCCGGGCCCGCCCAGTACGGGCGCACCCAGGCGCAGGGCGCGAACCTGCTCGCGCGCGCGCTCGCGCCCCACGGGGGCATCGTGATGTGGCGCACGTTCGTGTACTCGACGAACCCGCACTCGGAGGATCGGGTCAAGCAGGCCTACGACATCTTCAAGCCGCTCGACGGCAAGTTCGACCGAAACGTCATCCTGCAGAACAAGAACGGACCGCTCGATTTCCAGCCGCGCGAGCCGTTCAACCCGCTGTTCGGCGCAATGCCCAAGAGCAACGAGATGCTGGAGCTCGAGATCACCAAGGAATACCTCGGCCAGCAGACGAGCCTGGTGTACCTCGGGCCGCTGTTCGAGGAAGTCCTGCGCGCCGACACCTGGGCGCGGGGCCGCGGCTCGACCGTCGCGCGCATCATCGACGGGTCCCTCTACGGGCAGCGCGACACCGCCATCGCCGGGGTCGCCAACATCGGCTCGGACCGCAACTGGTGCGGCTCGATCTTCAACCAGGCCAACTGGTATGTGTTCGGCCGCATGGCCTGGAACCCCGACGCCTCCGCGCGGCGCATCGCCGGACAGTGGGTGCGCATGACCTTCACCAACGAGCCGGCGTTCGTCGAGCCGGTGGTGCGCATGATGATGCACTCGCGCGAGGCGGCGGTCGATTACATGGACCCGCTCGGACTCGCGAGCCAGATGGCCGCCGGCACGCACTTCGGCCCCGGCCCCTGGGTGCACCCGGGCAAGCACTTTCCGCCCGACTGGTCGAGCACGTACTACAGCAGGGCCGACGCCCGGGGCATCGGCTTCGATCGCACCGCCACGGGCAGCGATGCGGTGGCGCAGTACGCGCCGCACGTCGCGGCCCGGTTCGCGAGTCTCCTCAAGTGCCCCGAGGATCTGCTGCTGTGGTTCCATCACCTGTCCTGGAACTACCGCCTGCGCTCCGGGCGGACGCTCTGGGACTCGCTGGTACGCCGCTACGACCGCGGCGTCGCGACGGTCAAACGGATGCGCAAGACATGGAGCGGCCTCGCGAAGTACGTCGATCCGCAGCGCTCTCGGCTCACGGCCGATTTTCTCGACATCCAGGTGAGGGACGCCGAGTGGTGGCGCGATGCGAGCATCGCCTACTTCCACTCCCTCAACGGGCTGCCGCTGCCGCGCGGGGCGGCCCCGCCGCCCGATTCCCTGAAGGCTTACGAGGCATTCTGCATCCCCTACGTGGAAGGCAGCCCGGGAGCCGGGCCCGCCTGCGCCCCGGCGGACATCCCCGTGCCCCGGTGAGCACAGCGGTCATCCCGCGGCCCGAGTCGTGCCGGGATCGACTCTGAGGTGAGTACCGGCCGAATGAGCCGGCCGATGCCTCACCAATCCCACATCGTGCCGTCCTCGAGGCGCGCGACGGGCAGCTGTTTCGGATCGTAGGGGAAGCGCTCCGCGAGCTTCTCGTCGATGCCGACGCCGTGACCGGGACTCTCGCCGCAGTGCAGGCGCCCATCGCGGAAGACGTAGTCGTTGGGGAAGACCTCGAGGGTCTGCTGCGTGTGGTGCATGTATTCCTGGATGCCGAAGTTCGGCACCCAGGTATCGAAGTGCAGTGCCGCCCCCATCGTGACCGGCGAGAGATCCGTGGCGCCGTGAAACCCGGTGCGCACCTGATACAGGCCCGCCAGGTCGGCGATCCTGCGCACGTGCGTGATGCCGCCCGCGTGCACGATCGTCGTGCGGATGAAGTCGATCAGCTGTCTCTCGATGAGGCGCTTGCAGTCGAAGATGGAGTTGAACACCTCGCCCACGGCGAGGGGCGTCACCGCGTGGCGGCGGATCAGCTCGAAACCGTCGGGATCCTCGGCCGGTGTCGCATCCTCCAGCCAGAACAGCCGGTAGGGCTCCAGGTCGCGGGCGAGCCTCGCCGCCTCGATGGGGCTCAAGCGATGGTGCGCGTCGTGCAGCAGCTCAAGCGAGCGGCCGTGATCGACCCGCAGCCGCTCGAACAGCCTCGGCACCAGATCAAGATACGCCGGAGTCGACCACACCGTCTCGGCCGGCAGCTCGCTCTCGGCCGGCTCATAGGCGTTCTTCTCGCGCGTGACGCCGTAGGGCTTTTTCAGTCCCGGCACACCGCATTGCGCACGCACGGCCCGGTATCCCATCGAGACGAATCGCGCCACCTCCGCGCTCGTCTCATCGATGTCGCGGCCGCTTGCGTGGCCGTAGACCAGCACGCCCTCGCGCGAGCGGCCGCCGAGGAGCCGATACAGCGGCAGCCCCGCCATCTTGCCGAGAATGTCCCACAGCGCCACGTCGACCGCCGCGATCGCGGTCATGGTGACCGGCCCGCGCCGCCAGTACGCGCCCCGATAGAGGAACTGCCAGGTGTCTTCGATGCACCCGGCGTCGCGCCCGATGAGATTCGGGATCACGTGGTGCTCGAGATAGGCGGCCACGGCGAGCTCGCGCCCGTTGAGCGTGGCGTCTCCGAGGCCGCACACGCCCGAGCGCGTCTGCACCTTGAGCGTCACGAAGTTGCGCCCGGGACAGGTGACGATCACACGCGCCGAGACGATTTCCCGATCCCGCTCCGACCCTCTGAGATCCGCTTTCGCGGGCGTCGGTGCCGCGGGATACCCCTGAGGCTCGGACTGGGCAATGCTCATGGACCAAACACTCCGCTGTAACTCCTCAACCAGACCTACTCACCCAACGCAGCGCCTTCGCGCACCGGCGTCCACCGCGGCGCCAACGCGTGAATCACCGCGAGCGCCAGCAGGTACATGCCGCCCGCGATGACGAACAGCGCGGTATAGCTGCCCGTCGCCTGCAGGACGAATCCTACCGCCGTCGCCACCAGCGCGCCCGCGACCGCGCCGGCGAACCCGCCCAGCCCGACGACCGAGGCCACCGCCCCGCTCGGATACAGGTCCGAGGCCGTAGTGAACAGGTTCGCCGACCATCCCTGGTGGGCCCCCGCCGCCAGGCCGATCAGCGCGACCGCGCCCCACAGATGATGCATCGAGGGCGCAAAGATGATCGGCACCACGGCAAGCGCGCACACCAGCATCGCCCCCTTTCGCGCCGCGTTGAGGCTCCAGCCGAGGCGGATGAGCCTTCCGGCGAGCCAGCCGCCAGCGATGCTGCCGGCATCGGCCATCACGTAGATCACCACGAGCGGCGGGCCGAGCTCGGTCAGATCGAGACCGTAGCGGTGGTGCAGGAACTTCGGTAGCCAGAACAGCAGGAACCACCACACCGGGTCGGTCAGAAACTTGCCGGCCGCGAACGCCCAGGTCTGACGGTGGCGCAGCAGATGCGTCCACGGAACTCTTCGGCGCACGGCCGGCTCATCGGAATCGGCTCGAATATACTCGAGCTCGCGGTCCGACACGCGCGGATGACGCTCCGGCGGTCGGTAGAACAGCAGCCACGTCGCCAGCCACAGCACGCTCAGCACGCTCGTCATGAGAAAGCCCGACCACAGGCCCCACAGCGACACCATGACCGGCACGGCGATCGGCGCCACAATGGCGCCGACGTTCGAACCGGCGTTGAACAGGCCGGTGGCGAAGGCCCGCTCCCGGCGTGGAAACCACTCCGAGACCGTCTTCACCGCGGCCGGGAAGTTGCCGGACTCGCCGAGTCCCAGCATGAACCGCGCCGCCGCGAACGCGAGCACCGTGCGCGCCAGCGCATGGCTTGCGGCCGCCACCGCCCACACCGAGATCGCCAGCGCATAGCCGATGCGCGTGCCGAGCCTGTCGATGACCGCGCCGGAGAACAGCAGGCCGATGGCATACGCGGTCTGGAAGGAGGCGACGATGTAGCCGTAATCGACCTGCGTCCACCCGAGCACGTGCCCGAGCGTGGGCGCGAGCACGCCGAGCACCTGCCGGTCGATGTAGTTGAGCGTCGTCGCCCAGAACAGCAGCGCGCAGATGCCCCAGCGGACACGCCCGACCCGCCCGGGAGCCATCGCTGCGGTGAGGCCGCGCGATTCGATCGGTCATTCTCCTCGTGTGTGGGGCCGGGTGAGGGACTCGTTCGGCACGAACTTCCCGCCGCGCACGAGCATGGCGAGGACTTGCTCCGAGCGCTGCAGCCATGCGTCCTGCTTGTCCGGGGTGATGTTGTTGTGCGCGGATTCGATCATCAGACGGCGGTAAACGATCGGATAGCCGCCGAGCAGTCCCCGTCCGCGGGCCGCCACACGCCAGGTCACCTTGGGCACGTCCGCCGGAATGCGCCCGTAGACGTCCTGCTCGAACGCCGCAACGAGCTGCGGACGACGCTCGCGCCACCACATCCGCGCGCTCGTGACCGGCTGTCCGTCATCGAGCCTCAGGGGATCGGGAATGTTCGGGTAGGGGTTGGCGAGCGCCTCGTCATAATTGGCATGGTTCGGCGCATTCTCGTTGCCGCTCGTCCCGGGGCGCAGCCGCTCGATCCCGAGCTGCTCCATCATGTTGCGGTGGTCCTGCCGCGCCGTGAACGTCACGGGCGGCGGCCAGCGGCCGGCGGGGAGCGCCGAGGACGGCACCGAGAGCAGACCGCCGGCGAGCAGGAGCGCAAGAGCCCATCCGTCACCGGGGCTCGCTGCCGACCGCCGCGCCGACCGCATGGTGCCGCTCAGCGCTTTCCCGGCCGGGTGAAGAACGAGAACGGCACCGCATCGGCCATCACGCGGTAGCCGAGCGGCGAAGGGTGCAGGTTGTCGCCGGAATCGTAAGCCGGCCGCAGCCGATGCGGATCGCTCGGATCGCGCAGCACCTTGGCGAAGTGCGCGACCGCATCGAAGTGCCCGGGTGCGCGGATCCAGGCGTTGATCTTCTCGCGGTCGGCTTCCGTCGCCGCCGACGGGTGATAGTAGGTCGAGCCCATGAACGGGGGTATGGTGCCGCCCATCACGGGTATGCCCGCGGCGTGCGCGCGCAGGATGATCTGCTTGTAGGCGCCGATGATGCGGCGCACCAGCGCCGCGTTCTGTGCGGGTGTGAGTGTCCTGTGCATGGTCGCGGTGCCGAGGTCGTTGACGCCCTCGAGCACGATGAGATAGCGCACACCGGTTTGAGAGAGCACGTCGCGATCGACACGCGCGAGGGCATTGGGACCGAGGCCGTTCAGCAGCAGCCGGTTGCCCCCCAGGCCGGCGTTGAGCACGCCGAGATCGCGGGTCGAGGGATTTCTCGCCAGGCGCCGCGCGAGGTCATCGGTCCAGCGGGTGTTGCTGTCGTTCGCGGTGGCGTGCCCGTCGGTGAGCGAGTCGCCGAGCACGACGACGGCGGCGGCGGGCCGATGCTCGAGCACATCCACGCCCGAGATGAAGAACCAGTGAGCGAACCGCTTCGCCCCGGGCAGCGTCGCGGCGGAGACGTGCTCGCCGTGAACGAGAAACGAGATCTCCCGGGAGCCCGGATGGCTGGTCTCGCGCGCCGGCGGGCGCTTCAGGTACAGCGTGATCGCCAGATTGGAAAGCGGCGCGGCATCGAAGCGGACCGGATCGGAGTAATACACCGCGCCTGCCGGAATGCTCACGCCCGCCCGCCCGTTGAAGGTGAGCGCCTGGTTGGTCGACGGGTCGATGGCGCCTGTGGTCAGCGAGACCGGCCGGGCGATGTCAACCGACTCGATGCGCAGCGGCCGGGTCCCGAAGACGTTGGACACGCGCACACGCAGCTCCCTGCCACCCAGGGAGAGATGGACGATCTGGCGCAGCGTCGCATTGCGCAGGTCGGCCGGCGGCAGGGCATTGCCCGGCTCGGGGATCTGCTGCGGGGCGGACCATGTCCCCACCCAGTGCACCGCCGCCGGTGCCCGTGCGTGCGCGCCGGTGTCGGCCGCGCCGGCCGTGGCGCTCCGGCCGGGTGCGCCGGGCTTGCCCGCCGCACCGGCCTTGCCGGCCGTGCAGCCCGCGCACGCGAGCAGCGCGCACGCCAATACCGTGCCGATGAGCGGCCGGGCGCTCATGACCCCGCCCCCAGGGCCACGAGGCTGTGGGGCTCGACCTGAAGCTCGTAGCCATACTCGCGCGGCGCTCCCGTGCGCCCGGCCCCGGAAAGCTCCGAGGCGGGCAGCGGCTCACCGTTCAACTCCACCCCGGTGGTCAGGTTCCGGAGGTGGGCCGATCCTTCGATCACGCGCACGGCCGCCGGATGGTTGCGGTAGGACTCCACGACCACGGAGCCGTTGCCATATTCGAACAGGCTGACCCGGGCCGGCCCCGTCAGTCGCGGCAACCCCGCCGGCGTCAGCCAGCGCCTGAGCGCATCGAGCACGCGAGGCGGTAGCGAGTAGAAGTCGTTCTGCTCCTCGGGCACGTCGAGCACAAACAGCTCGCCCTTGCCATAGTGGTCCATCAACAGCAGCGGCACACCGCCTCGGTCATCGAGTCCCCGGACCACGGCCCAGTCCTCGTTGGTATAGAAGTGGATCAGCGGAAAGAGAATCGGCCGGCTCTTGCCGATCACCGTGCCCGCGCCAAAGCCGTAGCCCTCCACGTAGCGGGTGGGCGCGGCGATGGAATGGGTGACGCGCATGTCGGTGACCTGATCGAAACCCCTCTTTTGCAGTGCGCGAAGCAGTCCCGAGGTGATGATCACGTGATCACCGGCGCGCAGGTGCGATTCGATTTCCGCGACGATGTGCGGGTCCTTGCGCGCCGCTTCCGTCAGGAACACGGTATGGGCGTGCGGCCAATGCGGATACATCTCGACCGGAACGCCGATCATGCCGAGCATCTCGGGCAGGAAGTCCTCGCCGCTGGAATCGAGCGGCCGGTAGGTCGCGAGGCCTTCGGGCTCGCCGAGATGGCCCGCGATGCGATCGACCTGGCGCAGCGAATAGGCGACCACGTTGGCGAGCCGGGGATATTTGAAGTCGGGAGCCCACGGCAGACCGCAGCACTTGCGCGCCATCCTGAAGTAGTTGAACGTGGTCGGAAGATACTGCCAGGCGGCGCGGTTCTTGGGATTGGCGATCTCGAGCAGGTTGGTGTACTCGAACAGGTTGATCGCCGGCGCCTTGGCGAGGATCGTGTCCCAGAGCTGCTCGGCGTAGCGGTCGAGATAATGCATCGCGATCGGATCGACCCAGCCGCCGCCGTTTCGGCCGGGCGCGATGTTCTCGAAGTAGCGGAAGATCTCGTAGCTCTCGTAGGGCAGCAGCTGCTGATCGGTGGTGGGCGCGAAGCGGGTCTCATCGCCGGTCCAGATCTCAGGGAAGATCTTCGGCTCGTTTTTCAGATCGAACCCCATCCCCTGGAAGGACGGATAGAAATTGGGGAACTTGATGATGACACGTACCTTGGGGTTCGCCGCGCGCGCGGGCTCGAGGATCAGATCCCGCGAGACCTCGTCCATGGTCTGCATGCGATACTCGGACCAGGTGCGCGAGCCCTTGGCCTCGATGTCCGCGTCGCTCTTGGTGTTGAAGAAGTAGAGGTCGTCGAGGATGAATTCGTTGAAGTGCCGCGCCGTGAGCGCCGACATGCGCCGCGCGAGCGCCCGGTCCCGCGGCAGCGCGTAATCGAGAGTCTGGATCTGCCCGTGCCCGCCCGGAGCGAGCATCGCCATGCCGCCGGCGACCGCGACGCCGCGGGAGAGGAAGAAGCGCTTGACGCGATCGAGCTCGGCGCCGTCGGCGCTGACCCCGGCCCGATAGCTTTCGATGAACACCCGGTCCACGTGCAGCGCCGAGCTGATCGTCTTCCAGCTCGAGCGCATCCACGCCGGGTCGCTCGCCATGCGCTTGACCACACGCACGGGGATGTAGACAGTGACCTTGAAGTTCTTGTACGGCCGGGGCGCGGCCCAGCACGTGACGGTTGCCAGCAACAGAGCGAGCGCCGCCAGCCAGTGTCTGCCTTTCAAGCTTTCCCCCTTCCTCGTGATCGGGCATCGCGGGCGCACACCGCCACCCTTGACCCTGCAAACGATGATAGCGCTCACATTTTCGCTTGGCAATTTCTTGTCGGCTCGCACTTCCCCCTGAGGCCTCTTGAGATCATGCTCGATCCCGAGCGGGTTTGAGCTATGATATCGGTACCACACCAACTTGCAGACAAGGGGGAGACCGTGTCGCGTTCCCGAATTTCACGCATCGGCCGGGTGTGCATGCTCGCCACGGCCGCGGGTCTCGCCTCCGGATTCGGATTTCAGCTCGCGCATGCGGCCGCAACACCGCTCTACAAAGACCCGAACGCCCCGATCCATGCCCGGGTCAACGACCTGCTCCGGCGCATGACGCTCGCGGAGAAAATCGCGCAGATCAGCTGCATCTGGCAGCGCAAGCCCGAGATCGAGGACGCGCGCGGCAACTTCGACCGCGCCAAGGCCGAGCGGCTCTTTCCCGACGGACTCGGCCAGGTCGCCCGGCCCGGAGACGTCAACGGGCAGCCCGGCGGGTTTCGCAGCCTGGAGCGCACCGTGCAGCTGGTGAATGCGATCCAGCGCTACGATGTCCAGGACACGCGGCTCGGCATTCCCGCGCTGTTTCACAGCGAAGGCTTGCACGGCTACATGGCCAAAGGCGCCACCAGCTTTCCGCAGGCAATCGCGCTGGCGAGCACATGGGACCCGGCGCTCGTCACCCGCATGTTCACGGTCGTCGCGCGCGAGGCGAGCGCGAGAGGCGTGCGCTTGCTGCTCACTCCGGTCATCAATCTCGGCCGCGACCCGCGCTGGGGACGCATCGAGGAGACCTTCGGCGAGGATCCCTACCTCGTCAGCCGCATGGGAGTCGCGGAGGTCCGCGGCCTGCAGGGCAGCTCGCTGCCGCTCGGTCCGGGACGCGTGTTCGCCACCCTGAAGCACTTCGCCGGCTACGGCGTACCGGAGGCGGGCACCAACGTAGGCCCTGCCGAAATCACGCGCCGTACGCTGCGTCAGATGTATTTCGAGCCATTCAAGGCGGCGATCGACCAGGCTGACGCGCAGATCGTGATGGCCTCCTACAACGAGATCGGCGGCATCCCCTCGACCGCCAACCGCTGGCTGCTCACCGGCGTGCTGCGCAAGGACTGGGGATTCAAAGGCATCGTGGTCAGCGACTACGACGGCATCGAGCAGCTGATGACGCTGCACCACGTCGTGGGCAACCTCACCGAGGCCACGGCGCGCGCGCTGCATGCGGGTGTCGATGTCGACTATCCGGATGGGCAGGCCTTCTCTCACATCCCGCAGGCCCTCGCCCAAGGGAAGGTGACCATGGCCGAGATCAACTCGGCGGTGCGCGGGGTGCTGCGCCTGAAGTTCGAGGCGGGATTGTTCGAGCACCCGTACGTGAGCGTCCGCTATGCGCGCAAGATCACCGACGACGCCCAGGCGCGGGCGCTCGCGCTCAAAGCGGCGCAGCAGGCCGTCGTGCTGCTGAAAAACGACGGCACCCTGCCGCTCGACCTGCATCGGATCAGGACACTCGCCGTCATCGGCCCCAATGCGGCACCGGTGCGGCTCGGCGGCTACTCGGGCGTGCCGTCGCACCCTGTCAGCGTGTTGCAGGGGATCAGGAACTACGTCGGCAACCGTGTGCACGTCGTCTACGCCAAGGGTGTGCACCTGGTCTCCTACGGCACCTACTACACGAACCGCGTCGTGCTCGCCACGCCCGCGCAGAACCGGCCCCTCATCCGCCAGGCGGTGCGCGTCGCACGGCGGGCCGATGCGATCGTGCTGGTCCTCGGCACCAGCGGCGCGCTGTGCCGCGAGGGCTGGTCGAACGCCCATCTCGGCGATCGGGACAGCCTGAAGCTCGTCTCCGCACAAAACAGGCTCGCCAGCGCGATCTTCGCCCTCGGCAAGCCGGTGGTCACCGTCCTGATCAACGGCTGTCCGGTCACCGTGAACCGCATCCTGAAAAAGACCAACGCCCTGGTCGAAGGCTGGTACCTGGGCCAGGAAGGCGGCACCGCCATGGCGGACGTGCTGTTCGGCAAGACCGATCCGGGCGGCAAGCTCCCGGTGACCATTCCGCGCTCGGTGGGTCAGGTGCCATACAACTACGACGAGAAGCCGAGCGCGCACCGCGGCTACCTCTTTGCCGACAACTCGCCGCTGTTCCCCTTCGGCTACGGCCTCTCCTACACCACGTTCGATATCGGCCCTCCGGTGCTCTCGGCGGGCGCCATCCCCTCGAGCGGCAAGGAGACCGTCACCGTCACGGTGCGCAACACCGGCAAGGTCGCGGGCAGCGAGGTGGTGCAGCTGTACCTGCACGAGCTGGTCACATCGGTGACCGAGCCGGTGAAGGCGCTGAAAGGGTTCAAGCGCGTGTGGCTCGCCCCGGGCGCCTCGACCCGCGTGTCCTTCGAGCTCGGCTGGAAGGATTTCGCCATCTGGAACCAGCACATGCGCCACGTGGTCGAGCCGGGCACCTTCCGCGTGATGGTGGGGCCGGATTCGGCGCACCTGAAGGCCGCCACGTTCAAAGTGACGTCCTGAAGGGGGGCGCCACGGTGCCCGGCCCCGAAGCTCCTCTCGGGGCCGGCTCATCGCCCCACCGGCCAGGACGCACTCCCGGTACGCGTGACACGCAAGCACGACCCTGAGCGCAACCGGGCTCGACCGGGCCGCACGGGAACTGACCGATTGACGGGCGCAACGAGTCGGCCGACAGTACCGCCCCATTGCGCGGGCGCAGACCGGCGCGCTCCGAGCGCCGGAACCGCCCGCCGAAGCCCGGGAGGTATTGCGATGCAATTCGTGACCGTGCCGATCGACAAGCCCGAGGCGCTCAATGTCATCTTCGGGCAGACTCACTTCATCAAGAGCGTCGAGGACATCCACGAGGCGCTCGTGACCGCAGTCCCGGCGATCCGTTTCGGCCTGGCATTCTGCGAGGCCTCGGGCAAGTGCCTCGTGCGCGGGTCGGGCACCGATCCGGCGCTGCAAGAGCTGGCGCTGCGCAACGCGCAGGCGATCGCCGCCGGCCACAGCTTCATCGTCTTTCTCGGCGAAGGCTTCTATCCCGTCAACGTGCTCAATGCGATCAAGCTTGTCCCGGAGGTCTGCCGGATCTTCTGCGCCACGGCCAACCCGACGGAAGTGGTGCTCGCCGAGACCGCTCAGGGACGCGCGGTGCTCGGCGTGGTCGACGGCTCGAAGCCGCTCGGGATCGAGGCGCAGGAGGATGTCCGCTGGCGCCGGGAGCTGCTGCGCAAGATTGGCTACAAGGCTTGAGGTGCCTATAATTCCTCGCCGCACGTTGCGTGGAAATGACACCGGAGAGCTGTGCAATGTCGAAGAAGATAGACCTTGCGGCCGTACCGACCAAGTTTGGCAGCGGGTATCCCCCGCCGTACGATGAGCCCTGCAAAGCACGCAGGCGCTGGCGGCTCGGGGATGGCGCGGGACTCACTCAGTTCGGGGTCAATCTGCTGCGCCTGCCGCCCGGCGCGTGGTCCGCCCAGCGCCATTGGCACTCGGCGGAGGACGAGTTCGTCTATGTCCTCGAAGGGGAAGTCGTGTTGATCAGCGACGGCGGCGAGGAGTTGCTGCGAGCGGGCGAGTGCGCCGGCTTCAAAGCGGGCGAGCCGAACGGCCATCACCTGCAGAACCGCACGGCCTGCGAAGCCGTGATCCTCGAGATCGGCGGGCGCAGTCCCGAGCGCGACGCAGTGGAATATCCGGGCATCGACCTGACGCTGCGTGCCGGGAGCCGTGAATTCCTGCACCGGGACGGGACGCCCTACAGGCGGGATCCGGCCTGACCTGACGCGAGAGCCCGGCTCACTCCGGGCAAGGGCGCAAACCCGGGGTGAACGTCAGTCCGTAATCCATCACGTCAACATGAGACTGAATTGGCACGCCGGATTTGATGTCGCCACCAACCCCGGCCGCTGCACGTCCTGAGGCGCAAGTGCGCGGAATCGACTCGCGAGAGCAGACCGTCGCGATGGTGCAGAGCGCTGGGCCGGCGCCCGCTTCCGGTTTCGACATCATACATCGGCCGACTCACCTCGAGTGGGCAAGAGGCACCACGCTCAGCCGTATCGCGCCGGTCATATGCTCACCGGGCGCGAGCATCTTGATGCCCGTGACCGCCGCCGGCTCGGTGCGGTTCAGCGCATCGGGCATGTGGCTCACCGGCTCGAGGCAGAAAAAATCCCGGCCGGGCGGCGCATACAGGTGCAGCCAGCGCAAGGGATCGCCCGCGCTCAGCCTCAGGCATAGCATCTGCTCCGGCCACTCGACCTCGGCTTCACCGCTCCAGCCGGAGTAACAGTGATCGATCGCGGTGTCCCCGAGCAACCGCCCTCCGCGGCTCCAATCGCCGAAGTACGTCTCATCCGCATGGCGCGTAGGCAGGCATTCCTCGTCCGTCAGCCACACACCGCTCACCTGCGTACGCAGGCGAAGACGTGGCGAACGGCGCAAGTACGGATGCCAGCCGAGACCGGCCGGCATCGGCCGCCCGTCGCGATTCTCCAGCCACAGGCGCACTTCGAGCCCCTGCTCGTCGAGCGAAAGGACCTGGCGCGCAGCATAGGCCCAGGGCCACTCGCCGGCGGGATGCTCGAAGCTCATCTCGAGCAGCCCCGATTGCGCCGACTCGACCCGCCACGGGTTGCGCCAGCCCTGGCCGTGCAGGGGATGAGCCTGCCCTGCAGCGTTTGGCTCGAGTCTCACATCCGTGCCGCCGAGACGAAAGACCCCGTGCGCGATGCGGTTGGCGAACGGTACGAGCCCAAGGGCGGCGGTCTGGAGGGGCTCGGTCCCCCCCGGCGCGGTCGGGCGCAGCAGGTCGGTCCCCCGGAAGCGCAGCGCGCTCCCCGCGCCGCGGAGCTGCGGCAGCGCATCGAGCGAGTAATCCCCACGTGAAATCGAAATCAATCAAACCACGGACTTGGCAGGAAGAACTCTCGTGAAATAATCGTGTCGCACCCGCCGCCCGCCGCAGCCGGTAGAGCGCCGAGCCGTGCGGCGCAAGCCGCACACGCAGCGCGGATGCCGCACCCAATGGCCGCCGCTTCCACAGATCGCGCAGGCGATAGCGCCGCCCCGGCAGCCGCAGCGCACGCCATGGCACTCGCAGGGTGCGCGCGTGATCGGCGAGGTTGAACACCGCCAGATACCAGCCGCCGGCATGCAACGGGCGCGACATCCACACCACGAACCGGTCACGCGCGAGGATTTGCCGAGGGTCCGTCGCATCCTGATCGACCGCGATCACCTCGGGATCATCCAGCAGCGACAGGGTCCACGCATCCATGCGCGTGAGGTTGCCCCCGATCATCAGCGGCGAGCGGGCGATGCACCAGAGCGTCACGTAGGTACGCTGCTCGGCATGCGTCAGGCGAGTCCACCGCGGCGAGCCCCATCCCGGGGACGGCGCCAGGTCGCCGATCGCCAGCATGTCGGCGTCCGGCCAGTGGCCGGGGCGGGCCAGCGGTGCCCAGCGCGCCAGGCGCGAAAACTGGCCGCCCACGCCCTGCGGATAGGGCTTGCTGCTGTGCCAGAGATCCCACACGTCGTTGGAAATCCGCCACATGTTCGCGTCGCGGCGCAGTTGTCCGAGCGCGGCAAGGGGCGCGGGTCCCGGCGAGAGACTGAGCACCATCGGCCGGCCCGCGGCGCGCATTGCGCGCGAAAGCATGCGGATTTCGGCGCCGGCGTATGGATGGCTGGCAATGCAATCCGCCTTGATGAAATCGACATGCCAGGCGGCGTACAGGCGCGCGATGGAGTCGTAGTAGGCCTGGCCGGCGGGATTGGCGGCCACACCGTCGTTGTCGGAGTTCCAGGGACAGGGCGCATCGGGCGCCGCGGCTTGGCGGGCGCGGTAGGCGGAGCCGGCGATCGGCAGATTCTCCCGAACGGCTTGCCTGGGGATGCCGCGCAGGATGTGGATGCCGAACCTGAGCCCTAGGGAATGGACGTAACGCGCCAGCGGCCGGAAGCCCGCGCCGTGCGCAGCCGACGGGAACCGATTGGGCGCCGGCAGGTAGCGTCCATAGCGATCCAGAGTCATGATCGCCTTGGGCGAGCCGCCCGCGGGAGTGGGATTGCGCACGAACCACTCGGCATCGATCACGGCGTAGCGCCAGCCGAAGCGCTTCAGGTGCCGGCTCATCCACAGCGCATTGGCGCGGAACTGCTTCTCCGTGATGGTGGTCCCGTAGGCGTCATAGCTGTTCCATCCCATGGGGGGCGTCGCGGCGAGGATCGCCCCCCGACCCACCCCCGGCACGCCCGCCAGGACCCCGGCGGCCGCCACCGCGGCCAGCCGGGTCCCCGCCAGAGCGAGCCACAGACCGACCACGGCGCCCGCCACGAGGCGAAGCTTCCCCGCCTCTCGCCCAGCCAGCCTGCCAGCCCGTTCGCGACCGCGGCGCACGGCGGCACGGCAACCCGGGGTTGTCTGGTGATTTCTCGGCATGGATCACCTCTAAGAGCTTGCCGCCCGGATTCGCCCTGGCCTGCGCATCCGCATGCGCAAAGCGCTGGCCGCCGTCTTGCCCGATCGTCTCAGAACCGCACCGCGAACGGCCGGTACGAATGCGGCGCGACCCGTATCACGAAGCTCGTCTGGTCCTGTTCGCTCGGCAGCGGGCTCGGCGTCACGACCGGCGCCGGCAGCACGCGGGTACCGGAGCGCAGGTCCACGAGCTCGTGCGCGCCGTGATGCACGAAGATCCGTACGGTGACGGGCCTCGGCAAGTACGATTCCACGATGAACGTGTGATTGTCATAGGCAAACAGCGCCACGTGCGCCGGTGCGTCGATGCGCACCGGGAAGCGCGCAAGCAGATAGCCCCGCAGGGTGTTCAGCACCGGCTCGGGCAGCCGATAGAAATCACCCATGTTGCTCGGCACATTCAGCACGTACAACTCGCCGCGCGAATAGCCGGTCATCAGCAGCACCGGCACGCCGTGGGCCGCCGCCTCCCCCTGAATGACCGGCCAGGTGTCGTTGGTGTAGAAGCGGATTTCCGGGAAGATGACGCGCCGTGCGCGCTCACCGGGCACGTTCAGGCCCGCAGTGCTGCCTCCGGCGATGCTGCCGAGGTAATGACTCACCGCGATCGGCAGTCCCGTGTAGGTGATCTCCGCCACGTTCTTGATGCCGCGGTGCCGGCGCTCGAGCGCGTGCAGCAGGCCCGAGGTGATGATCACATCGCCCCCGGCTCTGAGCCGGGCCTCGATTTCCGGCACCAGGTGAGGATCGGCGGCCGCCTCCTGCGTCAGCAGCACCACCGGGGCATTCACTGGGAAATGCGGCATCAGATTGATCGGAATGCCGATGTTGCCCAGGTAGTTCTGCAGGAAATCCTCGCCGCTCGACTGGAACGGCTTGTAGCTGGCGATGCCGATGGGCTTGCCCAGCTTGCCGAGGAACTGATCGACCTGGCCGAGCGCATAGCCGGCAGCCCGTGCCCAGCCCGGCGCCGCCTCCGATCCCGGCGGCGCCTTGAACGAGCGCACCATCGCGTCCCAGTCGAAGCTGGTCCGGTCGTGAGCCCAGGCATAGCGGTCGCCCGGCGCGACCGGCTCCGGGACGGCGAGCTGCGGCCAGCTGAACAGCGTGATCTCCGGCGCCTTGGCGAACAGCGTGTCCCACAGCTGCTCGGCATACCGGTCGACGTATCGGTCACCGAAGGTATCCACCCAGCCACCGAGGTCGCCATGCGGCCGGATGTTGTGATAGTAGCGAAAGATCAGGTAGCTCTCGTACTGCTGCAGCATCTGCGCGGTGTGCACCGGATCGCGCGTCTCGTCCCCGGTATAGATGCCGCTGAACATCTTCGCCTCGCGGTCGAGATCGAAGCCCAGCCCCTGGAAATGCTCGTACCAGTTCGGATACTTGATGATCACCCTGGCGCGGGGATTGACCTTGTGCGCCTCGCCGATGATCAGATGCCTGGCCACCCAGCGCATCTTGCGCAGCCGGTACTCAGTCCAGCTCAACGCGCCCTTGGCCTTGATGTCGGCGTTGCTGCGCGTATTGAAGAACGTGAAGTCATCGAGAATGATGGTACTGAAGTGCCGCGCGGCCATGCGCACCGCGCGCTTGCAGATGGCGACGTCGTGCGGGTTCTCGAAGTCGAAGGAGTTGAACTGATTGTATTTGTTGCGGCCGGAGAACAACGTAATGCCGCCGTCGACCGTGATCCCCCGGCGCCGGAAGAACGCGGCGATCCGATCGAGCGATGCGGGATCGGCAAACACCTGATCGCGGTACACCTCGAGGTAGACCTTGTTGAAGTGCACCTGGCTCCAGATGCGCTGGAATTGGCGGCGGAGCGTGCGCGGGTCGGCCAGTTCCCGTGTGGAGGTCACCGGAATGTAGACGGCCACGCTGAAATTTCGGAACGGCCGCCGCGCGCGCGCCGGGCGCGGACTCGCCGCGGCGGCGCCGGCCAGCATCAGACAGACAATCGCGGTTGCAATCGTACGCATCAGGCTCTCCTTACCCCGCCGCGGCAGGGCTTGCACTGCACATGGACCGGCGCACCGGAATACTCGAGACGCGCATCGGGGTGCGCCGACGGCGTCACCACGATGCCGTCGCGCACTGTGACGTAGGAGAAGACCCGCGGCACCGGGGAGGGCGCGGCCGGACAGGGCGGGACAGAGACGAAACTCAGCGCAACCAACGATGCGAGAGCGATCGATCGGGAAACGCTCGAGCCAAGAGACACACTCCCCTCTGCGGTATGATGCGCCCCGTAATGGTACCGGTACCATGTCAATTTGACCAGAGGTTCCTCGCACCGCTGCCGCCTCACGTGCCAATTGACGTCTTGAGTGTCGAAGCATGCCTTCGGCGCTGAACAGGATTTGGATTGCGGTGAAATGGAATCGCCTCGGCCGCGCCGCCCCCGTCGACGGCCCCGGACGCATCGTGGCACTCTGGGAGATGCCGCCGTCGGGGCAGGAGATCTCTCGCCCGGCGGCCTGCGAGAATTCTCGAGAAGGCTGCCGGGTCGCGGCGCTCACGCCGGCACCGCCGGTCCTCGACTCGGGAAAGCAAGTCTTCTTTGCCGTTTGCCTGCCTCGGCGCTAAGTGCCCGAGGGCTCACATCCAGCGGCACATTCCCGCGCGGCTCCGTCTCGAATCTGCACTGAGAGACATCTCCAGGGAGACCCAGGCGCCGGCCGATGCGCCGCCTGTGGCTGCGGCATGCTGTCTGCTGCCGGGCCGCAACTCGCCCCGGCACGGTGCCCTGCACGTATAAGATGAGCTGGATGGCTAGCGGGGACCGTTGACACTCCGGGGATGATACCGCTACCATCCGCAATTCCGTGATTGGATCGGAGCAAAGACCTGTACCTCGGCATCGACATCGGCACCTCCAGCGTCAAAGCCTTGCTTCTCGCAGCGGACGGCAGCATTGCGGCCCAGGCCGCCGCCTCGCTCGAGGTGAGTCGCCCGTCGCCCGGTTTCTCGGAGCAGGACCCGGAAGCCTGGTGGCAAAGCATGCTGCGCGCCGTCACGACGCTGCCCAAGGGTGCGCGCGACGCGGTACGCGCTATCGGGCTGTCCGGTCAGATGCACGGCGCGACGCTGCTCGACAAACGAGACCGGCCGCTGCGCCCGGCGATCTTGTGGAACGATGGCCGCTCGGCGCAGGAGTGCCTGGAGCTCGAACGGCGCGAGCCTGCCTCGCGCGCGATCACCGGCAATATCATGATGCCGGGGTTCACCGCCCCGAAACTGCTGTGGGTGGCCCGCCATGAGCCCGAGCTGTTCCACCGCACCGCGCACGTGCTGCTTCCGAAGGACTATGTCCGGCTGCGCCTGACCGGCGAGAAAGTCAGCGATATGTCCGATGCCGCCGGCACCGGATGGCTCGATGTCGGGCGGCGCGACTGGTCCGAAGCGATGCTGGCCGCGAGCGACTTGACCCGCGAGCACATGCCGCGGCTGGTCGAAGGCTCGAGCCCGTCCGGGACGCTGACCGCCCAGGCCGCCGAGGCGCTCGGCCTGCCGCGCGTCGTCGTGGCGGGCGGCGGCGGCGACAATGCCGCGAGCGCCGTCGGGCTGGGCGTGGTGCGCCCCGGCCAGGCTTTCCTGTCGCTGGGCACCTCCGGCGTGCTGTTCGTGGTGACCGAGCGCTTCCGGCCGAATCCGGAGCGCGCCGCGCACGCGTTCTGCCACTGCCTGCCGGAGCGCTGGCACCAGATGTCGGTGATGCTGAGCGCGGCGAGCACACTTGACTGGATTGCGCAGACCATCGGCTCGTCCGACCTGCCCGGCCTGGTCGAGCGAGCGCAAGCGCACGGCCTGCATCGTCATTCACCGCTGTTCCTGCCCTACCTCACCGGTGAGCGCACGCCGTACAACGATCCGAACGCCCGGGGCGTGTTCTTCGGGCTGCGCCCGGACTGCTCGCCGGCGGAGCTCACCGGAGCGGTCCTCGAAGGGGTCGCCCTGGCCTTCGCCGATGGCCTGGACGTGCTGATCGAAAAAGGCGATCCGGTGGGGGAAATCAGCGTCACCGGCGGCGGCGCGCGCCTGCCTTACTGGGGACGCCTCATTGCCGCGGCGCTGCGCCGGCCGCTCACGTATCACTCGGGCGGCGAGGTCGGGGCCGCCCTCGGAGCCGCCCGGCTCGCGCGCCTGGCGTCGGGCGAAACCGAGGACGCGGTGTGCGCCGCCCCGCCCGTGGCGCGCATCGTGCAGCCCGATGCCGCGCTGTCCTCGCTCCTTGCCAGCCGCCGCCGCATCTTCCAACGCCTGTATCGGGATCTGAAGACCGCCTTCGGGGAGTTTTGCTCATGAGTCTGTTTTCCAACATCGCACCGGTTCGCTTCGAGGGTCCGAAGACCTCCAACGAGTACGCCTTCCGCGTCTACGACAAGGATCGCAAAGTGCTCGGCAAGCCCATGCAAGAGTGGCTGCGCTGCGCCGTGTGCTACTGGCACTCGTTCAACTGGCCCGGACAGGACATCTTCGGCGCCGGCACACTGCCGCGGCCGTGGCTCGGCGCCACGATCACCCAGGAGATGGCCAACGAGAAGCTCGAGGCCGCCTTCGAGTTCCTCTCGCGCCTCGGCGTGCCCTACTTCACGTTCCACGACGTCGATGCGATGGCCACCGCCGCGACGCTCAAGGAGCACGATCGCAACCTCAAGGCGATCGTGGAGCGGATGCACGAGAAGATGAGCGCCACGGGGATGAAGCTGCTGTGGGGCACGGCGAACCTGTTCAGCCACCCGCGCTATGCCGCCGGCGGCGCAACCAGCGCGGACCCCGAGGTGTTCGCCTGGGCGGCCGCGCAGGTGCGCGGCTGCCTGGAAGCTACCCATCGCCTCGGAGGAGAGAACTACGTGCTCTGGGGCGGGCGCGAGGGATATGACTCGCTGCTCAACACCGACCTGAAGCGCGAACTCGACCACTACGGGCGATTCCTCTCGATGGTCGTCGAGCACAAGCACCGCATCGGCTTCAAAGGCGCCATCCTGGTCGAGCCCAAGCCCTTCGAGCCCACCAAGCACCAATACGACCGCGACGTAGCCGCCATCTACGCCTTCCTGCAGCACTACGGGCTGACCAAGGAAGTGAGGGTCAACATCGAAGTCAACCACGCCACTCTCGCCGGCCTGGACTTCGAGCACGAGGTCGCCGCCGCTCTCAGCTACGGTATCTTCGGCTCCATCGACATCAACCGCGGCGACCCGCGCAACGGCTGGGACACCGACCAGTTCCCGAACAATGCGCAGGAGCTGGTCCCGGCGTTCCTGTCGCTGATCGAGCACGGCGGCTTCGGCGCCGGGGGATTCAACTTCGACGCGAAGCTGCGCCGCCAGTCGGTCGATCCGCAGGACCTGTACCTGGCGCACATCGGCGGCATCGACACCCTGGCGCGGGCGCTGCTGGCCGCCGCCGACATCGTCACCGAGCGCAAGCTGGCCAAGCTGAAGGAAGAGCGCTACCAGGGATGGGGCGGCGAGCTCGGCCGCAAGATCGAAAGCGGCGCGCTCGATCTGGCCGGTCTTGCCGACCTCGCCACCCAGAGCGACTTGCAGCCCGCGCCCCGCTCCGGGCACCAGGAACTCGCCGAGAGCCTGGTGGCGCGGCACTGCAAGTACTGAGGCGGGTACGGGCGGTGTGACTCACTGCCCATCGCCGCGCTGGCGGGCCGTCCACAACAGACGGCGGATCGGCTCGCCCAGCGCGCGCGGCATGCTCTTGGAGAGCGAGCGGACCAACTGCGAGCGCATGTGGTCCTGGAGCTCGGGTGTCATCTCGCCCAGCATGCCGCGCCGCTGCGGCGGCAGATAGGGGACGGGGTCACCGCCGGTCCGGAACACGTAATGCTCGAACATCATGCGCCAGGTCTCGAGCCGGCTCTCGGGCAACGGCGAGAGCGCGAGCAGGGCGTGCGCCAGCGCCGCGAACGGCTCGGCCGCCCAGTCATCGAGCGCATCGTACCACCAGAAATTCACCGATAGGTTCACCGGCTCGAGCGACTCGACGTTGTGCCACCAGAGGTTGGGGATGAAGATCGCGTCCCCGGGCCCGACCTCGGCCGTTTCCGCCATCCTCTCGCTCGCCGGCGCCTGCGGGAGGGATCGGACGGCAGTCCCGCCCGGATCAGCCGCTGCGCAGCATGCGCATGATTCTCGCCCGGATGCGTCCGTAGTTGTCCGGTTTCAGCGGGCCGAGCAGGCCGTGCTGCTCCGGGGGCAGGTGCGCGAGCGGATGACCGTGGGTGCGGAACACGAAGTGATCGAAGAACGCCTTCCATGCCTGACGCTCCTCGAACGGGCGCTCCGCGATCGTGATCATGGCGTACAGCAGGCTCGTATAGGGCGCGTCGGTACCGGCGCTGAACGCATCCCACCAATGGTTCACCATGGCGTTGAGCGGCGCGGTGGACTCGACCTGATGCCACCAGAGCTTCGGCAGATACAGCGCGTCCCCCGGCTCGAGCTCGGCCACGAGCGCCTGATCCCGGATCGATTCGAACAGCGGAAACCGCTCCCCGCCGCCCGCGGGCGCCGAGGCGGCGAGGCTCACCGGCGGGCCGGCCATCGTGTGGTCGATGGGGCCCATGTAGAGCTTACCGATGTGCTCCGGCGCGTACAGCGTGAAGCGGCGGTGGCCGCCGATCACGCACGCGAGGTTGTCAAAGGTATCGTAGTGGCTCGAGACGTTGGAGGGATGCCCGATCCAGATGCGCGCGTGCGCGTGGGCCGGCAGCAGGCAGGTCCGGTTGGCGGTTGCAAAGCCCGGCATGCACTCGGCCACCGGCACCGAGCCCACGTACATCGTGCGGCCCTGCGGCCGATCGAGGCTCTCGGTCATCAGCGCGAGCGCCTCGAGCAGCCGCAGCTGCCGGCGCTCGAAGTTGAATCCCTTCAGATCCGGCGTGTAGTAGTACTTGCCGGCGATGGAGCTGTCGCCCAGAAACGCCTCGACGCGCGCTCCGACATCGAACGTCGCGAGATACTGGGCGAGATCGCGAGGCGAGCCGCGTCCGGCCTGGACCGCGGGCCAGTCCGCGACGAGTCCGCGCACGATCACCGGCCGGCCGCCTTCCAGGACCCGCTGCCGAAAGTCCGCCGGCCCCGAAAGATCGCAGCCGGCGATCACGGTTAGGGGGAGAGACATGGAAAAACCTCGATCGCCGGCTGCGGGGAAATTCAACTCATCGATGCCCCATGCACGGCCGCGAGGCTCTCGGTGTGCTCCAGCAGGCGCGCGTTCTTCGTCCGCGCCATCTCGCGCACCTGTTTGAGCGAGGCGATCATCAGCTGAATGAGCGTCAAGTATCCGCGCCGGAACAAGTCCACCACGACGGCGTCGGGCAGCCTCGAGAGCGCCTCCCTGTTGACCGTGTAAAGCCCTTCGCACTTGTACAGGTTCCCGTCCTCGAATTCGACTTCGATCGCCACGGGCTCGATCAGGTTGAGCTCGAGCAGGCGGGCGATGAAGATCCGCGTGCGCTCGATACCGGGCTGCAAGTCCTGGAACGCCCAGATGATGCTCTGCAGGTAGCGGCTCGGCTGGCCCTGCTCCGTGAACAGCGGCTTGCCGTCCGCGGCCTTGACCCGCGGGTGATCGAGATCGATCGCGAGCTCGGGTCCGTGGGCGTAGAAAGGCGCGCGCTGCAGGCTGAGCGGCCGGTAAAACTCCGGATCCCGCCGCCAGTCCGCGAGGAACTGGTTCTCGCCCTCGATGAATCCCAGCATCACACCGCAGAAGAACTGCCCGGTCGCCTGTTCCTTGCCGAACAGGATCGGATAGTGCACCACCAGATGCGGGAACTCCTCGACGATCACCTGCACGAAGTGCTGATCGTCGCCGTACTCGGCGGCGGGCCGGCCGTCCACTTTCAGGTGGCGATGGTTCTCTCTGCTCAGCGGTACGATCTGGGTCATGGCTCGATGCCCCCGCCTCTCAAACGGGCTGCAGCCCATACTGGTAAATCTTGCTCAGCAACTCGCGGTTGCGGGGCAGCCTTGCGCACATCTCGGCGGTGATCCGCTGGTTCTCCTGCACCAGCCTGAGCGCGTCGGCCGCAGAATCCACCGTATCCTCCGGAGCCACCTCGGTCCGAAAGCCCATGCCGTAAAGCACGTACTGGTAGCTCGCCGCGGGAAAGACCTCTTCGAGGCGGTCCAACTCGTCGAAGAACCAGGGCGACTGATATTTCCACAGCGTCAGCAGATCCTTCAGCCGGTCCGGGACGGTAGCAGGATCGACGTTGTCGCGCCAGAACGCCGTGTCGGTGCGCTGAGTCAGCACGTAATGGAGTTTCAGGAAATCGACGATCCGGCCCCAGCGGTACATCGTCACCTCATCGAATCGGCGTGCGACGATGTCCATCACTTCCCGGCAGGCCGGCATCTGCTCGGCGAGGAGCTTCGCCGAGAGCTCGACCAGAACGATCGCGGAGGACTCGAGCGGCTCGAGAAAGCCTCCGGCGAGGCCGATGGCCACGCAGTTGTTCCTCCAGAAACTCTCGCGATGACCGGCGCGGATCGGTATCTTGCGCACCGGCAATTCCTTGTGCCGCTCCCCGATATACCGCAGCAGCGTTTCCCGCGCCACCTCCTCGCTGCTGTGCCGGCTGGAATACACGTAGCCCACCCCGCGCCGGCTCGGCAGACAGATGTCCCAGATCCAGCCGGCTTCCTGGGCGGTGGAGATCGTCTGCGACGCCATGGGCGCATCGGGCGCGTCGTACGGCACCTGCACCGCCAAAGCGGTGTCGCACAGGAGGATGTCACCGCACCCCTTGAACCCGACCCCGAGCGTCTTGCCGATCAGCAGCGCCGAGAAGCCGCTGCAGTCGACGAACAGATCCCCGGAGATCTCCCCGGCCTGCGGCGTGAGCACACTCGCGATATCGCCCGACTCGTCCTGGTTCACCGTCACGACATCCGCCACGATATGACACACCCCCAGCCTCTCCGTGCAATGCTTGGCCAGGAACGGCCCGAACCTGCCCGCGTCCAGGTGATACGCATAGTTCGCCGCCGCCCGGTATTCCCCGTGCGCAATGGTCTTCGGCGCCCGTCCGTCGTCGCACAGCCGACCCTGCGGGGTGACGAAGTCGCAGAAGCTCGACGCCACACCGCCGCGCAGCCAGTGCGGCACGAGGTTCACCTGCGAGAAGCCCTGCGGAACCATCAGCGGATGATAGTACGCATCGCCGGCCGCCCCAGTCGTCCAGCCGACAAACCTCCCTCCCTGTTTGAAGGCGGCCTCACACTCGCGGAACAGCGCGGTCTCGGACACGCCCATCCGCTGCAGGGACGCGCGCATCGTCGGCCAGGTGCCCTCGCCCACGCCGATCGCCCGGATATCCGGAGACTCGATCAGCGTGACCGAGAGGCCGCCCGCCTTCATCCGAGCCTGATGGCGGGCGGCGATCGTGCCGGCGGTGAGCCACCCGGCGGTTCCTCCGCCGACGATGACGACCGCCTTGACGGGCCTTGTCACATCAGAACCGGGCCCGCACTCCGAAGGAGAGCGAACGACCGTACTCCACCAGGTTCAAGGTCTGGTTCGGGAACCGCCCATAGGTGTGGTAGACCGAGTTCAGCAGGTTGTTGGCCTCGAAATACACCTTCAGGTACTTGTTGATCTGGTAGTTCGTGCTGAAGTCCAGCTGCGTGAACGGCGCCTGATACACCGGCTCGTTGCCGAAGGCGCCCCCGCCCTGCTCCTGGCCCGTCAGCAGCAGCAGCTTCGCCTGCCAGTTCACGGTGACCCGCGCCTGCCACTTGCCCCGCTGGTAGAACGCGGTGCCGTTCACCGAGCTGCCGACGCCCGTCAGCGCGAACTGGTTGGAGTTCAGGCTGTAGTTGTTGAAGTTCGCGTTGTCGTGCATCCACGTGCCGTTGATCATGACACCGAACCCGTACGGCAGCATCTGCTGCCAGGTGGCGGACACGCCCGTGACATCGGCCGACAGCTTGTTCGTGTACGTCGTCTCCGCGAACACCATCGGCTTGCCGCAGCCGGCATCGGTGAACACCACCGCGCCGCTGCTGTTGACGTACTTGCACGGCGCCGGATCGTTGATCGGGAGGGTGACGTCCGCCACGCTCGAGGTCGGGAAGTTCGACACCTGCTTGTAGAACGGATGCAGTTCCGCGTAGTCGCCGGGGGCGTAGAACCAGGTCAGCCTGAGGTCATAGTTATTGGACAGGTACGGCAGCAGGGACGGATTGTTTCCGGTCGCGGTGAGCGCGTTTACCCGTCCGCCGTAGCTCGTGTTTGGAATCAGCTGGATGTTCGGCGGCGCGGACTCCGTCCGCGAGAAATCGAACGCCGCTTCCAGGTCCCGCGTGGGCCACAGCGCCAGGTCCAGCGCCGGCAGGAAGTAGCCATACGACTCTGTGGTCTGCGTCCAGACCGGCTTGCCCAGAGCGAAGCTGTACGCCGTCGGATCACCGGACCCCAGCCATGACACGCCGGTGACCGGCGCGTTCAGGCCGGCGATGGTCTCGTCGGTCTTCTGGTACCGCATCCCGAGACGCGTCATGAGCCTCATGTCGTCCACTCTGAAATTGTGGCTCACCTGGACGAACGGCGCATAGTTCATGCGCGCGACGTGCTGAACACTGGTCGTGCTCAGCGCCTCCGGCGGGATATATCCGCCCGTGTAGGGAGGATAGCCGTTCTTGACCGAGGTCGCGTTCTGGCTCGGATCCCACGGCTGATGGATCAGATAGTTGAGCACCGTGAACGGGTTGTAGACCACGAGACTCGCCGGCAGATTGCCGCCGCCGCTGTAGCCCGGCATCCAGTTGCCGACATTGACGGACGAAAACATCGACGAGGGTAGCGGAACGCCGTTGCCGTTTGTGTTTCCCGAGGCCGGTCCGTACCCCGCCCAAAGCTCCCAGTAGTTGTTCGTGAAGGTGTCGAACTCCTTGGTGTTCCAGTCGTCGTCGAGGAACTGCGCCCCGAACTGCACCTTGGTGCTGTTGCCCGGATTCCAGGTGGCGGAGATCTTCGCCTCGTTGATCTGGTCGGAGTTCTGCTGGGTCTGCAGCGGAGCGACGTGCGAGCCGATGATGAACGGATTGAGTCCGTTGTAGTTCGACGAGGCGACCGCGCTCGAGCCGGAGGAGACGGCGTTCGGCCCGTACGCGCTCCAGTACGGCAGCACGTTGCCGCTCTTGTTCAGAACGAGGCCGCCGGTGTAATTGTTGGCGTTGTTTCCGAAGCCCGTATCGATGTCGATATCGGAATACGTGCCGTTCGGGTTCAGCTTCGACTCGGACTGATCGGCGTCGAAGTTCAGCGTCCAGTCATCGTTGACGTTCCACAAGACGTTCAGGCCGTAGGTATTCGTGACGATGTACTGATCCGCGACGAACGCGTTGAAATCGGTCGGACCCGTATAATTGAAATTGCTGATCGTGCCGTTGCCGTCCAGCGTGGCATTCGGGAAACCACCGAACCAGGTGCTGCGCTGCCAGCGCTCGTTGTGCTGATCCCATGACGAATAGTTCTCGTCCAGCGTCACCAGCAAGGAACTGCTCGGATGCCACTGCAGCGCGACGCGGCCGTCCTTGGTCCGCGTGTCGATGCGCTCCAGATACATGGCCATGTCCTGGGGATACCACACCGGCACGTTGGCGTTGCCGGCGGCCCCGCTGCCGACGCTGGCGCAGCCGGTGCTGCCGAACGCCGTGGTGTAATTGGCCGCGAGATCGGAACACGCAAAGCTCGTGTTTCCCTTCCATCCCACGACGTCCTGATGGTGGGTCAGGGTGTGGTGGTCCTCGTAATCGCCGTCGATGAGGATGCCGAACTTGTTGTTGTCGAACGTGTCGCTGAACAGGGCGCCGACGGCCGGCCGCATGCCCCCGCTCATCGGGTAGTCGGTCTCCCCGACGTTCACCGCGGCGTGCAGACCCGGATTCTGGAAGGGGGTCAGCATCTTGATGTTGACCACGGAGCCGATGTTACCCGAAGAGAGGGCCATGTCGGGGGTCTTCAGCGTGTCGATTTCCCCGACGAACATGGCACCGATGGTGGCAACATTGAAGGTCTGTCCGTTGCCGGAGGCGACCTGCCGGCCGTCCATCAGGACCGTGTTGAACGAGCCACCGAAGCCGTTGACATTGAAGCCCTCGGGCAGGCCGGTGGCGGTCGGCGCACCGAACGAGCTCGCGTACGACAGAGACCCGCGATTGATCGTGACGCCCGGCAGGTGCGCGAGGGCACCGCCGATCGAGGCGTTGGGAAACTGTCCGATGGTCTCCGCGGAGATCGCATCGACCACGCCGATCGATTCCCTCTTGATCTGCAGCGCTCGCTGCAGGGAGCCGCGGATGCCCGTGACGATGATCGGCTCGAGCTCTGTTGCCGATTCGCCCGCGGACACCTCTGGCGAGGCCGCGCTCGAGGCGGTGGCGCTCGAGGCGGCGGCCCTCGAGGCGGTGGCGCTCGAGGCGGCGGCGCTCGAGGAAGAGCTTGTATTCTGGACATACAGACCCTCCCCGCCGGGCGTGAGCAGGCCGAGCGAGGCCATCGGTGTCGCCTTGAAGCCGCGCCGTTTGGCTTTCGCCGCCGTGCCCGGCAAGGGCGGCTGATCCGAGCCCTTGGCCGGGACGTTTTGGGCGTGCGCGACGCCGCCCGCGCCCAGGGTCAGCGACCCCAGTGCCAGCCCCGAGAGGCCGAGTTTCGTGCAGGCCGAGCGGCCCAGCGTTCCGAGTCTGGCGTTCTTCTTGATCGCGTTCTTCGTTGCGTTACGCAGTGTCTTCCGACTCATTACATGCCCCCTCTATCGCAATTGCCTGAATGTTGTGAACAAGCAACATGAACGACTGCCGACTCGCTTGCCCCACTGCAGCAGTTTTCGAAGTCCCCATGCGGTCCTTTGGTCTTGGTTTCCCCCAAGTATGGTACCGCTACCTCACGATGCGGCGAGTATGGTCCCGGTCCTCAGTCTATGTCAACAGCGTTTCCTCGACTCGCCGCTACTACCCTGGATCCTGCGTTCACCGGCCTTCCCTGCGGATTAGACTCAGTCTCGAACGGCGCCGCCCGAACGGCTCGGTTATCACGCTCGCCCGGCGACCCGGTGATTGGTTGCGTAACCATGACCGGGGCCGGGACCAGGCTCGGCGCCACCGGCCGTGCCGAGTTTCCGATCATGCGATCGTTGGCACCGCGCGACACTTCCGAGGCGCAAGCCCGGAGATGTCGGGTCTGGCGATTCCAGCGCCTTCCGGCAGCGCTGCCTCAGTGGCATGAATCGAGTATGCGGGATAATGACAACGCTGTCACTCCTGCCATTTCCAGGACCTTTTGCGCGCCTTGGGCGTCTGATTCACTCGTGTGCGATTGAAGCAAAGGCATTGCGCCGCCTCGCCCGCAACGCGCCAGCGGCCGGAGCACCATGCGCATCCTGCCGACATCGTTGTTGATTCCATTGAGTTGCTATCGCTACCATCCGGCATCGGTCGATATTGACGAGCGTCTTCATGCCTCTGCTGCAACAGCCTTCCGAGATTCTGCGCCGCACGCGGCGCTTCTCACGGGGCGCCGGAAGCTTCCCGAGCCCGTGGTGGCGCGCCGCGGCCCGTACCAGGCTGCGCTCATGATGAACGACCCAATCCGCAGCGTCGCGATCGTCGGCGGCGGCACCGCGGGTTGGATGACCGCCGCGACGCTGTCGAAGTCGTTCCCGCACCTGCGAGGCGGCATTCGGCTCATCGAGTCGGAGCAAATCGGCACGGTAGGCGTCGGTGAGGCGACCATTCCTCCGATCATCGACTACCTTCACACCCACGCCCTGGATGAGGACGACGTCGTCCGCAAGACGCAGGCCACCTTCAAGCTCGGCATCGAGTTCAAGGACTGGAGGCGGCCGGGACACTCCTACATTCACCCATTCGGGCCCACCGGTCTGCCCAAGGGCGGAGTGCCCTTCTATACCTACTGGCACAAATGTGCGCTTGCCGGCACGGCCGCGCCGCTCGAGGCCTATTCCCTGCAGGCGCTCGCCGCGCGTCAGAGCAAGTTCATGCGACCGGTCGCCCGCATGCACTCGCCGCTCGCGACCATCGTCTATGCCCTGCACCTCGATGCGAAGCTGTTCGCCGCCTATCTGCGAGGGTGTGCCGAGGCACGGGGCGTGGCGCGCACGGAAGGCAAGGTGCGCAGCGTCGCATTGCATCCCGAGAGCGGCTTCATCGAGTCCATCGCACTCGAGAGCGGCGAGCGGATCGCCGCCGACCTCTATATCGACTGCACGGGATTTCGCGGCCTGTTGATCGAGGGGGCGCTGAAGACCGGATATGAGGATTGGACACATTGGCTGCCCTGCGACCGCGCCGTCGCCGTTCCCTGCGAGCGCGCAGGGCCGCTCTCCTCACACACTCTGGCGACCGCGCGCCCCGTCGGCTGGCAATGGCGCATTCCCCTGCAACATCGCATCGGCAACGGCTACGTCTACAGCAGCCGGTTCATCGATGACGAGGCGGCGCAGGACATTCTGCTCTCGAGCCTCGAGGGGCGCCCGACACGCGAGCCGCTGCGCCTGAGATTCACCACCGGGCGACGCCGGCAATGCTGGAACAGGAACTGCGTCGCCATCGGCCTGTCCGCCGGGTTCCTGGAGCCGCTCGAGTCGACCGGCATCCATTTGATCCAGCGCGCCATCCTCGTCCTGCTGAAGCTCTTTCCCGACCGTCATTTCCGCCAGCCGGACATCGAGCGCTACAACCGACAGCTTGCATTCGACTACGAGCGCGCCCGGGATTTCCTCGTGGCGCACTACCATTTCACGGAGCGTGAGGAGGAGTTCTGGCGCCATTGCCGCGCCACGGAGCTGCCTGAGAGCCTGAGGGAGCGCCTCGAGCTCTTTGGCAACCACGGGCGCCTACTGCGCGACGAGAACGAGCTGTTCTCGGTCCAGAGCTGGTTCCACATGCTCGACGGCCAGGGTGTACGGACCGCCGGCTACGATCCCTTCGCGGACAGCCTCGGCCCGAACCCGCAGGCGGCGCTCGATGAGATCCGCGAGGTCGTGGCCAGCTGCGTCTCCACCATGCCTTCGCACGAGGAGTTCATCCGACGGCACTGCCAGGGCGCCGCTCCCGCGTGAATCGCGCGCCATGCCGGCCTTGCGGCCGCCTCAGGAGAACAAATGTCCGGGCGCCAACCCCGCGCAGTGCCGCTCGTACATCTGCCGGTAGAGCGATTCGAGGCTGCGCGCGAAAGTTGCCGTGTCGAACAAAGCACAGCGGCCGCGGTTCGCGGCAAGCTTGCGCTTGAGCGCCTCGATGCGCGGCCCATCGACGGCGAGCTCGATCGCACGGCGCTCGTAATCGGCGCGGCTGCTCGCGATGAGCTCGGGCAGCTGCGCGGCGGTGAGAATGCTGGCGGCCATGCGCGAGGCGAAGGACGCGCCGGGCAGGGTCAGCACCGGCAGGCCCGCCCATAACGCATCGGAGGCGGTAGTGCCCGCGTTGTAGGGCAAGGTGTCGAGAAACAGATCCGCCGCGCGGTAACGCGCCAGGTATTCCCCCATGGAAAGCAATCCGCCGAAGACCAGCCGCTCGGGCGCGATGCCGCGGCGCACGGCCTCGCGGCGCAGGTTGCGCTCGGCCGCGGGCGGTCCGCCCAGCAGCAACAACACGGCGCCGGGTGTCGCGGAAAGAATGCGCATCCAGCCGTCGAAAGTCTCGGGGGTGATCTTGTAGGGATTGTTGAAGCAGCAGAAGACGAACCCCGAGGACGGCAGGCCGAGCTCGGCGCGGGTGAACTCCCTGTCGGCGACGGGCCGCTTGGCGTCGTTGACCTGGTAGCTCGGCAGGTAGGCGATCTTTTCGCTGTAGTGCTCGCGGGTCTCGCAGGGAATGAGCACCGGGTCGGCGAGCAGATAATCGAGCAGCTGTCCGCCCAGAGTGCCGAGGTAGCCCAGGTAGCCGACCTGTACGGGGGCGGCGCGCAGCGCCAGGATGCCCGGACGCGCATTGCGCGTATAGCCGCCGAGATCGACCGCGATGTCGATTTCGAGCCGCCTGGCGAGGGCGGCGACATCGCGCTCGGCCTGTGCATCGACCTGGAGGAAACGATCGCAGGCGGTCCGGGCGCGGGCGCCCAACTCGTCGGACCCGGGCGGCCCGAGAGAAAAGGCCGTCAGCTCGATTGCGAAGCGGTCATGCGCCTCGAACAGCCCCGCCGCGAGCAAGGCTACCGCGTGATTGCCCAGGTCCGCGGAGAAATAGCCGATGCGGATCCTGTCGTGACGGGGATGGCGCGGCGCATTCGCGCGCGGCGTCCGTGCCGACAGGTCACGCGCACAGATTTCGGCAGCGCGGCGCTGCAGCGCCGGCGAGTCGATGAGCGAGAGCAGCACGAAGGGCGTGGCGGCCGTCTCGCCGCGCTCGAGGTCGGCGATGATGGCGGCCTCGTCGCTCCCGAGGCCTTCCCAGTCACACATCTGCATCCGGGCGTGGCGGCAGTTTCCCCGCAGGAAGCGGCTGCGCGGGTCGATTGCCAAGGCGTGTGCGTAGCTCTCGAGCGCTTCCTCGAAAGCGCCGAGCTCCTGAAGCACCATGCCGCGACAATGGTACGTGTACGCACCGCGGTGGCCCAACTTGATCGCCTGATCGAGACTGCCGAGCGCATCGCGATGTCGCTTCAGCTGATGCAGGGTCGCTCCACGATTCGCGTGCGCATTCACGCAGCGCGGATCGGCGGCGAGGGCCCGATCGTAGCTCGCGACGGCCTCCTCGAACCGCCCAAGCCCGTGCAGCGTGTCGCCGCGGCACGCGTGCACCGCCGCGGAATTCGGCTGCAGTGCGAGCGCGCGGTCGAAACTCTCCAGCGCCTCCTCTAGACGCCCGGCCGCGTGCAAAGTGACGCCACGGTTGCTGTGCGCTGCGGGAAACCTCGGCTGCAGCGCAAGCGCGCGCTCGACACTGGCGAGCGCCTCTTGGTAGCGGCCCCGCTGGTGCAGCGCGGCTCCACGGTTGTTCCAGGCCGCGGCATAGTCGGGCCTCAAACCCACGGCGCGGTCGTAGCTCTCGAGCGCCTGGTCGTATCGCCTTTGCTCGCTGAACGTCAGACCGCGGTTGTAGTGGGCCAGAGCGTTGTCGGGCCTCAACACGAGCGCGCGCTCGTAGCACGCCAGCGCCTCGTCGAACCGGCCGAGAGCGCGCAGGACATTGCCGTGATTGGTGTGCGCCTCGGCGCTGTCGGGCATCGCGGCCGCTGCCCGCCCCAGAAGCTGCGCGGCCTCCGGCGCTCGCCCCGTCTGCGCCAACAGGATTCCGAGCAGGCTCAGGGCGACGGGGTTTTCGGGCTCGCGCTCGAGGACGGACCGGCACAGCGGCTCGGCCTCGGTCCACCGCCCCTGGGCATACAGTGCGCTCGCCCGCTCCAGGGGGTGGATCGCCGCACCTGCAAAGGAGCGAAGCGGACTATTGGCACTGTGGTCGCTGTTGCTCATCGCTTCGAACCGACGCTTCCGGGCCCGATCGGCAGCCCGGCGCGGCGCGCCTCGGCAGCGGTCCAGTCACCATAACCCTGCCGCGGACCCCCGCCCAGCGCACCCGGCCAGCATCCCCGTTGACTCGCGGTCTCTGATACCGCAACCCTATCAGATCGGCTGTGCTCCAGAATCACTTTCGTGGTCCGGCGTACCGGCAGTTCGGGGGCGGCGGCGACGCGGGGGCTTCGCCGCGCCGTCGGGCATCCGGGACAAAATCATCCGAAGCGGCCTCGAGCGGCGCACGCGATCAGCGAAGTCGGACCCTATCGGGCACCCGACCCCGCGCCCGACCTGCCCTATCCCTTGCCCTGGCCGCCCGCGCGCGGACCGACCACATCGAGCGCCGGCCCGGAGCTCTGCCGGCGCACCAGCGTGCTCTTGCCGAACAGGGATTCGAGCAGACTCATCGCCAGCACCGCGGTCTCGTTGCGCACATCGAGGGCGGGGTTGAGCTCCACCACGTCGAGCGAGCCGACCTGACGCGTATCGGCGATCATCTCCATGCACAGCTGCGCCTCGCGGTAGGTGGGTCCCCCCGGCACCGTCGTGCCCACGCCCGGGGCGATGTCAGGGTCCAGGAAGTCCACATCGAAGCTCACGTGCAGGTGCGTGTCGGGATCCAGGCCGGCGAGCGCCTGCTCCACGGTCTGCCGCATCCCCATCTCGTCGATGTAGCGCATGTCGAACACTTCGACCCCGAGCTCGTGCACGAAGCGCTTCTCTCCCTCGTCGACGCTGCGCACGCCGATCTGTCGCAGCCACTGCGGATGAATCGCCGGCGTGGCCCCGCCGAGCTCCATCAGGGCTTTCGGCCCGAATCCACACAGGCACGCCAGCGGCATGCCGTGCAGGTTGCCGCTCGGGGACAGCCTGCCGGTGTTGAAATCCGCGTGCGCGTCCAGCCACAGCACCCGCAGCTTGCGGCCGGTCTCGCGGCAGCGCCGGGCCACGGCGCTGAGC
>OFHJ01000094.1_pt1 | contig 35967 bp, 26 predicted proteins | sample 1522001 | NCBI WGS metagenome assembly OFHJ01 (sample SAMEA2464838, study PRJEB22497) | soil metagenome | biome: Grassland; feature: Farmland; material: Clay | place: Australia | collected 2013-02-01 | depth 1.2 m | reverse complement strand
ATCCAAGCTCAAATGGCTCCATCCGGCGATTTCGTTGGCTATCCTTGCCGGCATCACGGCGCGCAGCGCCGGAATCGCCAGCGCCGCCAGCGCGATGCCCGCCGCCGCCCCGCCCGCCGCCAGCAGCAAGCTTTCGGCCAGCATTTGCCGCAGCAGTCTTCCCCGCCCCGCCCCCAGCGCCGCGCGCATGGCCAGTTCCGGCCGCCGCGCCAGCGCGCGCGCCAATTGCAAATGCGCCACGTTGGCGCAGGCCAACAACAGCAGAAACGCCATGATCGCCAACAGCGGCGTCATCACTCTCGCGGTGAGCGTCCCGTTGATGACCTTCCGCAGCGGCCATGCCGCCATCGTCACCGCCTGCTCCGCCCGCGGATGCGCCGCCCGCCAGCGCCGCGCCAGCCCGGCCAACTCGGCGCTCGCCGCGGTGTTGCTCTCGCCCGGCGCCAGCCGGCCCCAAATCTGCACCGGCGCGGCGCCCGCCGTAGCGCCATCCCGCCAGGGCAGCGGCAGCCAAACAGCGGGCGTGTGCATCGGCAGGGCGTCGAACGGCAGCACGCCGATGATGCGGTGGGCTACCCCGTTCAGCATCAGCCTCCGCCCCACCACCGCGCCGCCGCCGTAGTCCTGCCGCCACATCGTGTAGTCCAGCATCGCCACCGGCGCCGTAGCGATCCGGCCCGCCGCTTCATCCCGCAGCCGGAACATCCGCCCGCGCACCGGCCGCAGCGCGAACTCCGCCAAATGATTGGCCGTCACCTGCACCGCCAGGATGCGCCGCGGCGCTGGACCCGCCGCGCCGCCGGTCCAGGTTGCGTACCCGTAGCGCGTCGCCGACAAGACCGCAAATCCCCGCGCCTGCCGGCGCAGATAGCGGTACTCGCTCCACGGCGCATCCGCCGTCCATCCGCCCCGCTTCCGGATCCGCACCACCTCGGCCATGCGGGAGAATCCCCGTACCGACGGCAGGGGATGGTAATAGATGGCGTCGGCCAGGCTAAACACCGCCGTATTGGCGCCGATGGCCAGCGCGAACACCACCACCGCCGCTGCCGCGAACCCGGGCGCATGGCGCAAGCCGCGCAGCCCCACAGCAACATCCCGGAACAGGTCCTCTGCCCAGCGCCAAATCCAAACCTCCCGGCAGCGTTCCCGCCAGGCCAATTCGTTGCCCAGCCGCCGCCGCGCCGCTTGCCGCGCCGCCTCCGGCGTCAGGCCCTCGGCTTGCAGCCGCTGCGCCCGCATGGCGAGATGAAAGTCAAGTTCGTCGCGCAGCTCCCCGTCCAGGTCCCGCCGCCGCCACCGCGCCCGCATTGCTTGCCACCACCGCCGCATAGCCGCTCCTGTTCTATGCCGCGCCCGGCTAGCCCTCCGCCGCCAGCACGCGGCCAATCGCGCCGGTCATCTTGGCCCAGCGCTCGGTCTCCCCCGCCAGCCGCTTGCGCCCCGCCGCCGTCAGCCGGTAAAACTTGGCCCGCCGCCGATTCTCGGATTCTCCCCACGCCGCCGCCAGCCAGCCGCCCGCCTCCAGCCGGTGCAGCGCCGGATAGAGCGCCCCTTCCTCGACCTGCAACCATCCTTCCGACCGCCGCTCGATGAACTCCGCCACCGCGTAGCCATGACGTTCGCCGCCGGCCAGCGCGCGCAATATCAGCATGTCCAGCGTTCCCGCCAACAGTCCGCCTTCGGTTTCTTTTCCCGTCATGGAGCGGCCTAGTCCCATAAGCAATTTATGGGAGCATAGCATAGGCCCTGAAACGCTACAATCCAAGAGCGATGAAGGGATCTTCGGCGGCACAGTCCACCTGGAAGGGCCGGGGCGTGTTGGTCACCGGCGCGAGCGGATTTTTCGGCGCCTGGCTGGCGCAGGCGCTGCTGGCGGCGGGGGCGCGGGTGATCGCGCTGGTGCGGGATGAACCACGGCCCAACGGCCTGGATTTATTCGCCCTGCGCGACCGCCTGACGCGGGTTCCGGGCGCGATCGAAGACGCCGCCGCGGTCGAGCGGGCGATCAATGAATATGACGCCAGCGTGGTGTTTCATTTGGCCGCGCAGACGCTGGTGGGGCCGGCGCGGCGCAGTCCGGTGGCGACCTTCGAGGCCAACATTCGCGGCACCTGGACGGTGCTGGAGGCCTGCCGCCGCCAGGCGGACCGCATCGCCGCGGTCCTGGTCGCCTCCAGCGACAAAGCCTACGGCAATCACGCCAAACTGCCGTATCGCGAAGACTTTTGCCTCCAGCCGCGCTTTCCCTATGACGCGTCCAAGGCCTGCGCCGACATCCTGTCCCGCTCCTATTTCCACACCTACGGGCTGCCGGTGGCGGTGACTCGCTGCGCCAATTTATATGGCGGCGGCGATCTGAATTTTTCCCGCATCATCCCCGGCACCATCCAGTCGGCCCTGGCGGGCCAGCCGCCGGAGATTCGCAGCGACGGCACGCCGGTGCGCGACTATCTGTATGCCGAAGACGCCGTGCGCGGCTATTTGGCGCTGGCCGAGGCGGTGATGAACGGGCGCTGCCGCGGCGAGGCCGTGAACTTCGGCACCGCCGAACCGATCGCGGTGCTGCCCCTGGTCCGCGCCATCCTTGATGCTTGCGGCCGAACGGATCTTCAGCCCGACGTCCGCGCCACCGCCCAAGGCGAAATTGACCGGCAATACTTGGCCTCGGCGCGCGCCGCGCAGGAGCTGAACTGGCGGGCGGAGACCTCTCTCCAGGAAGGCCTGGAGGCGACCGTCGCCTGGTATCGCGCCCACCTGCAAAGCGGGCAATAGACTCCCGCTGGGCGCCGTCCCGCCACCCGGCGGCCCGCCAGCGCGGCAGGTCGGCTAGACTGGCGGCACATGCGCCCCCAACCCCTCATCGCCGTCGCCGACGTGGAAGCCAGCAGCCGCTGGTACCAGCGCCTGCTGGGCTGCCGCTCCAACCACGGGGGAGAGGAATACGAGCAACTGGTGGCGGACGGCCAACTGGTGCTGCAGCTGCATCGCTTTGGCGTCAGCCACCATCATGGCGCCATCGGCGACCCTGCCGCAAAGCCGTACGGCAACGGCGTGCTGTTGTGGTTCGAGGTGCGCGATTTCGAAGCAGTCCTGCAGCGCGCCGCGGAAATGAACGTTACGATCCTGCTGCCGCGCCATCGCAACCCCCCAGAAGGCGATGGCGGGCCCAACCACTGGGAGTGCTGGATGAAGGACCCGGACGGTTACACCGTCGTGGTAGCCAGCCCGTACGGAACCGCCGGCGGCGCCTGGCAGCCCGGTCCGGAACCCTGGGGCCCGGTGTCTGGCGGTGGCAGCGGACACTGACAAAATTGGCACCACGCCGCGGCTGGAAACAAAGGACTTAACGGCCATTCAGCTGCTGTACCGCGGCCAAAATGTCAGTGTTTTTTGGCAGCGCCGTGTCGTGCCGGCCAAGCCTTCCCGGAGCGCCGGGCAACTCTGACGTAAAGCGCTGGGCAGCGCCGTCACCGTTGGCGCGGGCCCCAGCCCCGCCGCTGGCGGGGCGTCCCCTGCGAGCCGCTATTCCGCCTTTAAGGAGCGCTCCATCAGCGCCCGCACCGCGTCCCGGGGCGGCCGCTGCTGGAACAAAACGGCGTTCATTTGTTCGGTGATGGGCATTTCAACCCCGTGGCGGGAAGCCAGGCGCACGGTGGCGGCACAAGTGTTCACGCCCTCCGCCACCGTGGGCCGGGAGGCGAGAATCTCTTCCAGCGACCGTCCCCGGCCCAGTTCCAGGCCGACGGTGCGGTTGCGGCTCAGGTCGCCGGTGCAGGTCAGCACCAGATCGCCGAGGCCCGCCAACCCGGACAAGGTCTCCCGCTTCCCTCCGCAGGCCGCCGCCAGGCGTCCCATCTCCGCCAACCCGCGGGCAATCAGCGCGGCGCGGGTGTTGGCGCCCAACCCCAAGCCATCGCAAATGCCGGCGGCAATCGCGATCACGTTTTTTACCGCCGCGCCCAGTTCGACCCCGGTCACGTCCGTGCTGGTATAAAGACGCAGGTTGGCATCGGAAAAGCAGGCTTGAATCTCCGCGGCCAGTTCATGGTCCGCCGAGGCGATGACCACCGCGGCGGGTTCGCCCTGCGCCACCTCGCGGGCAAAGGTGGGACCGCTGAGGACGGCATGACGGGGCGGCCGGTTGAAGTGGGGCCGCAACACGTCCTGCGCCACCTCGCTCATGCGCATCAGCGAGCTGAGTTCCAGCCCCTTGGTGGCGCTGATCAATGGCGTCGCCGGCGACAGATACGGCGCCATTTCGGCCAATATCGCCCGCGTGTGCGCCGACGGCGCCGCCAGAATGACGCCCACCGCGCCGCGCAACGCGGCGGCCAAATCGCCGGTCGGTTGAACCGCCGGCGGGACCGGCACACCGGGCAAATAGACGCTATTCTCGCGGCGTTCGGCGATGGCGACGGCGGTCGCCGGCCGCCGCGCCCACAGCCGTACCGCATGGCCTTGGCGCGCCAGCACCACCGACAACGCGGTGCCCCAACCGCCAGCGCCGATCACCGCCCATGGGCCCTTGCCGAAACCGGAGGCAGCGCTGCTCATGGGGTGGAGTGTCCTTGCCGCGATGTCGCCGGGCACGCCATTGGCTCGGCCGTGGGCGCCCCGCCGCTGCGCCGCGGCGTACGCCAGACGGCGACTGTCGGCGCCATCGCTCGGCGGCGCCTCACGCCGCCACCCGGCGGCCGAAACGGTTCTCATTGCCGGCCAGCAAGCGGCGGATGTTGGCGTGATGGCGAATCACAATCAAAATCACACCAGCAGTCACAGTCAGATAAACCGGCCAGGGATAGCCGGGACCATACCGCCACAGCAGCAGCAGCGGAAACGCAAGGCCGGCCAGGATGGACGCCGCGGAGACGTACCGCGTCAGCAGCAGCACCACCACGAACAAGGCTGCGGCGCCCAAGGCGGCCAGCGGCGCCAGCCACAGGAATACGCCGAACGCCGTGGCGACCCCCTTGCCGCCGCGCCAGCCCAGCCAGGGCGGGAACATGTGCCCGCAGATGGCCGCCAGCACCGCCGTCGCCAGCCACGCGTAATGCAGGCTGGGCACGGCCGCTCCGGTGGCGCTGAACATCTCCGGCTGGCTGATGGCGGTGGCGGCCAGGGCGCCCGCCAGCGCCATCGCGGCATAGCCCTTGGACACGTCCAGCAGCAAGGTCGCGATGCCCAGCTTCTTGCCCGCGGTGCGCATCACATTGGTGGCGCCGATGTTGCCGCTGCCGCCGCGGCGGATGTCACCGCCGGTGGTGGCGCGGTAGAGCAAGTAGCCGAAGGGAATGCTGCCCAACAAGAAAGCTTCTACGGGTATGAGCCAAAGTCGCATCGGCAAGCCGGTCAGCGGAGATGCGGTCATTTTAGCAATTTGCCGCTAACTCCTCGGTCCGCGCGCTCACACCGGCTGGGCGGCGGGGCTGCCGGCGGGCGCGGCGCGCAAATATTGCACCGGCCACGCCGCCGCCTGCCCCAGCTCCCGCGCCGCGCGCAGCGGCCAATACGGGTCGCGCAGCATCTCGCGCGCCAGCAGCACCACGTCGGCTTGGCCGCTGCGGATGATAGCATCCGCCTGGGCGGGCGCGACGATCATGCCCACCGCGCCGGTGGCCGTGCCGGTCTCGCGGCGAATGCGGGCGGCGAAGGCGGTCTGATACCCCGGGCCGACGGGAATCCGCGCCTGCGGCACGTTGCCGGCGGAGGAGCAGTCCACCAGATCCACGCCCAACGGCGCCAGGCGGCGGACCAGCGCCACGGACTGTTCGACGTCCCAGCCCCCGGGCGCCCAATCGGTGGCGGAAATGCGCAGCCACAGTGGCCGCTCCTCCGGCCACACGGCGCGTACGGCGCTGGTCACCTCGGCCACGATGCGGCCGCGGTTTTCCAGGCTGCCGCCGTAGCCGTCCTGGCGCTGATTGCTGAGCGGCGACAAAAATTCGTGCAGCAAATAGCCGTGCGCGGCGTGAAGTTCGATGACGTCGAAACCCGCGGCCAGCGCGCGGCGGGCGGCGGCGGCGAAGGCGGCGGCCACGGCGGCGATGCCCTCGGCATCGAGCGCCCGCGGCAGGGGATAGTTGGGCGCGAAGCGCACCGCGCTGGGGGCCACCGGCGTCCAGCCGCCCTGCTCCGCCGCCACCGCGCCTTCGCCGCGGGCCGGCGCGAAGGTGCTGCCCTTGCGCCCGGCATGCGCCAACTGCATGCCGGCGCGGGCGCCGTGCTGGTGCAGGAAGTCCACGATGCGCCGCAGCGGCGCGATATGCCGGTCGTCCCAGATGCCCAAATCGTCGGGGCTGATGCGGCCTTCGGCCGTTACCGCCGACGCTTCCGTGAACACCAGGCCCGCGCCGCCAATGGCGCGGCTGCCCAAATGCACGAAGTGCCAGTCGTTGGCGAAGCCGTCTTGGCTGGAATATTCACACATCGGTGAAACCACGATGCGGTTCTTCAATTCCAATCCGCGCTGGCGCCAGGGAGCGAAAAGATGGTCCATGTAGCTATTAGACCAATACCCGGCCCACAGTCGGGGCTCTCCGCCTCGCGGCGGGCGTTAGGCGCCGGCATCGCATGCAGCCGCCTTCGGTCCGGGCGGCGTCGCCGCCCGTCAAGCGCCGCGCCCCTTTTTATCCCAACTGCCTGCCCGCACGACCAGGAAACGCCTCTACCATCGCTGCGCTGGCGCGACCGCCAGCCGCGAATGCTAGCGTGGGCTGTAGGCCCATCTACCCCCGTTGCCGCGGCCCGCGGCGGCGCTTGCACCATGCACCCCACCTCGCCAACCGCCACCGCCCCTGCCGCCAGCCGGCCGGTCGCCGACGAAGCCGGGCTCTTTCGCCCCGAGCGTTCGTGGACGGAATGGCTGTGGGCGGCGGTGGTCTTTGCCGTCACCGCCCTGGCATATGTGCCGTTCCTCCGTTGCGAGGCCTTTTGGCCCGATGAGGGCATCCTGCTGCAAGGCGCGCAGCGCATCTTGCAGGGGCAGGTGTTGTATCGGGACTTCTTCAGCTTTTATACGCCCGGGTCCTATTACGGACTGGCGCTGCTGTTCCGGCTGTTCGGTGATTCCGTAATCACGGGGCGGGTCGCGCTCCTGCTGCAAGGCGCGGCGATGGCCGCCCTCACCTACCTGCTGGCGCGGCGCGTGGCCGCGCGCTGGGCGGCGCTGCTAGCCGCCTACGCCGTGGTCTTGCTGACGCTCCCGTTCGAGTTCATTACCCTGCACAACTGGGACAGCACGTTGCTCGCCTACCTGGCGCTGTACGCGGCGGTGCGTTGGCTGGAGCGTCCGCATTGGATCAGCGCCGGCGCGGTGGGGTTTTTCGCCGCCCTGACCTGCCTGGATGAGCAATCCAAAGGTGCGGGGCTGGTGCTGGGGCTCGCGGCCGCGGCCATTTGGCTGGTGCGCCAGCCGCCATGGCGGCCGCAACTGCGGCCGCGGCAAGCGTGGGCGGCGGCGGGGGGGGTCGCCCTGCCCACGCTGGCCACCGCGGCGTATTTCGCCCGCCAAGGCGCGCTGGGCGCAATGGTCGCGGATGTGCTCTGGCCGCTGCGGCATTATCTCGCCGCCAATTCCCTGCCCTACGGCTATATGTTTTTCCACGCGCATATCCCCGCCACGGGATCATGGCTGGCGAAGGCGGAGGCTTGGCTGTGGTTCAGCCCCCATCTGGCGATCCTGCTGCTGCCTTGGATCGGCGTCGGCGTGGCGGCGGCGCTGTGGCTGGGCCTGCGGCCCCATCACCCCGCCGGACTGGCCCGGGGCTATTACCTGTTGGTTGGGACGGTCATGACCGGCTTGTTGTTGAGCGTGGTGCTGACGCGGCAGGATTACGGCCACATCGCCTATTTGACGCCCATTTTCGCTCTGGCCATTGCCTGGTTCACGGGCCGCCGGAGCCCAGGCCCCGCCGCCCGCGCGGCGGCGCCGATCGTTGCCGCCTACGTCCTGTTATTTTTTACCTTGGCCGGCGTGCATTACTGGGCTCGGGCTCTTCGCGGATTTCCCGCCACGGTCACCACCGCGCATGGCCGGTTGCGGATGGCGGTTCCGGATCCCGTGCTGGCCTACCTGCGGCGCCTGCCGCCTGGGCCAATCTTCGTCTATCCCTACCTGCCGGATTATTACTACCTGTCCGGGCGCGCCAACCCCACCCGCTTCGCCTGGTTGCAATGGGGACAGAACTCGCCACGGCAGTTCGCGGCGGCCCAAACGGAGCTAGCCGCCACGCCGCCCGTGGCGGTGCTGTTCGACTTGGGCGCGGTCCAATGGGAGGCGAAGAACTTCCCCGGCATGCCGGTCACTTCGTACTCCGGCGCGCGCCACCTGGAAACCTATCTGTTGCGCCGCTTCCACCATTGCGCCACCATGCAGGCGCCGCCGCATCGTTGGGCCGTGCTCCTGCCCCGAGGCGTTCCTTGCCTACCCGCGGTGGGCTGGCCCCGGCTCAATGGCCGGATCCACGGCGCCAGCCGCGACCATGGAGCACTTGCCCCGGCCGCGCGCTGGTTAGGCGGCCATGCAGCAGCACCGGCACGCCATTGACCAGGACATCCGCCACCCCGCTGGCATAGCGCCAGGGATGCGCATATGTGGCGTGGTCCTGCACCGTGCGGGGATTGAAGATCGCCACATCCGCCGCATAGCCTCGGCGGATGAGGCCGCGGTCGCGCAACTGCAAGGTCTGGGCGGCCAGGCCGGTCATCTTGTGTACCGCCTCGGACAGGCCAAATAGGCGCTTCTCCCGCGCCCACACCAGAATCCGCGCTTCGCTGCCAAAGTAGCGCGGATGGGGAACGGCGTAGCCATCGTTGTCCGCCATGTCCACGTCAATCGCGTCGCCCCCAATGCTGACAAACGGCGCGGCGATTATTTGCCGCACCGAGGCGGCGCTCTTGTTGAAGAACATGCGGCCAAAGCTGCCGCCTTCGCGCCGCAACAGCTGGACTACGGCCTGCGCGGGCGGCAGGCGCATCATGCCACCCAGGATATGGAAGTTCTTGCCTAGATAGCGGCGGTCGCTGGGCCGGGCAACCGAGATGACGTATTCCTGCCGCCAACCGGCGGGATCGCGGCGCGTGCCGAAGCGGCGGGCGGAGGCGGCGATGCCGCGCACGATCTCCGCGCGCAGCCGCGGATTGGCCAGGCGGCGCAGCAGCGCGGCGGCGCCCCCGATGCGAAACCGCTCCGGCACCATGGAAGCAGCAGAGTTGTCGGCTGCGCGGTAGGGGTAGGCATCGGCGGTGACCCGCAATCCCAGGCGGCGTGCGCGATTGATCCAGCCTAGGACCCGGCTGGCGGCTAGCGGACCGTCATTGCTGTTCACCTGGAGGTGAAAGATATGCAGCGGCAAGCGCGCCGCGCGGGCAATGCGAATCGCCTCCTGAATGCCTCCGGCGTTGATATTCCCCAGTCCGCGGACATGGGTGGCGTAGATGCCGCCATACCGGCCCGCGACGCGAGCCACCGCGATCACCTCCGGATCCCGGGCGAAAATGTCCGGCACATAGCTGAACGCCGTCGCCAAGCCCAGTGCCCCGTCGCGCATGGCTTGCGCCATCATCGCTTGCTCCTCCGCCAACTGTGCCGGCGTAGGCACCGAGCTGGACAGGCCCATCACCGACTCTCGAATGCAGCCAAACGTGGCGTAGCTGGCGACGTTGAGGCGAATTCCTTGCCGCTGCAACCGGCGGAAATAACCGCGCAGCCGCCGCCATGTGAGGGAAACGCCCTGCGCGGCGAACAGGCTACGCTGCCGCCGCAGGGCAATGCCGGCCAAGGGCCCCGCGGTAGCCACCGAGGCAGTTTCGCCCAGCACCTCGGTGGTGACGCCCTCGTAGATCTTGCTGCAACACCCGCCATTGCGCAGTAACGCGGCGTCGGAATGGGACAGCATGTCAATGAACCCTGGCGCCACCACCATCCCGTGGGCGTTAATGACCGTCGCGGCCCTGGCGTTCTGGAGGTTCCCGATCGCGGCAATCCGCCCGTGGCGTATGCCGATGTCGGCGCGATACGCAGGCCCGCCGCTGCCGTCCATGACTTCGCCGCCCCGGATTAGCACGCTGAAATGCGGCCCCGGTGGGTTGGCGGCCAGCGCCGCCGCTCCGAGCAATGCCCAACAGGCGGCGGCGCGGAGAAGTTCCGGGGCGGTGGAGACCGCTGCCCTAGGGCTCGACGGTAGCCGCGGCCGGCGCGCGGCGGCGGTTGGACCCCATAAAAATTGCGGGAAGTCCCGCATGGGCCGGAATGTTACTACGGACCCTTCGGGCGGGGCGCCGCTTCGGTCGGCCCGTGGCAGCGGCGCTGCCAGGCCATGCCGCCGCCCCCCGAACGGGGCGTGGCGCGGCGGAACGCAAGCGCCTAAGATCAGGCGGCAATGCATCTCGCTCCCGACAAGGCTCAGGCCCTGGCGGCAAAGTTGCGAGCCTTTTTGGCGGCGCAACCCCGCGTACGCGTCGTGGAGAACGAGGAGGTGCAATTGGCGCTCGACGGCCAAACCGGCGGGTACCAGGTCGCCTGCGAAGGAGGCAAGGTTGTGGCGCATTTCTGGGCGCCGGGACGGAGTTTGGTGCGCCGCGTCGTGGAAGCCAGGGAAACCAAGGGGGCAATGCACTTGCAAGGGTTGCGCTTTGGCCAGCGTGAGCCCGCGCCGCTGCGCTTGGAAAGCGCGGCGACGCCTCCGTCCTCCCGGCGCGGCCGACGGGAATTCCGCCAACGGGTGCTGGCGGCCATCGCACGGGAATGGGCGGGATGGCGGCCGTCGCCACTCATCGGGCTGAATCCGCCCGAGGGCCTCATGCTCGAACAAGGCGAGCAACCGTTGGAGTTTTTCCTTTTTCGCCACCGGCACAGCACCGCCGCGGCGGTGGCTGCGCCTCCCGGCCGCCCGCAGGCGGCGGTGGATGGCGCGCTCATCGCCCTGTTGTTATGGGCAGACCTGTTGCCCCCCTTCTGCCAAGGCGTTCCGGTGGCGCACATGATGCTAGTGCTGCCCGCTGGACAGTGTGGACCGACCCTGGGGCGGTTGCCCGTTCTGCGCGAGGCCGAACGGATCACGGCCTATGAACTAGACGACGCCGCTGGGCATCTGCGGCCATTGTCGCCGCTGACCGACGGCAATTTGGACTCCGTGCTCCACGCCGCTCCTGCCATGGGCCGCCCGCTCCCCGCCGCCGCGGAGGGATTATGGAACCAGATCCGGCGCCTATGTCCGCGCGCCACCGTAACCCAAGGCAGCGATGGCGTCTCGTTCCGTCTCCACGGATTGAGCTTCGCGCGCACCGCGCGCGGACCCGAGGCGATGATCGCCAGTTTTACTTTTGGCCTGGGCCAGGCGACGCATGCCCCTGGTTGGGCCGGAGAAATGCGCTCCCGGCCCCTGACGCCGGAACGGATGGATGCGTTTCGCGCATTCTTGTTGCGACTCGATCGGGAACGCGGACCAGAGGCGGACGGACACGGCTATTTGGCCCAATGCCAACCCGAGGCATGGATGGAGGAGCAGGTACGCGCGGAGCTATCCGCCGTGGCCCCGCGCTGCGACGATCGCTTCGTCTATACGCAAGTTCCCAGCCTGCGCCGCGAACACCGGGAGGTGATGGACATGCTCACCGTGGACCGTGACGGTCGGTTGCGCATCCTGGAACTGAAAGCCAGTGAAGATATCCAGTTCCCATTGCAAGCGCTGGATTATTGGCGCGCGGTGCGGCAGCACCAGGAGCGAGGTGACTTTTCCCGCCGGGCGTACTTTCCCGGTTTGGCATTGTGCCCCGACCCTCCGCTGCTGACCTTGGTGGCGCCGGCGCTGCGTTGGCATCGCCGCACCGGGACGTTACTGGGCTGTATCGCTCCGGAAGTCGAAGTGGAACGCGTGGGGCTGAACGAAGATTGGCGGCAGCGGATACGCGTGGTGGAGCGATTTGGGCGTTCCGTAGTGGATGAAGGAGGACCAACGGACGTATCATTTTCTTTCACGCGCCAATCGCGGCGAGTGAATAGCTGAAGGAGGAACGATGGCGGAAGCCAAGAAGATTGGTTACGGAGACCTAACCGGTCGCGTCGGCGTGGAAGAGATTCGCGCCCGCGGCGTGGATGTGGATCTGCTGATCAAAAAACTCATCGCCAATGCGGCGGCCGAGTTTTCCAGCACGTATTACTACTACACCATCCTGCGCATGCACCTGGCCGGGCATGAAGACTACAAGGAAATTTGCGAGGATGCCCGCCTGGAAGATCGCGCCCATTGGGAGCTGATCGTGCCGCGTATTTATGAGCTGGGTGGCGAGCTGCCCAACGATTTGCCCACCTTCCACAACGGCGCCGGCTGCGCTCCGGCCAAGCTGCCCAGCCCGCCGACCGTCGTGAATATTTTGACCTTGTTGCTGGAAAGCGAGCGTTGCGCCATCCGCAGTTGGTCGGAGATCTGCGACCTGACGTTCGGCAAGGATCCGCGAACCTACGACATGGCGGCGCGGATCTTGAATGAGGAGATTGAGCACGAGGCCTGGTTCATCGAACTTCTGGCGCAGGAGCGCGATCACAAGACCATCCCCTCGGGCCACTTCCGGCGCGGCGAGCCGGGCGAGGCGCCGTACAGCAAGAACCGCGGCTTTTACAATCCCTAAACCGCCGCTTTCCGGCGTGCGGCACGGCGGCGGGCCTTCGGGCCCGCCGTTTTCTTTGCGCCGACCGAGGCGTTATGGATTCTCGTACGGCAATTCTCCAATTGGTTGGAGCCTAGGGGTAGGCTTCCGCGGCACGGTGCTAACTGGTAAACTGGAGGTGAGATTTTTCGGGCCATTTTGGGCGCAATCGGGTGCGCCTTGGCCCGTACCGGGACGGCGAGGAGCGCCGCCGCCGCCGGAATCCCTTTCCTCGGAGGTGTCCCATGGCCGGTCGTTCCCGTCCAAGTTTCCAAAAACGTCAAAAAGAAAAAGCGCGTCAGGAGCGGCGGAAGGACAAGATGGAAAAGAGGCTCCAGCGGAACCATGACAAAGCTGGGGGCATCAACCACGACAATGATATTGACTACGAGTTCAACATCTTTGCCGGTCTGGAAGAAGAAGAACCCGTAACCAGCGAGGAGCCGGAAACCGAAACCGTGGTGCAGCAATAATCGTTCACCACCTGGATCGTGTCTTCAAGGCCATGCCGCGAACCGCGGCATGGCCTTGATCATTCTGGGCGGTGTTGCGCGGAATGAGCCCGGCGGCGGCTGGCGAAGACGTGGTAGGTGACGCTATCCCAAGCGTTGTGTATGGCGGTGAATAGCAGTACCAGCGCCGCGCCGGCCACGGCGAATAGCGCGCCGCGGGGACGACCATCCACGGCGAAAGCGGCGGCGGCAAGCGTCCCGTAGGCAGCCGTGGGGAGGACGGCGTGAAACAGCCAATCCTCAAACTCGGGACGATATGCCCTTTGCGTACGCATGCGCCCGGCCACGGAGGCGATGTATCCCAGGCCTCCTAGCCCCGTGAGACCCCAAATCCAAGCCGGCGCGAGGATACCGTCCCACGGGGCGCTGAGCACGGCGGCGAGCAGCAGAACGGCGCCGAGATGAACGATGGTCGGGGTAGCGAACGCGCGGCTTCCCTGCTGGCCGCCGTCCGCCGCGGGCGTGCCGGCGATGAGCGTGATGACCACGAACTGCAAGCCGATCAACGCCCCGGCGGCGGAGCCGGCGATCACGTAAAAGTTCTCCCACCCGGCGGTTAGCGGCATAGGCGGCTCGCTCCTGGCGCGCGGCGCAACTCCGGCTTATTGTGCCACGCGGATGCAGCCGGGTCCTGCCCTCGAAGCGGCGGCTAGATATCCAAGAACTGGTGATCCGGGCAGGCGGATTGCAACTGATCGTGGAGCAGAGCGGGCCAAAGCGGGCCGAGACGCAGTGAGGCGGCGGCGCTGTTCCAAATACGCTCCTGCAGTTGGCGTTGCGGATACAACTGGCCGACGAGATGTCGGGCTTGGCGGGCGAGGTCTTCCTGGCGGCGGGCCAGGCCGCGAGCGAGCTTGGCCTCCACCTGATCGAACTGATGGCGCACCTTGTCTCCCGCCGTGCGGACAAAATCCACCAACGACGGATCCAAGCCGGCAACCTGCGAGCCGATGGCGGTGAACCCTTCCACGGCCGCCTCGCGCTGGGAGGCAAGAGTGGCGGCCAAGCCTTCGGGAACCGTTTGACGGGCCAGATGCGCCGCCAGGGCGGCGGGGGCATCGCCCTGCGTGTCGAGGCCCCAAACATCCGGCACGGTGAGCTGATATTTATCCAGCAGCCGGCGGGCGCGCGCGTCCAGCAACGTCGCGCTGAGGCGTGGCAGCCGCAGGGGCTGGAACCGGCCCAGCACGGCATAGAGAGCGCTCGATTGGGCTAGATATGCGGTTTCGGCGGGTCCGGTAACTTGCGCGGCGCTGGGCAACAAATAATCTTGCACCAGCGGGCGCAGCAGCGCCCCTGGGGAAAACCGATGGGGCTCGGTCCGCGCCAGGGTGGCAAGCTGGGAGACGGAAAACCGCTGCGCCCCGGCTTGTGCGCCCCCGGAACCGAAACGAAGCGGCTGGCGCTGCCCATCGGTTTCCAAAAACAGCAGCGCGGCGCCATCCGTGTGGACCTGCGCATGGTAGCCGGACTCGCGCAATTCCCTGCTCCGCTGCTGCAACGCGGCGGTGAGTTCATCGTGGCGCTCCACGGCTTGCTCCACGACGGGCGCGGCCGCGGCGGCAAGCGCCGGATCGAGCGGATCCAAGACGATCAAGCCCCAGGGCGCGAACCACTGCGCCAGCAGGCGGGCGAAGGCGGAAGCCAGCGTCTCACCGGGTTGGTAAGCGCCAGCGAGCGGAGCGACGGCTTCGGCGGCGGCTCCAGTGGCCTGGGCAAACGCTTCCAGTGCGGCGCCGACCTCCGGCCCCAGGACGATCCGGCCCACCGGCGACTGCGGCGGCGCGGGCGGTTGTGGCAAAGCAACGCACTGGGAGTCCCCGCCAGCGCCGAGGACCCAGGCTTGGTTGATTTCGGCGAAATCGTGGTCTTGGCTCGCGAGCCAAAACACCGGCACGGCGGACACACCGTCGGCGCGCAGCCGTTCCGCGGTAAGCACCGCGGTGAGCGCTTTGTATACGGTCAAAAGCGGACCGCCAAACAAGCCGACCTGTTGGCCGGTAACGATGACGACGGTTTCTGGCCGGCGCAGACGCGCCAACAGCTCCTCGGTGGCGGGGCCGGCGCCCCAAGCGCGATTGCCAGCCGCCAGCGCCTCGGTCACCCGTGCCCGCAGGCTGGGAGCATAGGACACCTGCTGGGCCGCGGAGGCCAGCGTTCCCGGAGCCAAGGGCGACGCGGCGGCGCCATAAAAGCGCGCGACGCGGTCGAATTGATAGAGGTAATCGGCGTACAGGCGGCTGAGGCCTGGAATCTGGCGCTGGTCCAGGCAGACGGGCATCGTTCTATTTTACGGGTTGCCGGAGCGGGAGCGGAGCGGCGGCGTGGCCGCGGCCCAGACGCTACGGCGATCCGCCCGCGCGCCGCTCCCGCATGCGCCAATAAAAAGCGGCCGGCAAAAGCCGGCCGCTTGCGCCCGAACGCCGCTCAACCCTGGTTCACATCCCGCTGGCGTAGCCGCTCCCGGCGGTCGGATCGGCAATGGGCGCGCCGGCAAACAGCGTGCTGGCGTGATGATGCAGCGCCAGGCGGTTGAACGACGCAACGTCGGTGTGCAGCAGGCCGTTGAACCGGGCCAGGTAACCATGCAGCTTGGTGTTCTCCTTGGCCAGCAGGGCCACCGCATCTTGATCCGGCGGCAGGTCGTAGCCGGGCGTCAGCTCAAACATGAGCCGGCTCATGATGTCGTGGTAGTCCGACAAATAGTGCAGGCTATCTTCGCTGCCAGGCTGAACCTTGCTGTTGTACACCGCGCTCTTCATGGCCATCACCTTCTTGTCGAGGGATTTGGCCTCCGCCAGCACCGGCCGATACTCGGCGTTGACCACACCGGTCGGTTGCGACGGACGCAGCATCTTGGTGACCGACGCCAACTGATCATGCAGGGCCGTTAGGCGGTTGAGCATGGTGTTCAGCGCGGAGAGGTCGTTGCGCGCCTCCAGCGAGACGCGGGTGTCAGCCGCGAAGTTGGCCATGTTGACGGGGAAGTTGGGGTCCGCCTTGACCTCCGCAGTTACCGACTGGCTTTGCCCATTCAGCGTGGCGGTGATCTTGTACGTGCCCGGCGCCGCCGCCGGACCCATGCCGCGGAAGAAGAAGTAGCCGCCACGGCGGGGTTTGATGAAGTTCAAGGGCGTGGCGCCCGAATAGCGCATGGCCCAGCTGACGCGATTGAAGCCCTTCTTGGCGGGCCCGAAGATCGTGTTCACCACGTGGCCGTGGGCGTCGGTGATGGTGATCTTCACCGGTTTCTGGTGCTGCCGCTTCTCCGCCGGAGTTGTCTTGACGGCGGTCTTCACGTAGTAATCCACCATGATGCCGGCTGGCGGATTGGGCGTGGTGAAGCTGCTGAGGCTGGGCGTGCGCCGCGGCCGGAAGTTGAGCATATAGCCAGGCAACGCCGGGAAAAGGTGAAAATTGCTGGCCAAGATCGCCGACGTTTGGTCCTCAAGCGGGGTGATGTTGTCCAGCACGTAGATGCCGCGGCCGTGCGTGGCGACGACCAAGGAATGATCCCGGGGAACGAAGTTGAGGTCGTAGACCGTGATGGTCGGCAGATTGGCTGTCAGCGGCTGCCAAGAAGAGCCATCGTTCTGGGAGTAGAACAGCCCGGTGTAGGTGCCGGCGACCAGGAACCCGCGCTTGTCGGGGTCTTCGCGCACCACCTTGACCGGGGTATCCGGCGGCAAGCCGGCGCTAATGTTCGTCCAGGTCTTGCCGTAGTCGTCGGTCTTGTAGACATATGCGTGGTTGTTGCCGATCTCATGGAAATCGAATGAGACGTAGCAACTACCTGGGTTGAATGGCGAAGGGTCAATTTGCTGCACCCGGCCCCACTGCGGCAGGCCGGGAATATTGCCGGTGACGTTGGTCCAGTGCGCACCCCCGTCGCGCGTCACCTGCACTAATCCGTCGTCGGTGCCGACCCAAATGGTCCGCGGATCGTGGGGGGAGATACCGAAGGAAAGAATGGTGTCGTAGGTTTCGGCGCCGCTGATGTCATGCTCGATATCGCCGCCGCTGGTTTGCTGTTTGGCCTTGTCGTTACGCGTCAGATCGGGACTGATCGGCGTCCAGTGCAAGCCGCCGTCGGTGCTCTTGAACAGAACGTTCGCGGCCAGGTAGACGGTATTGTCGTTGGTCGGTGAGACCTCGATCGGCGCGGTCCAGTTGAAGCGATACCGCAGATCCGCCGGGGCCATCGCGCTGACGCCCAGGACCGTGGGCCGCTCGTAGCGCGAAGTGTTGTTCTTCAGGTCCACGCGGCCGATGGAGCCGTTCTGGGCGTCGGCATAGATGATGTCGGGATTGCTGGGAGCGGGCACGGCGTATTGCCCGTCGCCGCCAGCGACGGTGAACCAATCGCTGCCGGTGATACGGTAGCCACTGCGGCTGGGCCCGCACCAGGCGTTGTTGTCCTGCAAGCCGCCGCACACCTCAAAGGCGATTTGGTTGCTGGTGGCCACCTGGTAATACTCCTCGATCGGCAGGTTGGCCAGGAACTGCCAGTTGTGGCCGGTGTCCAGCGACAGATACACGCCGCCGTCGTTGCCTTCGATGATGCGGCTGGGGTCGGAGGGATCAATCCACATCGAATGGTTGTCGGGATGGACACCGCGGCCAATGCGTTTGACCACATGGCCGCCGTCCTGCGTCTCATACATCCCGGAAGCGAGGAAGTACACCCGGTCGGGATCGTTGGGCGCGACCGCCATAAAGGAAAAATACCAAGGGCGGTCGTCAATGCCATGGTTGTTGTTGACGTTTTTCCAGTGGCTACCCAGGTCGTTGGTCACCCACAGGCGGCCGTGCTTGGCCTCAATGAGGGCATAGATGCGCTGCGGATCGCTGGGAGCGGCGGCCAGGCCAATGCGGCCCAGCGGCCCTTTGGGCAGTCCCTTGGTCAGCTTGGTCCACGTGGCGCCGCCGTCGGTGGAGCGATAGATGCCGCTGCCCATGCCGCCATCGGAGAAATACCACGGATGCCGCACGCCTTGCCACATGGCGGCAAACAGCACGCGCGGATTGCCCGGCTCCATGATGAGCCGGGAAACGCCCGTCTTGTCGTTGACGAACAACACCCGCTTCCAGGTCTTGCCGCCATTTTCGGTGCGGTATACGCCCCGCGTGTTGTTGGCCTTCCAGGCGTTGCCGAACACGCCGACCCAAATTTCATCCGGGTTTTGCGGGTTGATAACGATGCTGGAGATCTGCCCGGCATGCTTCAGGCCCATGAACTTCCAAGTGGCGCCGCCATCGGGAGAGAAGTACACGCCGTGCCCGTTAATTACGTCGCCGCGGATGTTGGCTTCGCCGGTTCCCACCCAGACCAGATTCGGATTGGACGGCGCCAAGGCGACGACGCCGATGGAATTGGGTTCGTGGGTAAAGATGGCCTTCCAGGTGTAGCCGCCATCCACCGATTTCCACACGCCGCCGCCCGCCGTTCCCACGTAGTACACGTCGGCGTTGCCGGGGATGCCAACCACGGAGGTGACGCGCCCGCCGGCGACCGCAGGCCCCAGTTCCCGGAACTTTAGCGCCCCCAGCGCGCCAGTCTTGGCGGCGCTGCTCTGCGCCTGGGCCGGCGTCAGCCATGCCAGCAACGGCAGCGCCACCAGCAGGGCGATCAGACGATAACGTTTGGGGCGGAACGAAGGGCGGCGAGTATGCATCGTGTTCTCCTCAACCGGCAAACTATACTCCGAATTGCGATGGTGCGCCAAGCCGGCGCCAGCGTTCGGCATCTACGAATTCCAGAGCGGGAAGGTTACAGGCGGTTCAAGCGGACCGGCGAATTTCGCCGTGATGGCGTGCCCGCCGCTCGCCGCCAGTTCTCCCAGCGGGGCAACGGCGTGGCCGTCTCTTGCCCGGGCCATCTCCGCAGGCCGACGGCGATCCCGGCCCGAAAACGGGACTCACTCCCCGACGCGAACCAGGCGCATCAGGTTGGTATGGCCGGAGATGCCAAAGGGGACGCCGGCCACGATGGCCAAGACCTGGCCGCGCCGGATCAGGGCATGTTCCAGCAACTGGCGTTCGGCGCGGCGCAGCATTTCATCGGTCGTGGCCATCTCGGGCGAGGCTACTGGGGTGACGCCCCAGTACAGCCCGAGGCGGCGGCGGACCCGGGGCTCGGCGGCGAGGGCATAGATGGGGCACGGAGGACGGAAGGCGGCGACCTGGCGGGCGGTCTCTCCGCTCTGGGTATAAACGGCGATGGCGGCCATGGGCAATTCGCGGGCGGCGGTCGCCACGGCGGCGGCGATGGTCTCAGGAATGGAATGCGGCGTGCCGTCTTCACGGCGGCGGCGGCGCGGCTCGAAATCTTCCTGATGGGCGCCTTCCGCCTCGGTGATGATGCGGACCATCATGCGCACCGCGGCGTTGGGATACTGCCCGCTGGCGGTTTCTCCGGAAAGCATCAGCGCGTCGCTGCCGTCCCAAACTGCGTTGGCCACATCGGTGGCTTCGGCGCGGGTGGGGCGCGGATGGGCGGTCATGGACTCCAACATCTGCGTGGCGGTGATGACCGGGATGTGATGGCGCCGGGCGGCGCGGATAATGCGCTTTTGCAGCACCGGAACCTGCTCCGGCGGCAACTCCACGCCCAGGTCGCCCCGGGCCACCATGACCCCGTTGGAGCGGCTGAGGATTGCGTCCAATTCGGTAATGGCGCTGGGCTTTTCCAGCTTGGGGATGATTGCGGTGGCGGCTGCGCCGGGCGCCTCGGGATGGGCCGCGGCCCAGTCCAAGATGGCCTGCCGCAACAGATCCACGTCGGCGGCGGACTGCACGAAGGATAAAGCGACGAAATCCACCCCGGCCGCCAAGCCGGCATGCAGGTCGGCCATATCCTGCGCGGTCATGGCGGGAATGGGCAGGCGGGCGCCAGGAAGGTTGACGCCCTGGTGACTGGCAAGCTCGCCGCCATTGATCACGCGGCAGGTGATGGCGCCGCCGGAGGCGGTTTCGACCCGCAACTCGATCAGGCCGTCACTGAGCAAAATGACGTCGCCCGGGCTGACGGCGCTGGCCAGGTCATGGCTGGTGGTGATCACGCCGCTTGCGTCGGCAGATTCGCCGGGGGCTGCCGCCGCCATCAGGGTCACCGTGGAGCCTTCGGCCAGCGCCAGGCGCTCGGAATTGGCCAAGCCTCCGGTGCGAATTTTGGGGCCGGCCAAATCCAGCAATACGCCGACCTCGCGGCCCAACTCCGCCGCCGCTTGCCGCACCTCCGTGGTAATGGCCGCGCGCCAAGCGGCATCGCCATGCGCGCAGTTGAGGCGGGCTACGTCCATACCCGCGGCGATCAATTCGCGGATGCCCGCGGGCGAGGCGCACGCTGGACCGAGAGTGCACACGATTTTGGCGCGCCGTTCCGGGGCGGCGGCGAGTGCGGAACGCACAGCCGAAGTCATGACACTACGGTAGCAGGCGCGGCGGAACCGCGTGGGATTCGGCGATGTCGCCGTGGAAGCCAGCCGTCAGGCGGGCGCGCAACCCGCGGCTCCGCGCCCATGCCTTGCCCATGCGCACGCTTCGGAATACTCGGCTCAAACCCGCAGGGCAGGCTCCAGCCCACCGCATCGCGTTGCCGTCGGCCGGCGGCGACCGCAGCCGGCGCATGGCAGGCCCGGCGCGGGCGGCACGAAGAAGGTGATGGCTAGATCTCCAAATCGGAGCGCGTGATCTTCAGGCCGTTGAGATTGCCGAGCACGGTCACGCCGACTTTCTCGCTGACGAAGCACTCCGCGGCAATATCGCGCACGTTGTCCGCGGTCACTGCTTCCACCCGCTCCAGCATCTCGTCCAGCGATACTTGGCGCCCGAAGTAGATCTCCTGGCGTGCCAGGTGGGACATGCGAGCGCCAGTGGATTCCAGCCCCAGCATCAGGCTGCCCTTGACCCCGTCCTTGGCGCGTCGCAGTTCCTCGGCCGGTACGGGATTGGCCTTCAGGTCCCGCAACTCGGCAATGACGGAGCGCACCACCTGCGGCACGGTCTGGATGCCGGTGCCGGCATAGACGCAGAACATGCCGGCGTCGCGATACGGATTGAGGTCGCTGAAGACGGCGTACGCCAGACCCTGGCGCTCGCGAATATTCTGAAACAGCCGGGAGGACATCCCGCCGCCCAGGAGCGTATTCAGCACCGACCAGGCGTAGCGCCCCTCGTGGACGATGGGATGGGAGGGCAGCCCCAGAAATACCTGCACCTGCTCCAGTTGTTTCTTGTTGCGCAGAACGATGCGGGCATGGCTTTTGGGCGGCCCTTCGGAATGCCCGTTGGCGACGGGACGCAGGTCATCGAACCAATGCCGGACCAGCTCCACGAAACGCTCATGCTGCAAATTGCCAGCGGCGGCGATGACCAAATGATCGGGCGCAAACCACTGGCCGTAATAGCGGCGAACGGTTTCCTCACGCAACGCCCGCACGGTGTCCTTGGTGCCGAGGATCGGCCGGCCCAGCGGATGATCCTTCCAAAAGTTCTGCGTGAAGATCTCATGGACGAGATAGTCGGGATTATCCTCGTCCATTTTGATTTCCTGCAGGATGACGCCTTGCTCGCGGCTAATGTCCTCGGCGCGGAACAGCGGATTGCGCACCAGATCGGCCAGCACCTCCAAGGCCAGCGGCACATGCTCGTCGAGCACCTTGGCGTTGAAACAAACGTTCTCCTTGGAGGTGAAGGCGTCGAGATTGCCGCCCACGGAATCTACCGAGCGAGCGATCTCTTCGGCCGAGCGATTCGTAGTGCCCTTGAAAACCATGTGCTCAATGAAATGGGTGATGCCGTTTTCCGGCGCATCTTCCCGCCGGGAGCCGGAGGTCACCCAAATGCCGAGCGACACCGAGCGCACATGGGGCATGGCCTCGGTGATGACGCGCACGCCGTTGGGCAGAACGGCGCGTTGGATATCGGAAGTGGCAGAGGGGACGGTGATAGGGGAAATCGTCGTAGACACAACCGCCTCCTATACAAATCGGCGGGGCGCCAAAACGCTAGGAACCCCGGCCTATTTATTGTGACATAAAGGCGCAGGCCGAAGGTTATTGATGCAACAGTTGTGTTTTCAATGACATAGCAAACGGATCCCGCGCTCCAATCGACACCCCGGCAGGCTGCGCCCGGCGAGGAGCGGTTGGCCGGAAAGGCGTCCAGGAGCCACGCCAACCGGGCCGATTGCAGCGCCGGTGCGCATTCGGAGCCGGCTAACGGGCCGCCTTGCGCGGCCGGAGCATGACGCTCTATCTACGGCAGCGGGAGCGTGCGCCAGAGGCAATGCGGCGGCGGATGCCCCGGACCGGTGTAGGCGGTGGTTGTCACACGGCGGCAGCCGAACGCGTCGTGCCGGTGCGCCTGGGCTGCGACCGGCGCACGATGCATGGGGGGCGCCGTGGCGGGCGTGGCTGCGACCGTAGCGAGGGGGTAGGGCCGGGAGCGTGGCGGCTGTGGCGAGCGGCGGCGTTCAGCGCGGCCCATGGGCCCAGCCGCGCCGCGATGTTCCCAACACAAGTCATTTGTTTTCAAATTCATGCGCAACCGAGAGCAGCAACCGCGCGCGTGCTAGGATGCGGTATGGAGTCGCGCCGCGCGGAACTAGGGACCGCGCCCCAACACGACCAAGCTTGGGCGGATCCGCTGGGGCTGACGCCCGACGAGCTCGCGGCGCGGGCGGCGGAGTGGGGTTGGCCACGGTTCCGTGGTGCGCAGATTTTCACCGCCCTGCAAGCGCAACGGGCGCAGAGCTGGGGTGATATCGCCGTTTTGCCGCAGCGGGCACGGCAGCAACTGGCGGCCGCGGCGCCGTGGAGCTGGCCGGCCGTGGCGGGGCGGTTTGCCGCCAACGACGGCACGGTGCGGTATTTGTTGCGGCTGGGCGACGGGGAGTCGGTCGAGGCGGTATACCTGCCCGATGAAATCTTTGACGCCGAAGGCCGCGCGCTGCGGCGCCGAACCACGTTTTGCATCTCCACCCAAGCCGGCTGCCCGGTCAACTGCCAGTTCTGCATGACGGCGCGCCTCGGGCTGAAGCGCAGCCTCACGGCGGGGGAAATCGTCGGTCAGGTGCTGCGCCTGATGCATGAGCACGGCATCGCCGCCGGCGCCGGGGGCGAGCGGTTGAACCTGGTCTACATGGGCATGGGCGAGCCCTTTCTGAACTACGCGGCGGTGATGCAATCGGTACGCGTGCTGACCAATACCGGGGGAGCGGGATTTAGCCCGCGGCGGATCACCATCTCCACCTCGGGCATTGTGGACAAGATCGCTCGCTTCGGCGCCGAGCCGAACCGGCCGCGGCTGGCGATTTCCCTCAACGCCACCACCGATGAACTGCGGCAGCGGCTGATGCCATTGAATCGCGGGCAGGGCGGCTTGACGACGCTGGCGGCGGCGGCACGGGCCTTCCCGCTGGCGCCGCGAGAGCGTTTGACCTGGGAGTACGTTCTGCTGGCCGGGGTCAACGACTCCTTGGCCGATGCCAGGCGCCTGGCGGCGCTGAGCGCGGGCCTGCGCGCCAAGGTCAACCTCATCGCCTGGAATTCCGGCCCGGAGATTCCGTTCGCTCCGCCGTCGCCGGATACGGTAACGGCATTTCAGCGCCAGCTCCGGGCAAGCGGGTTGCCGGCGTATGTGCGCCGGCCGCGCGGCCGCGAGGTTTATGCCGCCTGCGGCCAACTCAGCCGGCAGGGCGCCGCGGCGGGATAACCGAGCGGCGCCGCCGAGCCGGCGGCGTTTCCGCCCCACTCACTGCCCCCGCTTCACCCCCGGCTCGCCAAAGCCAAACGCCAGCTTGGGCGCGGCTTTTTCCCGTGGGCGCATACCTAGGGGCCATATCTCCTTGTTGTACATGGTGTAGGCCATAATCCCCGCCGCCGTGTACCATGCCAGGACCGCCGATGCGACCAGGATCCAGCCTCCGGAGATCCGCCAACCGGCATCGCCCGTCAGGTAGGCGACCGCGGCAAAACTGGAGCCGAGGGCAAGTACGCCCAAGACCCAAGCCACGGACTGGTACTCGCCCAGCGCCACCCACGTGCACAGCCAGGTAATCACCGCCAAGGTGATGAACCAAAAGCCCAGCGCGGGCATCTTGGCGCCTGGCGCGGCGATGGCGCCGGCGCCTACCAGCGTAAACAGGATGCCGTAGGCGATCCAGAAGGCGCCCCACATGCCGTGCACCGCGGTGGCCAGGCCGTCGCGCGCCTTGAACGCCCACATTCCCGCCAAGAACTGCGCGATACCGCCGAAGGTGGCGGCGAAGGGCGCGATATAGATGTTGCTGGCCGCGGTGCCGAACCAGCCGGCCATGTTGGCGCCGACAATGAACGTAGCCGCGCTGAATCCAAACAGCCCCAGAATGGACGGCGCGGCAATGGGTTGGAGAAAAACCGTCGGCAACTCCGCTAGCCGGGGCTGGAGATTTTCCGGCCGCAGCGGTGGTGCTCCCTGGCCTGAGGACGACGGCATGGGATAAACGGGATCAGTGCTCATCAAAACCTCTCATTCGATAAATCGTTCGGGAGGTTAGATGAGCCAAAGGCGGGGCCGCGTTCGCCACCGGTGGGCAGCGAGTCGCTGGTCACGCCTTCCGCTAGCGCAAATGCTTCGATGGTGGAGATAGTGAAGTGGAAGCCGCGCGTCCGGCAGAGGCGAGCTGCGCGAGCGAGAACAGGTAGGCGGTCTGATTCCGCGTGACCACCAGCAGACGGCGGCCGCTGACGCTGAATTTTGCCCAGACCGTATCGCTGGCAAAGCGCAGGGTCCGCAGGCGGTGAAAGGCGGGCAAGGAGTAAACATCCACGCGCCGGGGGCCGTTCTGGAGCACCACCGAATGGGCCGCGGCGGAAGCGGCGATGGGGTAGCCAGCGTGAACCGCCACCAGCCGGCCGGTGTGGACGTCATAGGCCATGGCGCGATGGAGCACGTCCGCAAGCACCAGCCGCCTTCCCGCAAATTGGGTCCCGGGAAGCTCGACCCAGGGAGGGTGGGCGAGCGTGAGCCGCGCGATTACCGCTCCATCACTGGCGCGGAGCACGGTGAACCGCTGGCCCGCTGCGCCACAAACGAAGCGCGGGATACCGAAACCAAAATTCAGCTTCAACCGGGTCAGAAATCCCTGTCGGTGCACGCACCGGGTCACAATGATGTGGTTGCCACGGAGGGCAAACGTAGCAACAAAACTCCATGTGGAATGGCGGGGCAGCCGGTGGCGCCAAAGCGGCTGTCCCTGAGCGGATTCCCCCATGATCAGTCCGCGCTGCGGAAACACCGATACCCAGGTGTCACCCAACCACCATCCGTCCGGCGGTTCCTTGCGCGACCGCCCGGCGCTTGAGCTATCCGCGGGCGGCGACAGCCAGCGGAACCTCCGTTGGCGGAGGTCCACGCGGGCTCGCCGAGGTGTCGTCTCGCCCTTGGCCAGCACCGCCAGCCAGGCAGCGCCGGGGCTGAAACCGATGCTGCGAGCGCGCACGGGGAGGAGGATGCCGGGGGCTGGGCCGCTCAGGTTCCAAATCATCGTTTTCGCGCCTGCCGAACCGCCCAGCCAGTGCAGGCCGCGGGAAGCTGCCAGAACGGTATCGGACCGAAAACGCGCCGCTGCGGGAAGGCGCAGCTTGGCGACGCTGCGCGGCCCGTGCGGCGTGAAGCGAACCATCGCCACGGTGGCGTTCGCGGCGCCGGCGGCAAACACGCCGTTGTAACCGTCCAGCGCGCCGGAGCGGGAGATGCCCAGCACCCGACCCGTTCGGCCGCTGACCGCCACCCATACCTGCGCCCTTCGGACCCAGGTGAAATAAGCGTCGCCGCGCGTCGCCTTGCGCCAGTATCGCTCGCTCCCGCCCAGCCGCAACCACGCGATGCGGCGGCCGGAAGGCGCACTCCGCAACGACCAGCAGGAACCGTGGCGTGTGTGGCTGCCGCAGGTCAGCACGGCTCGCGGCGCGACAAAGCGAGCGGCACGGGCCCGCGGCCACCGCGACCAGCGGCGCGTCTGCATGTCGAGCAGCGCCCAATGGTGATGCGCCCCGGCCAACAAGTAGCGGCCGTCGCTGGAAAACGACAGCGAAGTGAACTTGGTTTTGGTGGCAACGGCGAGCGCGCGGGAGGGAAGGTGCGCGACGTGCAGCCCCCCGCCGTTGCGCAGGGCACACGCCAACCAGCGGCCGCCGGGGGATACCGTCTGTGCACCGCAGGCGGCGACGTCCTCTTGCCGCGTCCATCGCCGCCGTCCGCTCTTCAGACTCCATTTTTCAATTCGCCCGTCGTCGGTCATCAAGACCACGCTCCGGCCATCGGCGGCAAAGCTGCCCCCAAACACGCCGGCGAGGAAAATCCTGAACTGCACCGCCAGCGGTGTCCGCCGCAACACCCAGGCATGCTGGGCGCCGATCACCAGCAGGTGGCTGCCATCGGCGGAAAAATGGACCTGACCAAAAGCCGCTCCCAGCGCCGGGGCCAGGTGGACGATTCGCCGCAGACCGGGCAGGAAGACGCGCGTCGGCGGCTGGTAAACCACCACCGCGGCGCGCCAGCGATCGAAGGCCTGCAAATCGGCCGGCGCCGGCGGCGCGCAGGAACGGATCTTCGCTGCCTCGTTGGCCATGGCGTCCAGCCGCCGTTGATCCGGAGGCGCCAGCCCCAGCCAATCCCACAGCCGGAAGCCGGACTCCGGTTGGCGGGCGGCCAAACGCGCAAAGACCCGCACCAGCCCGTGGGGGTCATATCCGGCGCGTGCGGTCAATTCCAGGGCAACCTGATCGGCCGCCTCCTGCCCCGAGCTTTGCTGGCGCAGCCGGTCGGGATGGTCTTCCATCCAGGTTAGGGCGGCATTGAGTTGGCGATCGAGACTGGCGCCGGTTGGCAGCCGGCGCGAGCGAGGGTGCGGAGCGAGCAGCATGCGTGAAAGCTCAGCGCCGAGTTGGCCGGTAACTTCGTGGCCCATCTCGTGACCCAAGACGCCGGCCAGATCACTGTCATTTCGCATCAACTCGAGCAGCGGCCGGGTGAGGAAAATCTGGCCGCCGGGCATGATGAAGGCGTCCGGATAAGGTTCCGCGAGCAGATGGTATTCGAAGTGGTAGCCGCTTTTGGCGGGCAACTGGGCCGCCAGCCGGGCGCCAACCGCTCGGACATGGGCCAATAGCGCCGGGGCAGACAACTCCGGCCAGGGATTGAGGCGGATGAGATATCGCCCCACCTGCGCCTGCTGCGCGGGGGAAAGCACGTCGGCGGGAGGAACGGAAAACCTTGGCAGCGGCGGGCACTGAGCCACCGCAATGCTCGTCAATGCCGCCAGCCATCCCACGGCCCAGATAAAGCACCGCATGGCCCGGTCATTGTAATCCCGCCGCGCGCAGAGTCAAGCCGCCGCGGGAGAGCAAACCAATGGCGGACAAGGCAAGCGGCTTTGCTGGGTGCTCCTTATTTGGCTTTCGCCGAATAATTGAGGTTCCAAGCAAAACGCTCTTCTTGTCCGCCTATCGATAGGATTCCCGCGACGGAGCGGCGGTTGCCCCGCGGGAGCGCCCGGGCGACCGGCTACCAGCTCACCGTTACCGTTTGCCGTTCCGCGGATTGGGGAATGGTGATCATGAGGCGCTGGAGCTTGTGGTCGTAGCGCACCGCGCCTCCGCGCAGCGGTGTGCCGTTCAACTCCACGCTGGCCGGTTTGGGAACCCAGTGCAGCTCGATCACATTGTTGGGCCGCGGCGGCCGGTACGAACCCTGGGCGGCGGACAACGTGATCACCGTTTGCTGGGAACCGGGATCAAACGCGACGGTGCGGCGGAAATAAACGCCATGCTGGTAGGCGAAGGTTTCACCGTCGTCTTCGTACCACGTGCGTTGCGTGGCGGTTTGCGAGAGGATGTCGAAAATCAACGGCGCCTTCAGCTCGGCGGCGGCATTGATGGGCGCGAATTTGCCCCCGGGCGCGCGAAAGAGAATGGCCCCGTCGCGGGCGAACAGGGGCAACTGGCCCTCATCGGCGCTCACGATCTTGGTTGCCGGCCCGGTAAACGCCTGCGGAGCGCGGCCGTTTTGCAGCCGGTACCAAGTCCCGGCGGGAAAATAGACCCCGCGGCCGGTGCTGGCGGGGCGCAGGATGGGCGCCACCAAGAGATCGTGACCGAAGAGATACTCGCTCGCCAGCCCATAGGTGTGGGGATCGTTGGGGTAGGCCAGGACCAGCGGGCGCATGATGGGCAGGCCGGTTTGCGCGGATTGCTGGAAGGCGTCGTAGATATAGGGCAGATATTGATAGCGGCGCTCGATGGCGCGGCGATTCTCCGCCAGGTGAACCTTGCCGAAGGACCAGGGCTCCTTCTGCGGCGTGCCGATCGAGGAGTGGCCGCGCATGAAAGGAAAGAACGCCGCCGCTTCCGCCCAGCGCGTCCACAGGTCGGGCGTGGCCGTTCCGGCGAAGCCGCCGATGTCATTGCCGACGAAGGGAAACCCGGAAAGGTTCATCCCCAACAGCGTGGTGATGCCGTCGGGCAGATAGCTCCAGCGGGAGGTATTATCCCCGGTCCAGAGCGCCGCGTAGCGCTGGCCGCCCGCATACGTGGCGCGGGTCAGAACGAAGGGGCGGTCGTGCGGGCGCAACTGGAGCAAGCCCTGGCGCGAGGCGCGGGACATCTGCTGCCCAAAGACGTTATGCGCCGCCGCGGCGGTGATGGTGTCGCCGTCGTGATGGAAGATCACTTGGTCCGGCATGGTGCCGCTCGCGGTATTGAAGATCGAGGGCTCGTTCATGTCATTCCAAATGCCGTCCACGCCGGCGGCGGCGAAGCTGGCGATCTGCCCCGCCCACCAGGTGCGTGCCGCCGCGGCGGTGAAGTCAGGAAACACCGCCGGTCCCGGCCATACCGGACCGGCGTAGATTTGCCCGTCGGGATATTTGGCGAAAATGCCGGCGGCGACGCCGCTGGTATACGTCGCATAGCCGTTCGGATCGCGCTTCACGCCGGGGTCAATGATGTTGACCGCATGGAAACCGATGCGGTGCAGGTGGGCCAACAGGCGGCGGGGATGGGGAAAGCCCTGCGGACTCCAGGTGAAGATGCGGTAGCCGCGCATGTAGGCGATGTCCATCCACACCACGTCGGCGGGAATGTGCAGCTGGCGAAACTTCTCGGCCACCTGAAGCACGCGGCTGGCGGGGTAATAGCTGTAGCGGCACTGGTTGTAGCCCAAGCTCCAGAGCGGCGGCAGGGGAATGCGGCCGGTCAGCTCCGCATAGCGCCGGTACACGTCCTTGGGCGTGGGACCGGCGATCAGGTAATAGTTGAGCGGCCCGCCCTGCGCGCCGAAGTCGTAAAACCGGCGGCTGGTTTTGCCCAGATCGAAGCTGGCGCGGTAGGTATTGTCGAAAAACACGCCGTGCGCCAGCGCCGGCTGATGCGCCGGCTTGTCCAGCACCAGCAGAAACGGAATGTCTGCGTAGAGCGGGTCGGTGGCGTTGTTATAGCCGGGCTGGTCGGTGTTCCACATCACGTAATCGGTGCCGCCCAGGCGTTCGCCGCGCTTGTCTAGCGGACCGGTCTTTTCCCCCAAGCCGTAAAAATGCGTATTGGGGTTCAACTGCTTCCAAACGCGCACGCGCGCGTCGCCGCCGTCGGCGGCATCCGCGGTATCGAAAGCCATGCCATCGGCGGCGTCGGCATCAATCAACTGCCCGCTGGGATCGTAAAACTTCAAGCGGAAGGGATGGCGGGTAATGACCACCTTCAGCGCCGAGGTCTGCAATACGTCTCCCACCACGCCGGTGGCGAAGGTGAATTTCGGGGGCGCGGCGGGGGCGGATTTCGGCGCCAAAGCAAAGGATCGGCCCAGGGATAGGTGGGTCTCCGGCGCCGGCGTAAAACACACGCGAATAATGCCAGGGCGAATCACCGTCAGGCGCACCACGCCCTGGGCATTGCGGTAGGTGACGCCATCGGCGACGCGCCGCGCCGGCGGCATGTTTCCCACCGGGGTCCATTGCGCCCAGCCGGGCAGGGACAAGACAAGACAGAAAGCCGCGCCGGCGGCGCTAGAACGGAGAAGGGAGCGCAAGCGAGAAGTGCTCATGCGGGAAGTGCTCATGATGGTGCGGTGGCCCTGGAGTGATCGCGTTGGGCTGATGGGCGATTGTTTGGCGAGCATGCCGTGGCGAGCCTGCTGGGCGACTTGGTCTGGCGAGCCCGCCTTGAACCGCTTGGTGCGGCATCCGCCGGGCGGCGCCGCAAACCTGCCGGCCTTCGCCCGCCGACCGGCCGGCGCCCTGCCCAGCCACTAACTCCGCCATGGTAGATCAAACAGGGTTCGCGCCGTAGGGCCGGGTGCTGGTGAAAATTAGGGGCGGCCGCGGCGGAAACGATAGCCGGAGGCGGACCGCGGGATACGAAATACCCGGCATTGGCCTGGGCCCACGGCATGCCAGCGCATTGCGCCCGGCGTTGCGGCAATGATCCCAGCGCCTGCGCAACCCACCAACCGGACGGCAAGTCGGCGGCCCGGGCCGGGAAATAGCAAACCTGCTAGCATCAAAGGTCGGTCGCTGCCGGTACATTTCCCATGCAAGCCCTGGTAAAACCTAGCCCGGCGCCGGGCGCGGAAATTCGTTCCGTGCCGGTGCCAGAGTTGGGTCCGCGGGACGTGTTGGTGCGGGTGCGGATGGCCTCCATCTGCGGCACCGATCTCCATATTTACGAATGGGACGATTGGTCGCGGCGGCGGCTGCGGCCGCCCTTGACCTTCGGCCACGAGTTCTGCGGCGTGGTAGAGAAAATCGGCGCAGAGGTGCAGTCCGCCCGGCCCGGCGAGGCGGTCAGCGCCGAGATGCACATCGCCTGCGGGCGCTGCCTGCAATGCCGTACCGGCCAGGCACATGTCTGCCGCGCGTTGCACATTTTGGGGGTGGATGCCGATGGCTGCTTCGCCGAATTCGTACGCATCCCGGAAAGCAATCTTTGGAAGCTGGACCCCGCGGTGCCGGCCGAATACGGCGCCATTCTCGATCCGCTGGGCAATGCCGTGCATACCGTCCTGGCCGGGGAAATCGCCGCGCGCAGCGTGGCCGTGGTCGGCTGCGGACCGATCGGGCTGATGGGCATCGCGGTGGCCCGGGCGGTGGGCGCCGGACCCATCTTCGCCTTGGAGATCAACGAGCGCCGCCGCGCGCTGGCGCGGCAAATGGGCGCGGATGTGGCGCTGGATCCGCGGCAACCGAAGGTGGTGGAGGAAATTGCCGCCCAAACCGAGGGCGGCGGCGCCGATGTGGTGCTGGAGTTTTCCGGTCACGCCGACGGCGTCCGCACCGCGTTCGCGCTGGCGCGCCCCGGCGCACGGGTCAGTTTGCTGGGCATTCCCGCCGCGCCCATGGAATTGGATCTGGGCAATCAGATCATTTTGAAGGGCCTCACCGTGCAGGGCATCCACGGGCGGCGAATGTTCGAGACTTGGTATCAAATGCAGGCGCTGCTGCGCGCGGGGCGGCTCCAGCTGGAGCCGCTGTTTACTCACCGTCTGCCGCTGGCCAGCTTCGCGCAAGCCATGGAGGAACTGCGCAGCGGCGCCGCCGCCAAGGTGCTGTTATTTCCCGACGGCCAACGCCCAGCCTGAGGCCCGCCCTGAGATTATGTCCCGTCCACAATTGCAATACTTGGCCGATGAACTGGCCGCACTGGAGAACAAGGGCCTGCGCTTCCGCCTGCGGGTGCTGGAGGGCGAACAGAAACCCATCTCCATCTTCGACGGCCGCCGCGTCATCAATCTTAGCTCCAACAACTATCTCGGCCTGACCACCCATCCCCGCCTGCGGCAGGCGGCCCACCAGGCGCTGGACCGCGAGGGCGTGGGCTCGGGAGCGGTGCGCACCATCTCCGGGACCATGGCCATTCACATGGAGCTGGAGGCAAAAATCGCCGCGTTTAAGCACACCGAAGCTTCGGTCGTTTTCCAGAGCGGCTTCACCGCCAATGCCGGCACGGTCAACGCCCTCCTTGGCCGCGAAGATTTCATCATCTCCGACGAGCTGAACCACGCCAGCATCATTGACGGCGCCCGCCTGTCCCGCGCCAGCATCAAGGTCTTCCCCCACCGCGATGTCGCCGCGGCGGAGGCGCGGCTGAAGGAAGTCGCCGGCCAGCCGGGGCGGAAACTGCTGATCACCGACGGCGTGTTCAGCATGGACGGCGACATCGCCCCGCTGCCCCAGCTCTGCGACTTGGCGGAGAAATACGGCGCCATCATGATGGTGGACGATGCTCACGCCTCCGGCGTGCTGGGCAAAAACGGCCGCGGCACGGTGGATCATTTTGGCCTGCATGGCCGGGTGGACGTGCAAGTGGGCACGCTGTCGAAGGCCGTCGGCGCGCTGGGCGGCTACGTTTGCGGCCGGCGGGAACTGATCGAGTTTCTGTACCATCGCGGCCGGCCCTTCCTGTTTTCCACCTCCCATCCGCCCTCGGTGGCCGCCACCTGCCTGGCGGCGTTTCAGGTGCTGGAGGAGGAACCCGAGCGCATCGAGCGCTTGTGGGACAACACCCGCTTTTTCAAGACCGGCTTGCAGCAGCTCGGCTTCAACACCGGCGCCAGCGAGACTCCGATTACGCCGATCATGGTGGGCGAGGGCCGCAAGGCCATGGCCTTCTCCAGCGCGCTTTTCCAAGCGGGATTGCTGGCCACCGGCATCGCCTTCCCCACCGTGCCCGAGGGCAAAGCGCGGCTGCGGACCATCGTCACCGCCACCCACACGCGGGAGGAACTGACCCAGGCGCTGGACATTTTGGCACGAGTGGCACGGGAACAGGGCATTCTATAGGGAAGAGGTTCGCGGGGTTGCAACTTTCGTAACCTGGGCGCGGCAGCGAACATCCATTGGAGCGTGGGCCGCCACCGCCCAACCTGGCCTTCATATTCCTAACCCCAGCCGATGGCACACTCCGTCACCTTCGCCTACGCATTCCTCGCCGGGCTGCTATCGTTTCTATCGCCCTGCGTGCTGCCCTTGGTTCCGGGCTATCTGTCCATGCTTTCCGGCACCGCAGCGGGATCTCCCTTGGGCGGCCCGCCGGTAGGCCCGTCTGCGCTTCCGGTCGGACCACCCGAGGGCGGCGGTGGGTCGGCGGTGGCGGTCGCGGCCCCCCCGCAACCTCAGCGGCGGATGTGGCAATCCAGTGCCTTGCTGCGCCACGCGCTATTCTTCATTCTTGGCTTTTCCGTCGTCTTCATCGGGCTGGGCGCCGCCGCCACGTCGGTGGGCCATGTGCTCCGTACCTATCAGACGGTGCTGAGTGAAGTGGGCGGCATCATCGTCATCCTCTTCGGCCTGCACCTGCTGGGGGTGATCAAGATCGGCGCCTTGTACTCGGACAAGCGCCTACGGGCGCAAAAGTTCGGCGCCACCAGCGCAGGCGCCTTCGCCATTGGCTTTGCCTTCGCCTTCGGCTGGACGCCGTGCATCGGACCGATCCTGGGGACGATCCTGATCCTGGCCGCCGGCCAACACACCGCCGGCCAAGGCGTCTACCTGCTGGTGGTTTATTCCCTCGGCTTGGCGGTTCCCTTCTTGCTGACCGCCTTGGCGCTGGACCGATTCGCGGCTTTCTATAAGGGCTTCCGCCGCCACCTGCATACGGTGGAAATTATTTCCGGGGGTTTGCTGGTGCTAATCGGCGTACTTTTGCTCACGCACCAAATGACCCTGCTATCGGGCTACTTGGCCCAAATCCCATTCCTGAATAAGCTGGTTCTATGAGCGAAGCACCCCAATCTGGCTCTTCCGAAACTCCCACTCCAAATCCTGCCCCCAGCGGCAATACCGGCAAGGCTCGCCTGACCAACTGGATCATCATCGCCGTGGTGGTCGCCGGGGGGCTGATCTACATCTCCGCCCATCGTCGCTCCGCGGCCGCCAAGGCGGCGGCCAGCGGCAGCGCGCCGGAGGCCGGCGTGCTGATGACCGCCAGTTCCGTGCGTGGCATGAGCGCGCCGAACTTCAACTTGACCACGCTCAACGGCAAGCCCATCTCCCTAGCGCAGTTCAAGGGCCATCCGGTGATACTGGATTTCTGGGCCTCCTGGTGCGGTCCCTGCAAGGAGGAGATCCCCTTCTGGAATACGCTGCAAAAGAAATATGCGGCACAGGGACTGCAAATCATCGGCATCTCCGAAGATTCGCAACCGGCGCCGGTAAAGAAATACGTGGCCACGCACCCCATGGACTACCCGGTGGCCATGGATCAAGGTGCGCTCGCCTCCTCCTATGGCATGCCGTTCGGCCTGCCGACGACGTTTTTCATCGGCCGCAATGGCAAGATCTCCGCGCGCGTCGAGGGCCTGGAAGGACAAGATGAACTGCAATATCGCATCCAAAAAATCCTTTAGCTTCAACCCCGCGGGCCTGGGCTGCTTGATCGTCGGCGCGGCGATGCTGCTCCTAGGTGGTTTCGCCTTGGCTGCGGCCCATGCACCGCGCCCGCGCGCCGCCAGCCCGGCCGACGGCCACGCCCCGGTCGTAACCCTGCGGCGCGTCCACGCGCCCGCCCTGCATCGCCATGGCGTGAGCCAGGCGGTGCTGGTGTTCCGCGTGCGCGCTGGCTATCACATCAATTCCAACCACCCCAATTCCTCGTTTCTGATTCCCACCACGCTGCGTTTCGCCGGCCATGGCAAGGGCATCGAGGTACGGGCCATTCGTTGGCCGCGGCCACACGAGCTGAAGTTTCAGTTCGCCGCCCAGCCGCTGTCCGTATTCAGCGGCACGTTCCCCGTGCGCGTGGACCTGCGCGCCGGCGCGGGCGCGGGAACGCAGGTGCTGGCCGGCACGCTGCAATATCAAGCCTGCAATGACACGCTCTGCCGTCCGCCTGCCACGCTACCCGTCCAGCTTCGCTTGCACGTCAAGTAACCGGCCCCGCTGCTCCTGGCCCTCGCCGCATCTGGAAAGGGCCGCAGCGGCACAAAAACCCGTCCTTCGCTGCGGATGCGGGTTGACCGCGGCGGTATATCGGGCAAAATTCCGTCCAGGTTACAGCTAACTTTGGCCCGCATGGCGCGTATGTATGGATAGAAGAGCCCATGGCGACCCTGCCGCAAATCCCGTCCCCGCCTCCAGCGCCGCAGCCGCGCCGCCGTCCCGCCGGTGTCGTGTCCATCCGCCGGACGCGGCGGCCGCGGCTGTTGCTGGAAGTGGTATTGGTGTTGCTGGCCTTGCTGGCGAGCGGCTGGCTGGTGCGCAAGGCCGCCGCTCACCTCGCCGATGCCGCCGCGCCGCGGTTGGTGGGCATGCTGCTCTCGCCCTCCGCGGCCCGTGTCCGGCCGCATTGCCACCGGCACGGTTAGCCGCTGCGCGCGGCAGCCGGACCGCGCCGCTCAATCCTCCAACCGCTCGCCCCCAACCGCTCGGGCGCGTTCGTCAACCGTGACGAAGGCGCCGCGAAACCTGCGCGCCGGGGTACACTACCGCCATCGCCGTTAATCGCATGGATTTGATCTTGATCGGCCACGGCCGAATGAACCGCTGTGTCGAAGAGGTGGCGCGTGAGCAGGGCCACCGCGTGGCGCACATCGTGCGCGGCGCGGCCGACTGGCGCGCCGGCTGGACGCCGGGCTTGGTGGCGATTGACTTCAGCGTCGCCGGCGCGGTGATCGGCAATTTGCAGCGGGCCATGGAGGGCGGCATTCCCTTGGTCATCGGCGTCACGGGCTGGCTGGAGCAGTTGCCCGCGGCGGAGCGGCTGGTCGCGGCGGCATCGGTGGGCGCGGTGTATGGCGCCAATTTTTCGCTCGGGATGCAGGCGTTCTTTCGCAC
>OFHJ01000093.1_pt1 | contig 36445 bp, 22 predicted proteins | sample 1522001 | NCBI WGS metagenome assembly OFHJ01 (sample SAMEA2464838, study PRJEB22497) | soil metagenome | biome: Grassland; feature: Farmland; material: Clay | place: Australia | collected 2013-02-01 | depth 1.2 m | reverse complement strand
GCCAAGAACGGGGGGCTGTTCCAGATTCAAGACCCGAAAGCCTACGGTATTAAGCCTGGAGACATTGGAAGTTTCGCGGCTCAAATTCCTGCCGCCGCGAGAGTGCTCTCAAGCAGCATCGGTGCGTTTCACGGAAATGTTGATTTAGGGATTGCATCCTGGACCCTAGGAGTGGGTGGAACTCGGCACCTATTTTCTACGGGCGGTATGCAGGCGGTGAGAAGTGCATGGCTGGACCGCAATCATCACGATTATGGCCAAGTTGGCCCGAACTACGTTGATCTCATCAAGGGGTTTGAACAATGAAAAGAGCGTCAATGCGTGCCACTGTCATAACGGTCGTGCTTCTATTTGGAATCATCTCTGTGCAAGCTCTTTATGCTCAAGAAACGCAATCCGGAAACGGTGGAATGTCTGCGGCGGAGTTCCGCGATCTTGCGAACTCTCTTCCGAAATTACCTGGGAGTATCCAGGCAATCCGCCTCTTTCGGGCTCCCGGTACTGAGCAGACCACTTCCGCCGCGTTCGCTACGTTTAGCGAGCAGACGGGGTGGCAAATTTCGATATTCGATTCACCTGCAGGACACAAGTTCCAGTTGGAATGGCAGTCCGGCAAACTAGACGACAGTTTCTCCGTCAGCGATTCTAGTGAACTAAAAGTCTTTCAGTTGGGACAACAGGATGCCGTCGAGTTCGAAGGTTGCGCTCCGCATGTCTGCCCGGATGTGTTTTCGATCCTGATGTACGTTCCTTCAAAACGGACTGCCTTTACAGCAAAGTACGTATGGGGCAAGGTGTCTTATTCGCCTGCGCTCGAGTCCCCAGCAGATGCACCGTACAAATCCGCGCTCGACCAATTGGTGAGTGAGCGTCGAAATCAATGAGCTGGCAACTATGCGCTTCAGGAGCGGACCATGTGGCGGATGGCGTCGAACTTGGCGGGGTCTAGGCCGCTGAGGTCGTTTTCGGTGAGGCGGCCGTCGCGGAGCAGGCTGGCGAAGACGAGGGGCAGGACGGAGTAGCGGTAGTCGAAGGTGCGGTCGATGCGGCGGCGCTGGTCGCCGAGCCAGGCTTCCAGTTCCCAGAGTCCGGCGGCTTCGGTGATCCGGTTGGCGCGTTCCTTGGCCTCGCGGATGACGGCATCCAGTTCCCGGCTGAGGGCCAGGTTGAAGGCTCTGCGGGCGACGGCCTTTTCCGCCGGGGACCACTTCCACTCGCGCATCAGGGCGATTGCCGGCCGCCGCCGCAACACCGCCTCCAAATCCTGGTTGATGGGATCGTGGGTGATGATCATCCGGTCGCCGTTGAAGGCCACGCAGGCCGACCGCGCCGTGCTCATCCCGCGCCGCACCTCGGTGGCGCTGGCGTCCACCCCCGCCGCCGCCAGCATCCGCCAGGCGGGGTGCGCCGCGGCATCCGGTCCCACCCGGGTGATCATGGCTACGCCGGCACCCAGCCGCCGCGCCGTCAGGGCCGTGGTGGCCACGCCGCCGCCCGGCGCCTCGGTATACTCCTGGGCCCGCACCTCGGCGCCCCAAGCCGGGGCCAACCCGAGCCGGCAGAAGACCAGATCCAGGTAAAACTCCCCGAAAACGACCAGTTCCGGCCCCCGGCCGCGTCGCGCCATTGCTCTACTCTAGCTGAATCCCCGCCGTGCCGAAACGTTTTTACCTTTACCCCGCCGCCGGTTCCGCCTTGCCCGCCGGCCCGCGCCTGCCGTTAAATGAAGTCATGCCGCGGCCCCCTTGCGACGCCCCAAATGCGGGCGGCCGCCTTCTGCCCTTCCCGGCAGCGCGGCACGGTTGCTGGCGCCACCGCGGCGGCGCAAGCAGCCATGGACCACGCCGGAGCGGCCTGGTCGCGACCGCCCGAGGCCGGACCGCCTCCATGCGGAAATTTGCCGCGTTGTTGGCCTTGGCTCTGGCCATACCGCGTGTGGCGTTGGCGCAAGCGCTGCCCGCCGCGGCGCAGGCGCAACTGCGGCAAGCGGCGGCTGCGGTGGACGCTGGCCATACCGCCGCGGCGATTCCCCAACTCCGGAACCTCGCCCGGCAATTTCCCCAGAGCCCCGCAGTGGCGGAAACGCTGGGCCTGGCCTGGGTCGGCGAACAAAAGCTGCCGGCGGCGCTGCCCTTCCTGCGGCGCGCGGCGGCGCTGGCGCCCAATTCGCCCGCGGTGCTGGCCAACTTGGGGATCACTGAACTGCGCCTGGGCCAGCGGCGCCGCGGCATCGCGGCGTTGCGCCGCGCCGTGCGATTGGCTCCCGACAACTTCGAGAACGTCTACGACCTGGGCCAGGCGTTGGCCGCGGCCGGCGACTACGCTGTCTCGGCCCACTACCTCGGCCAAGCCCACGCCCTCCGGCCCTCGCAGCCGAGGGTCGCCTACGATCTCGCCTGGGCCCAGCATCGCGCCGGCCGCAACGCCGATGCCGAGCAAACGCTGGCCGCGGCGCCGGCACTGCGGCAAGTCGCCGCCGCGCAATCCTTGTGGGGGGCCATCGCGGAGGCGCGCGGCCAATATGAAGCAGCGGCCCACCACCTGCAAACCGCGGCCCGCCTCGCCCCCACGCAAGCCAATATCCTGGCGCTCGGCGCGGAGTTCCTGCGCCATCTCACCTGGCGCGCCGCCCGCCTCACCTTCCAGCAAGGCCTGGAACGGTATCCCCACAGCCGTGCGTTGCGCACCGCGCTGGCGGTCACCGCCTATGGCCAATTGGATTTTGCCGCCGCCATTCGCCGCCTCGGCCCGCTGACGCGGCAATATCCCGAGGATGAATTTCTGGCCGGCCTCCTCGGCCGTTCCTGTCTTTCCGGCGGCATGGCGCGCCGCCCCCCCTGCCAGGATCTAATCGCCCTAGCCACGGCGCATCCCCGCAATGCCACGGCCAGCGCCTACGCGGCGGTGATCGCCGTGCGTACCGGCGCCAGCGGCGGGACCGCGCGGGCGGAGCGGCTGGCCCGCAGCGCCATTCGCCATGACCCTCGGCTGGCGGAGGCGCATTATGCCGCCGGATTCGCGCTCGCCCAAGCGGGCCAATGGCGGGCCAGCATCCCGCAGTTCCGCGCGGCGCAGCGGCTGGACCCGCGCAGCGTTGCCATCGTGTATCAGTTGGCTTTGGCCTATCTCCGCACCGGCCAAAAAGCGCTGGCGCAACAAGCCATCCATCGCCGCGCCCAGTTGCAGGCGGATCGGCAAAACGCCCTCAACCGTCATCTGCAACAGGTCCGCCGCTTCGTCGTCGCCGTCCGCAAGCCGGCAGCGGCGCGCTGAACTCGCGCAACTCGCGTGGGCAGGAAATCGCGCGGGCGGCGGCCGCATCGTAACGGCAAGTTCGGCCGCGCGGCCGGCAGCCCCGCCCTTCGATGGACTATCGCCCGACGCCGGTCGCGCAGCGCGTCAAACAGTCCCGCACCGCTTGCAGGTGTGCCCGGCCCTCGACAGTTAGCCAGCGCTCCAGCCCCGCGGCGCCCTCGGCGACGTAGACGGGAATGCCATCCTGCCAAATCGCCCGGCCGCAGAGGGCGCCGGCAAAAGGAACTCCGGCCTCGGCCACCAGTTCCAACCCCGCCACGAACTCCGCCGTGCTGGCGCCGCCAGATAGAAACACCACCGGCGGTCCCGCCGGCGCCAGCGCCTCCCGCGTCAGCGCCAACGCCTCGGCGCGGGTGCATATGGCGTCGCCCCCATCCCCGCAGCGGCTGGCGGCGACCGGCAGCTCCAGCTTTAGCACGTCCACGCCGTAGCGCGGATGGGAAAACTCCGCCGCCGCGAAGGCGATCCACCGCGGCCGCTGCCGCAGCCAGGCCGCTCCCGTTTGGCCGTTGGGATCGTAGGTGATGATCTCCAGAAAGAACGGCACTTCCTGATCCCGGCACTCGGCGCCGATGCGCTCAATGAAGGCGCATTTTTCGTCGTTGATCTCCGCCGCCTCCAGCCCGCTGAAATGCAGCAGGATCTTGATGCCCTGCGCTCCCGCCGCCCGCAGCCGCGCCACCGATTGGTGCGGCAGCAGGTCGGGCCGCCGCCCCGGCCGGGTGTTGTCGTAGCCGCTTTTTTCATACGCCAGCAGCAGCCCGCGGCCCGCGGCGCGCTGCTCCGCCGCCGCCAGGCCGTATTCCGGGTCCAGCAGCATCGCCGTCGCCGCGCCCGACAGCCCCCGGGTCACGCCCGCCTTGAAGCCCGCCAACTCGGCGTCGGAAATTTCCCGTCCGGCGGCCTTTGCCAGCATGGCCCGCAGATTGCCGCGATGGTCCACCGCGACGACCACCATCCGCCCCGCGGCGTCAGCCAACGCCGCCATCCGTTTCCGCTTGCTGCCGGCCAGCGGCGCAGCGCTGGTGGCGCCATCTCCGGAAGGATGGGACGGTTGGGGTTGCGCGGAGGGGCGGGGTGCAACGGGCATAGAAACGTGATCCTAACACGCGGCCCTTGGCCACCGCCGCCGCCGTTTCCGGCGCCAACCCGATGCACAGGAGCCGGTACGTTCGCTCACGATTGCGGCAAGCAGCGCCAGCACTACAATTTCCCGCGCCCGCCAGATCGTCGCGCGCCGATGTTGCCGCGCCCCGTACGCGGGTTGACGCCGCGGCGCGTGATCCGGTACTTTCGGGCCGGAACCGCCGGGCGACCGGCGGCCCTGTCAACCTATGCCCGCTCGTCCGCCTGCCCCGCCCTCCCTGCCGTCTTCGGAATCCCCCGCCCTTCCCGTTTCCGGGCCCTCGCGCCGCACGTTTTTGGCCGCCGCTGGCGCCGCCGCCGCGGCCGCATCCCTGCGCCCGCCCGCGCTGCTGGCCACCGTTGCCACCGCCGAGCCGCCGCCCGCCGCGGAGGCTACGCTGCGCATCGCCACCGGGAAGCCCATCAACGCCTTCGATCCCGATCAGGCGCTGGGCAGCTCCATGGATGAACTCTCGCCGCAAACCGCGGCGAAAATTTACACGCCGGCGATCGTCAAGGCAAGCCTCTCGGCCGGCTGGGGACCGATCTCCTACCGCAACCACACCGAACTGGCAATTGAAGCCTGGCATTGGAATCCGGAAGGCGCCTGGAGCGACGCCGCCGACGATCCCGCCCATCCGCGCGGCTACTTCACCGGCAACCCGCGGCCCTCGGCCCACCCCATCACTCACTCCTACGGCTATCCCTTGCCGCGCCGCGGGACCACGCGGGATGGCGGCGCCTCGCGTGGCTATTCGCGCATGACCGACGGCGACTCCACGACATTTTGGAAAAGCAACCCCTATCTGGCGCAGCGGTATACCCACGAGCCCGACAGCCGCCACCCGCAATGGGTCATCCTGGACCTGGGCGCCGAGCTGCCGGTGAACGCGCTGCGCATTGACTGGTGCGAGCCGCGCGCCACGCGTTTCGAGGTGCAATATTGGACCGGCGGCGACCCCATGAGCTGGGAAGCGCAGTACAGCCCGGGTGGCGCCGGCGTCGCCAGCCAGGCAAACGGCCGCTGGAACGCCTTCCCGCAGGGCCTAATCGCCAACGGCGCGCCCGGCAGCGTATTGCTGCGTCTCATCGCCGAGCCCCTGCCGGTGCGCTGGCTGCGCATTCTCATGACCGAGTCCTCCGGCCTCGCCTGCCCCGAAGCGAACCCCGGCGGCGACCCCCGCGACCGCTGCGGCTATGCCATCCACCAGCTCTATGCCGGCTTGATCAACCCCGACGGCACGTTCCTCGATTACGTCACCCACACCCCGGACCAGAATCAATCCGTCACCTACGCTTCCTCCACCGACAGCTGGCACCGCGCCCGCGATTTGGAAACCCGCCGCGACCAAACCGGCATGGATCTGTTCTTCTCCAGCGGCATCACCAACCACCTGCCCGCCATGATCCCGGTGGCCGTACTCTACGGCACGCCCGAAAATGCCGCGGCCCAGGCGGCCTATCTCCGCGCCCGCGGCTACGCCGTCGGGCATATCGAGATGGGCGAGGAATGCGACGGCCAATACTGCATGCCGGAGGACTACGCGGCGCTGTATATGCAGGTCGCCCAAGCCGCCCACCAAGCCTGGCCGGGCTTGCCGCTCGGCGGCCCGGTCTTCCAAGGGATCAACCAGGACATTACGGTGTGGCCCGATGCTGAGGGCCGCAGCTCCTGGTTCAACCGCTTTCTGGATTACCTCCGCGTCCACCGCCGCTTGCAGGAGCTCGCCTTCGTCTCCTTCGAACACTATCCCTTCGACCCCTGCAACATCACCTGGGCCGATCTATTCCGCGAGCCGGAGCTGACGCGAAGCTGCCTGGAATCCTTCCGCACCGACGGCCTGCCCGCCGGCGTCCCGCTGATGATTACCGAAAGCAATCTCAGTTGGAACATGACGGAATACATGTCGGAGATCTTTTCCGGCCTGTGGCTGGCCGATAGCGTCGGCTCATTCTTCCAGTACGGCGGCAGCGCCTACTACCACTCGCCCATCCAGCCCCAGCCGCCTTCCCGCGGCTGCCATGGCTGGGCCACCTGGAGCAACTTCGTCTGCGACCGCGATTTCAAGATCACCGGCTACACGGCGGAGTACTACGCCAGCCATTTGATCAATCTCGAATGGGTCAAGCACGGCGCCGGCCGGCACCGGATGTTCGCCGTGAACGGTACTGTCACCGATGCCGACGGCCATCGCCTGGTGACCACCTACGCCGTGCGCCAGCCCAGCGGCGAATGGGCGCTGATGATCGTCAACAAGGATCCGGACAACGCCCACGCCGTCCGCGCCGGGTTCCAGCTTCCCTCGGGCCGCGTGGCGGCCTTCCGTGGCCCGGTGCGCATGGCGACATTCGGCAAAAAGCAATACGTTTGGCACGGAGACGGGCCGCACGCCCACGCCGATCCCGATCTGCCCCCAGTCGTCCGCTCCCTGCCCGGCGGTCCGAAGGCCGTCTACCGCTTGCCTCCGGCGTCCGTCACCGTCCTGCGCGGCCGGATCGGCTAGGCGCTCCGCCCGGGCCGGCCGCTATCCGGCGGTGGCGGGCGCGCCTTCCAACTGCGCCAACAGCTCCTGCGCCGCGCGCAAGAAAAACTCCGCCGATGCGCCGCGCACCGGCAGCGTCAACACCCCTTGCGGCGTCAGCCGCGCCCCGGGCGTCTGCGCGGCGATCTCCGCCAGCCGCTGCGGATCCAAACCGCGCCCGCCGCTTCCGCCCGGCGCGGCGAAGCGCACGCTCAGCCGGTCCCGCTTGCGCTCCAGCATCTCGATGCCGCAGCGCCGGCAAGCCGCCTTCAGCGTGGCGTACTCCAGCAAATTCCGCACCGCCGCCGGCGGCGGTCCGTAGCGGTCGCGCAGCTCCCGCTCCGCGTCTTCGCGCTGCCTCGCGTCTTCGGCCGTGGCCAGGTGCTTGTACATGCGCAGCCGCTGGCTCTCCTCGCCGATGTAATCATGCGGGATGCGCACCTCCAGCCCGATCTGGATCTGCGGCTCCAGCGCGCCGCCGACCTCCTCGCCCTTCAGCTCCCGCACCGTCTGCTCCAGCATTTGCACGTAGAGGTCGAAGCCCACCGCCTCCATATGCCCGCTCTGTTCGCCGCCCAGCAAGTTGCCCGCCCCGCGCAGTTCCAAGTCCAGCGCCGCGATCTTGAAGCCCGCGCCCAGATCGCTGAATTCCCGCATCGCCGCCAGCCGCTTGCGCGCAATCGGCGTGATCTCCGCCTGCGCGGGAATCATCAGATACGCGTAGGCGCGGCGGTTCGACCGGCCCACGCGGCCGCGCAACTGGTACAGCTCGCTCAGCCCCAACCGGTCGGCGCGGTTGACCAGAATCGTGTTGGCCAGGGGAATGTCCAAGCCGTTTTCGATGATGGTGGTGGAGACCAGCACGTCGGCCTCATGGCGGATGAAGCGCAGCATCACCTTCTCCAGCTCCCGCTCCTCCATCTGCCCATGGCCCACGGCGATGCGCGCCTCCGGGGCCAGTTGCTGCAACCGCGCCGCGATCTCCCAAATGCTGTCCACGCGGTTATGGACGAAATACACCTGCCCGCCCCGCCCTAGCTCCGTCTCCAGCGCCGCCTTCACCAGGTCCTCGTTCCACGGCGCCACCACCGTTTGAATCGCCAGCCGGTCCTTGGGCGGCGTCTCGATCACCGACATGTCGCGGATGCCGCCCAGCGACATATTCAGCGTGCGCGGAATGGGCGTGGCGGACATGGCCAGCACGTGCACCTCGCGCTTCATTTGCTTCAGCCGCTCCTTATGCCGCACGCCGAAGCGCTGCTCTTCATCCACCACCACCAGCCCCAGGTTCTGGAACCGGACATCCTTGGACAAGACCCGGTGCGTGCCCACCACGATGTCCGCCTTGCCCTCGGCCAGCCGCTTCAGCGTCTCTTTCTGCTCCGCCGGGGTGCGGAACCGGCTCAGCATCTCGATGGTCACGGGAAAGGCGGCGAAGCGCTGGCGAAACGTCTGGTAGTGCTGGAAGGCCAGGACCGTCGTCGGCGCCAGCACCGCCACCTGCCGGTTCTCATTCACCAGGCGGAAAGCCGCCCGCATCGCCACCTCGGTCTTGCCGTAGCCGACGTCGCCCACCAGCAGCCGGTCCATCGGCCGCGGCTGGGCCAAATCCTTCAGCACGTCGGCGATGGCCCGTTCCTGGTCCTCGGTTTCGGTGAACGGAAAGGAATCGTCGAAGGCGCGCTGGAAATGGTCGTCTTCGGCGCAGGGCGCCACGTGCACCGCCTGCCGCGCCGCGTACAGCTTCAGCAGTTCGTCGGCCATGTCCTGCATGGCCTTTTTGACCCGCGCCTTGCGCTGCTGCCACTGCGTGCCGCCCAGCCGGTCCAGGACCGGGTGCCCGGCGCCATCTTCGCCGGTCGCCGCCGCCGAGCGGTACTTCTGCACCAAATCCAGCCGCGTCAGCGGGACGTAGAGCTTGGCGCCCTCGGCGTATTCCAAAATCATGAACTCCGCGCTCTGTCCGCCGCCGCCCGCCTCGTCGCCCAGCGTCTTCAGCCCCAAATACCGTCCAATGCCGTGCTCGACATGCACGACGTAATCGCCCACGGCCAGGTCGCGAAAATCGCTGAGGAATGTCGCCGCCCGCGCTCGCTTCGGCGCCGGCGCCGCCGCCCATGGCGCTTCTTCTTCGCCAGGAAAGATATCGCCATGGCCGTAGAACGCCAGCCCCTCGTCAGGCAGGGCAAAGCCGCGGCGCAGCCCGCCGGCGAGCAAAACGATCGTCGGCAATTCGGTGGAGTAATAGGACTTTTCGGAGAGGAAATCCTCGCCCCGCTCCGGGCGCACGCCGAGCTGAAACGGCAGTTCGTATTCCCGAAACACATCCGCCAGCCGCTCCACTTCGCCCAGGTTGGCCGCCACCAAAACCCGCTGCTCCCGTGCTTCCAGCGCCCCGCGCAGCTCCTCCACCAGTCGCGGCAGCCCGCCGCCGCCCGCCGCCACCGGCCGGGATGGCCACGCCAGTTCCGTGCCCCCGTCCACCGGCGCCAGCCGCAACTCGCCCAGATCCGCGCCGGGCAAAGCGCCGAGCATCGCGCCAAACTCCTCCGGCGTGAACATCAGCGTCTCCGGCGCCGGTCCGCCGGCCGCGCCATGCGCCGCGTATTGCGCTTGCAGATGCTCCCATTCCTTGCCCAACTGCCGCGCCACCGCCGCCGGCTCCAGCACCACCACCAGCGCTTCCGGCGCCAGGTCGAAGAGCGAATGGTGGAAGTTCTCCTGGCCCGGCGCCAGAAACTCCCAGCCCGGCGGCGGCCCTTCGTTTGGCCCCAGCCCCAGCCGTTCCCGCCGCTCCGCGGTCAGCGGCAGCGAAGTCAGCGGCAGCAGGACCGCATGCGTCAGCGGGCGCAGCGAGCGTTGCGTCTCGGGGTGAAACTCCCGCAGCGACTCGATCTCATCCCCGAACAGTTCGATCCGCACCGGGTGCTCAGCCTCTGGGCTGAAGACGTCCAATAAGCCGCCGCGGATGGAAAACTGACCCGGCGACTCCACCGGATCGCTGCGCCGGTAGCCCGCTTCGATCAGGTGCTCCGCCAATCCCTCCAGGTCCAGCAGTCCGCCCTGCCGCAGCACCCGCGCCAAGTGCCGGTAGTGCGCCGGCGGCGCCAGCTTGGCCGCCGCCGCCGCGGCCGGCGCCAGCACAAACGGCAGCCCCTGAGTGGTCTTCCACAGCGCCAGCGCCCGCCGCTCCAGAATCTCCTCATGCGGCGACAGCCCTTGATAGGGATCGGTCTCGAACGCCGGCAGCACCAGCGCCGCTTCCTCGGCCTGCTTCTTCTCCGTGAAACGGCGGAAAGTCTCCACCGCCGCCCAGGCGGCCTCCGCGGCGGCATTGTCGGCGGCCACCAGAATCAGCGGCCGCTCCAGCCGCCGCGCCAACAGCACCGCCGCCAGCGCCTGTGCCTCCGGCGTCAGCCCGTCCACCAGCGGCCGCTGGCCCGCGGTGATGGACACAACTGCCCCGTCCAGCGCCGGCCGCCGGCCCAGTTGCAGGATGAAATCGCGAACGAACGGGACAATCATGGACCGCTGTTTCTAATTTTACCCGCCGCGCCGCGCCCCGCCCCGCCACGCCGGGTCGCCAGCGCCGGCGATGCCATTGTGACTACAGTGTGTGCTATTGTAGTCTCATGCGCGTGGGCGTTCGCAGCCTCAAGGCCCGGCTTTCGGAGTATCTCGACCGCGCCTCCCGCGGCGAAACCATTTGGGTCACCGACCGCGGCCGCCTCAAGGCCGTTCTCGGCCCGGTCCCCGGCCAGCTTCGCCTCGAGCAGGGCGTGGCGGAGAAATGGATCCGCCCCGGCGACAGCCGCCCGCCGGCGCGCGCCCGCCGCTTCCCCGCCCGCGCCGCCATCGCGGAGGTTCTCGCCGCGGACCGCGGCCAGTGAACCGCCGCCATGCCCCTTTACCTGGACACCAGCGCCCTGCTCAAACGCTATATCGCCGAACCCGATAGCGCGGCATGCGAGGATCGCCTGCTGGCCGACCCAGTGTGGATTACCGCCCGCCACACGCTGGTGGAGGCCCGGCGCAACCTGGCGCGCTTGCTAGCGGACGATGCATTAGAGGCGGCCCGCCGCCAGCTCAGCGACGACTGGCGCCGGATCAACGTGGTCGAACTCGACGCCGTCACCTGCGACACGGCCGCCGCCATCGCCGAAGCCACCGGCGCCCGCACGCTCGACGCGCTGCATCTAGCCGCTGCCTCCCGTCTCGGCGTTGGCGCCATCGTGCTGATTACCTTCGACGCGCAACAGGCGCGCGCGGCGCGCGCCCTGGGCCTTACTCTCTGGGAGGCGTAACTCCGGTCCCGCCCGCGCCCGAATCCGCGCCCAGCGCGGCCAGCACGCGCAGGTGCAGATCCCGGTCGGCGGCGGTGAACAGCACAAACCGGACCAATTCGATCCCCGCCAGCGGCAACTGGCGAATCACCTCGCCCACCGCCACCTCCGCGGCCTCCTGTCTCGGATAACCAAAAATCCCCGTGGATATCGCCGGAAAGGCGATGGAACGCGCTCCCTGCTGTTGCGCCAGCCGTAGCGCCTGGCGATAACAGGCGGCCAGCAGCGCCGCCTCCGGCCGGTCCACGCCATAAACCGGACCCAAACAGTGGATGACCCAGCGGTTCGGCAATTGGTGCGCCCCGGTGATCACCGCCTCGCCGGGACGTATCGGCGCCAGAGGGCGGCATTCCGCGTACAGACCGGGGCCCGCGGCGCGGTGAATGGCGCCGGCCACGCCGCCACCGGGCATCAGCGCCGCGTTGGCCGCATTGACCACCGCATCAACGCCGGCTTGGCGGGTAATGTCTCCCTGCACGCATTCCAGCCGCGTGCCGCCGGCCGTCGCCCCCGCCGCGCTGCGTGTGATTCCGCTCATGACCGCATTATCATCCGCGTTATACTCCGCCGAGAGATGCCCAAAAAATCTCGTCCCGACGCCCCTGCCTCTAACCCCAATGCCCGCGAAGAACCTGGCGATCGCGCTTTGGGCCTGGATCAGCCCATCCAGCGCCGCGATTTTCTCAACGCCAGCCTGCTGGCCACCGGCGGAGCTTTACTCAGCGCTGCCGCGCCGCAACACCTATTTGCCTCGGGCGCGGACTGGACCGGCTATGGCGGCGTCGGCGATTACCGCCATTCCAACGGCAACACGGAAACCGTCATGCTGGCCGGCCATCAGATCCGCGACCACGACTTTCCCGAGCTGCCCGCTTCCACCCATGACACCGGGGAAACCTACGACCTGGTCGTGATCGGCGGCGGCATCAGCGGCTTGGCCGCCGCCCTATTCTTCCGCCGGGAAGCCCCCAACCTCCGTTGCCTGGTGCTGGAAAACCACCCCATCTTCGGCGGCGAGGCCAAGCGCAATGAGTTTCTGGTGGATGGCCAGCGGCTGATCGGCCACCAAGGCTCGGCGTTTTTCCCCGTGCCCTATCCCTACAGCTTCATCGCCGGCTTCTATCGCTCCATCGGCTTGGAGAATTTTTGGCTCGACTACCAGCGCTGGGACGGCCCCGGCCCGGCGATGCCGCTCAGCCAAACCCCGTACGATCAGGTCGGCGCCGAGGGCCCGAAATACGGCTTTTATTTCGGCGGCAAATTTGGCCAGAACCCGGGGATGTGGCTGGTCAATCCCTGGGGCAAAAAGCTGGCCGGCGCGCCCATCTCCGCCCAGGCGCGGGCGGACCTACTGCGCTACCATTTCGGCCCGCCGGCCTACCACCAGCCCCGTCCGCAAGTCCCCGGCGACGCCATCTCGCGGCAACTCGACGCCATCACCTATGAAGATTTCATCATGCGTGTACATGGCATTCACCGGGAAACCATCCGTGAGTTCCTCTCCCCGGTCACCGGCGGCGGCTATGGCCTGGGGCCGGACGCATTGTCGGCGTATTGCCATTACGCCCCGGATTCGCTGCATGCCCTGCCCACCGGCGACCGCAATGGCGGGCAGATGTTTCCCGGCGGTAACACCGGCTTCGCCCGCCTCATCACCAAGTCGCTGATTCCCGGCGCCATCCCCGGCCCGGCGACGGTGGACAACGTCACCCGCCGCCGGATCAACTTCGCCGCCCTGGACCCCGCCAATGCCGCCGCACCGGCCCGCATTCGCCTCGGGGCCACCGTGGTCTGGGTCAAGCATGACGGCCCGGCGGAAAAAGCCGAAACCGTCACCATCGGCTATACCCAAGGCGGCAAGGTCTACAAGCTCCGCGCCCGCGCGGTGGTCGCGGCCGGCGGCTGCTGGACCACCCGCGCCATCATCCGCGATCTGCCCTCCGCGCAGCGTGAGGCCTACGCTCAGTTCTACCGCTCTCCCTGCTTGATGGCCAATGTCGCCGTGCGCAACTGGCGCTTCCTGTACAAGCTCGGTATCTCCGGCTGCCGCTGGTTCGAAGGCTTGGGCGACTACACGGAGGTCTGCAAAACCGCCTTGTGCGGCGCGCCCACGCCGACCATCGGCCCGGATTCGCCGGTGGTGCTCAACCTCAAGGTGCTGTTCGCCCATCCCGGCCTGCCCGTCGAGGAGCAGGGCGTACGCGGCCGCTTCCAGCTGCTGAGCACCACCTACCGCGCCTTTGAGCGGCAAATCCGCCAGCAGTTCACGGATATGTTCGCCCGCTCCGGCTTTGACGCCAAACGCGACATTGCCGGCATCATCCTCAACCGCTGGGGCCACGCCTATGTGAACCCGCAGCCCGGTTTCTTTTTCGGCCGCGACGGCCAGCCCGCGCCGCGGGAGATTCTGCGCCGCGCACCCTTTGGACGCATCGCCTTCGCCAACACCGATCTCGCCGGGCTGGCCGATCATCGCCATTCGATCATGGAGGCCCGCCGCGCCGTTTCGCAGTTGCTCGACCAGGTGTTAACTTAGCTGCCCGCGCTCGGCGCGGCCCGGCAGCGGGGAGGAGCGCAGGCAATCCTCCACGCTGCACTTCGTCGCGGCAGCCGCCGTGGGCAGATCGGGCCGCGTCTGCGCCCGCCCCGCCCGGCCTATTGGCCGCTGTTGGGCGCCGCTTGGCCCAGCGCAGCCAAATCTTCGGCCCGTAGGGCGTGCCAGCGCGCCAGCACGGTTTTCATCTTCCGCTGCGCCCGCGCCCATGCCCACCGCTCCTGCGGCGTCGGCGCCGCCGATTCGCTCTCCACGCTGCGGCTCAGCATGCCCAGCGCGCCGTTCAGGTAGCGCAAGCTGCTGAAGTCATGGCTGGGACCGCCTTCGCCGGAATAATCCGGCCCCAGCCCCGCGGTCACGCCCAGCAGCTTCGCCGTGCGCTGCGCCAATGCCGCGCCGCCGCTCTGTTTCGCCAGCCGCTTCCGCAGCTTCTCCGCCTGATGGAACGCCGCCGCCACCTCCGCTTGCGCCCGGCCAACCGCCTGCGCCAAATGCAACTGCGCCACCAGCGCCGCCTGGCTGACATGCACCCGCGGATCCATTTGGATGGTCAGCGGCCGCGTCAAGGTCTGCCCGTCATAACGCAACCGCACGGTGTACTGCCCGGGCAGCGCCCAGGGCCCGCCGCCGCCGAAGAAATACGCGTACAGCCCCCGCCGTCCCGCCGACTGCGGCGCCGCATAGCGCACGTTCCAAACCCAGCGGTGCCCGCCCGCCGCCGCCGAAAGCACTTTGGGGGGATGAATCCAATACGCCGGAATGTTCAGCTTCTGCGGATTTAGCGCCGGCGGATGCGCCGCGCTGCTGTAGCGCCGCACCACATGGCCCGCCGCGTCCAAAATCTCCAGCGTCACCGGCCCCTGCGCCGCGGCCGGCAAATAGTAATCAATGATCGCGCCGTCCGGCGGGTTCTTTGCCTGCGGCGTCTCCGGTGGCAGCGGCGTGCCTTGCTGGCTGCCCGGCCGCATCCGGTACGCCGGCGCCGGCGGAAACAGATACGCCTCGCCACGCGCCGCAGCCTGTTCCGCCGCCGCCATGTGCCGCAGCGGCGTCATGTCGTCCAGCATCCAGATGGACCGCCCGTGCGTGCCCACCACCAGGTCGTTCTCGCGGATCACCATGTCCCGCACGGAAGCGACCGGCAGATTGCGTTGCAGCGGCTGCCAGTTGTTCCCGCTGTTGAAGCTAACGTAGACGCCCAGTTCCGTTCCCGCGAACAGCAGCCCTGGCTGCTGGGGGTCCTGCACGACGGCGTTGACGTAGGCGCCGTTGGGTATGCCCTGCACGATCTTTTGCCAGCTTTTGCCGCCATCGCGCGTGCGGTAAATGTACGGCGCGACGTCGTTCAGCCGGTGCCGGTCCACCGAGGCGTAGGCGGTGTCGGCGTGGAAGTACGACGCCGCGATCATCCCCACCTTGCTCCACGGCGTCAGCGCCGGCGGCGTCACGTTGGTCCACGTGCGGCCGCCGTTGCGCGTCAGTTGGATGTAGCCGTCGTCGGTCCCGACCCAAACCTCGTTCGGCCGCAGCGGCGAAGGCGCGATGGAATAGATCACGCCCCGCCGCTGCCCTTCGCCCGGCGGGAAGTCCTTCGCCGTCACCGGCCCCAAGTTGGCGGGCGTGCCTGGATCGGTGCGCGTCAAATCCGGGCTGATGCGCACCCAGTTGCGGCCGCCGTCATCGGTCCGGAACAAAAATTGATTGCCGAAATACAAGTCATGCGGATCCGCCTGCGAAAATGTCAGCGGCATCGTCCAGGTGTGGCGGAATGCCGCCGTCCGTCCCAGCATCGGCGAAACCGGCATGCTGGCGCCGGTGCGGAAGTTGTACCGCGTGACGCCGCCGCCGAACAGAATGCCCGGATGCAGCGGATCGGGCACCACCATGTCGCTTTCCCCGCCCACGCCGATCGGCACCCAGTCCCGCTGGCTCAGCACGCCGTGGTTGCTGCGGCTCTTCACCGCGATCGCGCCGCTATCCTGCTGCGGACCGTACACCCAGAAGGGAAACCCGTAGCCGGCGGAGATTTGATAGAGCTGGGCAGTGGGCTGGTTGTACCAACTGCTCCACGTTTTGCCGTTGTTCAAGCTGAGAACGACGCCCTGGTCGCTGGCCAGAATGATGTGGTTGGGATGATCCGGCGCCACCCACACGCTGTGATAATCGTCCCCGCCCGGCGCGCCCTTGATGGCGGTGAAGCTGTGCCCGCCGTTGGTCGAACGGTAGGTCGAGGTATTGGCGACGTAGACCACGTTGGCGTTTTGCGGATCCACCGTGACTCCGCCGAAATACCACCCCCGGCCCCAAATCCGCGTATGGTTGTCCACTAGCCGGAAGCTGCGTCCGCCGTTGTCCGACCGGAACAGCCCGCCGTGCGCCGCGTCCACGATAGCGTAGACCACCTTGGGATCGCTGGGCGCGACGGCAACCCCGATGCGGCCCACCCGCGCCGGCAAGCCGCCGGTCAAATGCGTCCACTTCGTTCCGCCGTCGGTGGATTTGTACAGCCCGCTGCCCGGCCCGCTGGAAGGCGGATAAACGTTCCAAGGCGGACGCCGCGTCTGCCAAAGCGCCGCGTAGATCACCCGCGGATTGCGCGGGTCCATCGAAAGGTCAATCGCTCCTGTGCTGGGATTTTTGTACAGCACCTTTTGCCAGCTCCGGCCGCCGTTCGTCGAGCGGAAAACACCCCGCTCCGCGTTCGGACCATACGCATGGCCCAAGGCGGCGACCAGCACGATATTGGGATTGTGCGGATTGACGACGATCGAGCCGATGTGCCGCGTGTCGCTCAGCCCGATGTGGGTCCACGTTTTGCCGCCGTCGATGGATTTGTACATGCCATCGCCGTAGGTGATGTCGGAGCGCATGTCGGCTTCGCCCGTGCCCACGTAGATGATGTTGGGATCGCTCGGCGCGACCGCGATGGCGCCGACCGAGGCGATCGGCTCATGGTCGAAGATCGGCTTCCAGGTGTGCCCGGCGTCGGTGGATTTCCACACGCCCCCGTCCACCGCGCCGAAATAGTACCAGCTGGGATGCCCCGGCACCCCCACCGCCGCCAGCGATCGCCCGCCGCGGAACGGCCCGATCAGGCGGTACTTCAACCCGCCCAAGAGAGCGGGGTTGACCGTCTGCGCCCCTGCCCACCCCGCCAACGCCAACACCACCGCCGCCAGCCCCAGCCGCCGCACCATAATTTCCTCCTGGAATAACCTGAACCGGAGAGCATACAACAACTGCGCCGCTCCGACGAGGGCGGAGCCGGCGCGCACCGCGCGTGGCCCTGCCTCTTGAGGGTTCCCGCGGACCGCCCCGGAGCATTGGCGGCTACGCTCCGCGGGCGTCCGGACGCGCCACTGGCGGCTACGCCCCCGCCAGCGCGCCCACCACCACCGTCCACGGGCGCACGCGCCAGCTTCGCACCAGCCCGTTTTTCACATAGGGATCGCTTTGCGCGAACGCCTCCACCGCCTTCGCATCCGCCGCGCGAAACACCAGCATGGCGCCGTCGGCCGGCGCAGCGAAGGCGCCGCCCAGCAGCAGCTCGCCGCGCGCCGCCGCCTGCTGCGCCAGCGCCAAATGTTCCTGCCGGAAGCCGCCGCGGCGTTCTAGATAGTCGGGAACCAGATCGTAGAGCAAGGCAAAGTGTTCGGCCATGCCTCTATTGTGCCGAGGTCACCACCTGTTGCGCACCCGGCGCTTGGCTGGCCGGGGGCCGTGGCTTCCGCCGCCCGGTGATGTAGTAATGCACCGCCGGCGTGACGATCAGGCTCAGCACCATCGAGATCAGGATCCCGCCGATCACCCCGATCGCCAGCGGTTGCAGCATCTGCGCCCCCGCCCCCCAGCCCAGCGCCAGCGGAAACATCCCTGCCACTGCCGCCATCGCCGTCATCACGATCGGCCGCAGCCGCCGCCGTCCCGCCTGCACGATCGCGTCGAAGGAGGAAACCCCCTGCGCGCGGTACTTCTGGTCGGCGTCGAGCAGCAAAATACCGTTCTTGGCCACGATGCCGATCACCATGATCAGGCCCATGAACGACGCGATGTTGAACGCGACGTGCGTGATCCACAGGGCGAACAGCACCCCGGAGGTGGACAAAATCGCCGAGGCCAGGATCGCCAGCGGCGCCGAAAAGCTGCTGAACTCGAACAGCAGCACGATGAACACCAGCACCACCGCCAGCACCAGCACCACCACCAGGTCGTGGAACGACTTCTGCTGCGTCGCGTAGGTTCCGCCGTATTCCACGCGGATGTTGGCGGGCAAATGCATGCTCGCCACCGCCTGTTTCACCATCCGCATGCCGGTTCCCAGGTCGGTCCCTTGCAGCCGCGCCGTCACCGCCACATAGCGCTGCAGGTTCTCCTGCAAAATTTCCGTCTGCGGCGGCAGTAGGCGCACGGTCGCCAGCGAGCCCAGCGTCGCCGTGTGCCCGCTGGCGCTGACCAGCAGCGTGTTGCGCATCGCCGCCAGCGTGGCTCGGCTGGAGCGCGGAAAGCGTACCCGGATGTTGTACGCGCGGCTGTTCACCACCACCGGCGTCGGCGCCACCACCCCGCGCAGCAGCGCCCCGGCGTCGGTCGCCACTTCCTGCGGCGTGAAGCCCGCCCGCGACGCCCGCACCGGATCCACATGGAACACCACCGCCGGCCCGCTGATCGTGCTCTCGATGCCGTTGTCAATGTCCACGATGTGATGGCCCGGGAGCGCGCCGATCTTGTCCGCCACCAGCGGCGCCCAATGGTCCAGCAGCGCCCCGTCCGGGTTGAACAGCTTGATCTGGACCGGCTGCGGCACGTTCGTCAGGTCGCCGATCATGTCCTGCAACTGCTGCGTGAAGTCCACTTCCACCCCCGGCACCTGCTCGGCGATCTCCCGCCTCGCCTGCGCGATGATGGCGTCAATGCCCCGCGAACGGTGCGACTTCAGCTTCACCGAGATGTCGCCGGTGTTGGCCTCCGTGACCGTGGCGAAGCCCAGTTGCAGCCCCGTGCGCCGCGATGTGCTCTGCACCTCCGGTATGCTGTGCACGATGCGCAGAATCGCGTTCACCATGCGGTTCGTCTCCGCCAGCGACGCCCCCGGCGGCGTGATGTAATCCAGCGTGAACGCGCCCTCATCCATGTGCGGCAGCAGGTCGCTGGCCAGATGGCGGTAGGTGAACAGCGATATCGCGATCAGCGCCGCGCAGCCCAGCGCCAGCAGCGCCGGCTTCTTCAGCGCCGGAATCAGCCAGCCTTCATAGAATCGGATGACGCGCCCGAAAAACCCGCTCTCCTCGATCTCGTGCACGCGCAGCGCGCCATGCGCCTCCTCCCCCTCTTCCGGTTCCGGATTGTCGGCGCCCTTCTTAATGAAGAACTGGCTCAGCGCCGGCGTCCAGCTCAGCGCCAGCACCAGCGAGGTAATCAGCGCGATGGACATGGTGATCGCCAGCGCGCGGAAAAATGATCCGGTGATCCCCGACATCGAGATCAGCGGCAAAAACACCACGATCGGCGTGAACGTCGAGCCCAGCAGCGCCACCCCCAGCTCCCGCACCGCCAAATCAATGGACCGCCATCGCCCCTCGCCGGATTCCCGGTGCAGGACGATGTTCTCCACCACCACGATGGCGTCATCAATCACCAGCCCCACGGCGGCCGCCAGCCCGCCTAAGGTCATCAGGTTGAAGCTCTGCCCAATGGCGTGCAGAAAAATGAAGGTGATCAGCATCGTCGCCGGAATCACCAGCCCGGCCACGATTGAGGTGCCCCAGTCGCGCAGGAACAGCACCATGATGATCGAGGCCAGGATGATGCCGATGACGATCGCGTCCCGCACGCTCTGGATGGCCTGCCCCACCATGTCCGCTTGGTCGTAGAAGGAATGAATCTGGACGCCCGGGGGCAGCTCCGCCTTCAGTTGCCGGATCTTGGCGTGCACCAGCGCGCCCACCGCCATGATGTTGCTGCCCGGCTGGCGCACGATGTTCAGCAGCACCGCCGGCCGCTCATTGGCGGTCACGATCGTGTACACCGGCTTCACCGCCCGGTGCACCCGCGCCACGTCCCCGATCCGCACCGGCGTGCCCTCGGGGGTGTTCTTGATGGCGATGTTGGCCAGCTCCCCCGGCGTGTGCACCTGCCCCGTCACCAGGCCCAGGTACAACTCGTGGTTCTGTTGCAGCAGCCCCGGCGAGGAAATCGTGTTGGCCCGCCCCACCGCCGCCAAGATCTCCGGCACCGTCACCTTCGCCGCCAGCATCGCGGTGGGATTCGGCGTGATCTGGAACTCCGGAATCTGCCCGCCCTGCACGAACACCCGCGACACGCCGTTCAGCCGGTTCAGCTGCGGCGCCAAGTCGTAGGTTGCCATCTCCCACAGCCGCGTCGCCGGCACCGTCTTGGAGGTCATGCTGTAGCCGAACACCTCGTAGGTGCTGAAGCGCAGCCGCACCGAACTCAGCGTCGCCGTCGCCGGCAGCCGGTTGCGCACCCGCGCCAGAGCGGCGTTCACCCGTTGCAGCGTGCGGAACATGTCCACGTGCCAGTTGAAGAACAGGTCAATCTCCGCCTGCCCCCGGCTGGTGATGGAGCGCACCGTCTCCAAGCCTTGAACGTTGTTGACCGCCTCCTCCACCGGCCGGGTGATGGTCACCAGCATCTGGTTGATCGGCATCACCCCGTTCTCCACCCCGACCACGATGTGCGGAAAGCTGGTGGCGGGAAAGACCGCGATCGGAATCCGCAGCGCCTCATAGGCCCCCATCAGGGACATCACGATCACCAGAAACAGCACCGGCCGGGAATGGCGGGAAAGCCAGCTCCCTCGCCGCGCCGCCGTGCCTCCCCCGTGGCTCACCGCGCCCCTCCGGTGCGCGGCGCTCCGTCCGCGCACCCGTGGGCGCCGCGGCCTCGCCCTGTGCATGCCCGCCCCGTCATGTCCGCCCCGCCGCTGCTTTCTCCGTCGCCGCGGCCTTCACCCGGGTGCCGCTTGGCAGGCCGAAAGCGCCCGTGGTCACCACCGTCTCACCGGGTTTCAGGCCGCTGACGATCTGCGCCGTGCCGTTTTGCACCAGTCCCACGGTCACTGCCCGCGATTCCGCCTTGCCGTTCACTACCACCATCACGCTGGTGCCGCCGATGCTGTTGGTCAGCACCGCGCTGGCCGGGATCACCAGCGCATTCGCCACCTTGCCCACCCGCACCGTCAGTTCCACGCTCGACCCCGGCCGCAGCCGCTCCCCCGGGTTCAGCGCCTGCGCCCAAATCTGCACCGTGGTGCTGTTCGGATCCAGCGCCGGGCTGACCACCGTCACCTTGCCGCGCGTGCTGACGCCGCTGTCCGCGGCGATGGTGGCGGGGTCGCCCACCGTAACCAGCGCCGCCTGATCCTGGCTCACGTGCGCCCGCGCCACTACTTGCCGCCGGTCCACGATGGTCATCAGCGGCGCGCTCGGCGTCGCCAGCTCCCCCGGATACAGCGGCCGCGATGCCACCACCCCATTGATCGGACTGTGGATGTAGGAATACGCCAGCTCCGCCTGCGCGGCTTGGTACTGCCCTTTCGCCGTCGCCACTTGTCCCGCCGCCTCGCGGATCATCTGTTGCCGGCCCACCGAGGTCAGTCGTTTCAGATGCTGCTGCGCTTCGCGGTACGCGGCCAGCGCCTGCGTATAGGTGACGTGCGCCTGCTCCAGCGTGATCAGCGGCAGCGCCCCCTGCTTGTACAGCTTCTGCCGGCTATGGTAGGTCCGCCGCGCCGCGTCCAGCGCCTGCTGGTCGCTGCCCAGCGTCAGCTTCGCCGCGCGCAACTGCTCCGGCAGCGTGGCGCCGGTCAGGCTCAGATATTTGGCCTCGGCTTGTTGGTAGGCGCCCTGCGCTTGCGTCACCGCCGCCTTCAGTTCCTCGTTCTCCAGCACCGCCAGCAATTCGCCGCGATGCACGCGGTCCCCGCGCTGCACCGTGAACCGTTCGATCGGCGCGCTGACCTTCGGAATCAGCACTGCTTGGTGCAGCGGATGCAGCAGCGCCTCGGCGCTCACCGTCCGCACCAGCGTCGTCCGCCGCGCCGTGGCTTCGCCCACCGTGGCCACCGTCACCACCGGCCCCTGCGCCGTGCCGCAGCCCGCCGCGGCCAGCGCCGCCAGCAGCACCGCCGCCGCGCCCCACCCGGCCCATCGCCCCCGCTGGAAGCTCCTTGTCGTTCGCATCGTGCCTATCTCCGCTCGCGCCCGCCGCTCAGAAAACCCCCGTCAGCGTTTGCAATGTCGCCAGCGCGGTATGGTACTGCGCCTCGCCGTTGGCCAGGTTGTTCCGCGCCGTGACCAGCGAGTCCTGTGCGTTGACGACTTCCAGCGCCGTGGCCACCGCCGCTTGGTAGCGCAGATCCGTCAGGTGCAGGCTCTCTTCCGCCAGCCGCTCGGCCCGGCGCAAGGACCGCAACTGCCGTTGCGCGGTTGCCGCCGCGTCGTAATCCGCCTGCAGCTGGGCAATCAGCGCGCGCTGCGCATAACTCAATTGCACCCGCGCCTGGTGCCGCGCCAGTTTCGCTTGGTCCAGCCGCGCCCCGGTCGCGCCCCAGTTCCAGACCGGAATGTTCAGCGTCACCTGCGCCGCCGACCCCAGCGCCGGCGCGTTGGGATTGCTGTCGTTCGGCGCCCGCACCGCGAAATGTTCTGCGTCAATGCCGTACCAATAGTCGAACGACAGGCTCGGCAAGTAGCCGTCCCGCGCAATGGCCACGTTTTCCTTGGCCACGCGCAGCGCCGCCAGCGCCGCGCCCAGCTGCGGATTGTGATAACCCGCCATTTTTTGCATCCGCCCATAGGCCGGCAGCGGCGGCGCCGCCGCCAGTGTATTCACCAGGCGAAACGGCTGCGTCGGCCGCGCAAACAGCAGCACCGCCAATCCCAGCCGCGCTTGCTCCGCCGTCAGCCGCGCCTGCCGCTCCGCCTGTTGCGCCGTCTGCAACTGCAACTCCGCCTTGATCACGTCCGCCTGCGCCACCTCGCCGCCCTGTTTCAGTTCCTGGCTCAGGTGGTGGAACCGCTCGGCGGCGGCCACGCCTTGCCGCGCCGCCCGTGCCCGCGCTTCGGCGGACAAAACCCCGTAATACGCCGCGGTCACCGTCAGCCGCAGCCCGCGCCGCGCCACTTCCAGTTGTTCCCGCGCCACTACCGCCGCGAATCGCGCGCGGCTGATCCCCGGCCACAGCCCGCCGCCCAGCAGGTTCTCGTGCACCCAGCCTTGGCTGATGTATTCATGCACCCAGTTGTTGGCGATAAAACGCGGTACCGGCACCCCGGTCCCGCCCTGGGTATAGAGATAGCCGTTGTTGAAGTTCACCGACGGCAGCAGCGCCGCGCGGGCGATGGTTTGGTCGTCCTTGGCCGCCCCGGCCTGTTCCACCGCCATCTGAAACTGCGGGCTGTTGGCCTGCGCCAGCCGCAGCGCCTGCGCCAAGTTGATTAGCGGCCCCGTGCCGTGGCTAGCCGGCGCCATCTGCGGCAGCGGCGCCGCCGGCAAGGGCATTGTATTTTTCGCCCGGGTCCCGCCTTGGCCGGCGCCCTGCGCCCACCCCGCCGCCGTCACGGCCACCACCCCGCAGATGCCCAGCATTCGCCGCCCAAAATGGGAGCGCCACCGCTGGAAGGACTTGTTTGTGCGGGTCAAGGTCAAGATACGGGTATCCGACGGCGACACCCTCTTATTGTGCGCCCTGCGCCTGAATCCAAACTGAAGATCCCACAACCGGGGCAACCGGGAGATGCCCGGAGCGTTAGCGGGCATCAGCTACCGCCCGCCCAATCCTAGCCGCAGGCCCGCCGTTAGCGGGCCGTCCAGAACCGGGCGGCTGCGCCGCCCCGTTACACTTCTAGCGGCTGCTCGGCCCGGCTCGGTTGCCGTCCCGGCCCGGCGGCCAGGGGCAAGCGTACGCTCACGCACGTCCCCTGCCCCGGATGGCTGGTGACGGCGATGGCGCCGCGATAAGCCTCGACGATGGCTTTGCAAATCGCCAGTCCCAAACCGAAACCCCCGGTTTCGCGCGAGCGCGAGGTGTCCCCGCGGTGGAAGCGCTCGAACAGCCGCGGTAGTTCTTCGCTGCTGATCCCGCTGCCGTTGTCCTGCACCTCCACCACCGCATCCCCGCCTTCCCGCCGGCAGCGAATGGCCACCCAGCCCCCCGCGGGTGTGTGCCGGATGGCGTTCTCCAGCAGATTGGTCCACACCAGCTCCAGCTCCTCCCCGTCGGCGGCGACGGCCAGTTCGCCCTCCGCGCCCGCGGCGCAATCCTCCAGCCGCAGCGTCACCGCCCGCGCCCGCGCCAGCGGCAGCAATCGCCCCCGCGCCGCTTCGCAGGTGGCCGGCACCGGAACCGGCGCCTCGGCCGGCGCCCCGCTATCGGCGTACTGTTCCGCCCGCGCCAGTTGCAGCATTCGCGCCAGCAGCGCCTCTAGCCGCTCCACGTCTTCCAGCGCCGCCTCCGCGCTCTCCTGGTATTCCTGCGCCTGCCGCGGCTTTTGCAGCAGCGTCTGCAGCGACGATTTCAAAATCGCCACCGGCGTCTTCAGTTCGTGCGCCGCGTCCGCCAAAAACTCATGCTGCCGGCGGAAGGCGGCTTGCAGTCCGCCCAGCATCCGCTCCAAGGCGCCGGCCAAAGGCGCCAGCTCGGCGGTCGCCCGCGCCGGATCCGGCGCCTCGAACGCCCAGTTGTGCACCGAGATCCGCTCCGCTTGGCTGGCCAGTTGCCGCAGCGGCCGCAGCCCGCGGCGGATCGCCCAGGCGGCGAACGCCCACGCCAGCAACAGCAGCACCAGGCTGGAGCCGGCGATGGCGATGGCCAGCGCCGTGACCCGCTGTTGCAGGTCCAGCGTCGGCGAAGCGTAATACACCGTCAACTGCGGCAGTGGCGCGCGCAGCCCTTCCTCCGTATCCAGCACCGGCAGGTCGCGCAGCAGCAAGCCACGGTAGGGCACGCCGCCGATGTGGAAGTCGGCGTAGCCGCTGGCGTGCGCTCCCAGCGGTGGCGGCGCGGGCATCGAGGACGCCACGGGGGTCAGCTTTCTCCGGCCTGGGATCCGCTCCCATATCTCATAGCGGTCGGGGTGCCGCCGGTCGGCCGATGGCGGCACCAGCGCCGGATCGAAGATCACCCCCGGGCCCCGTCCCTGGTAGCGCACCGAAGCCGCCAGCGTCGCCGCCCGTCCCCGCAGCGCCGTGTCGAAGGCCGTCAGCAGCTGCCGCCGCGTGAACCACTCCCCCGCCGCCAGCAGCCCCGCCGCCATCAGCAACTGCGACAGAATCACGGCGACGATCAGCCGCCGTACCAGCGACGACCCGCGCATCCTCTAGCCTCCCCCGCCGTTCCCCGCCGCGGCGTCGCTTTCGTCCCGCAGCGCATAGCCTTGGCCGCGCGAGGTGTGGATCAGCTTGATCTCGCTCCCGGCGTCAATTTTCCGCCGCAGCCCGGAGATGTACACCTCGATCACGTTGCTGAACTTCTCCCAGTTGTAATCGTAGAGGTGCTCCAGCAGCTCTTCCTTCGACACCACCGCCCGCGGCCGGTGCGCCAAATATTCCAGCACGCGGTACTCCATCGGCGTCAGGTGGGCCACCCGCCCCCCGCGCCGCACCGTGCGCTCCACCGTGTTGATCTCCAAATCCGCCACCCGCAGCGACGGCGCTGGCCGCCCCTTGCCCCGCCGGATCAGCGCTTTGGCCCGCGCCAGCAGCTCGCCCAGGTCAAACGGCTTGGCCACGTAATCGTCGGCCCCGGCGTTGAGCAGCGAGACCACCGTCGCCTTCTCGTCCCGCGCCGTCAGGATCAGCACCGGCAACTGGCTGCCCTCGCCGCGCCACCGCCGCACCAGCTCCTGCCCGCTCAGCTTGGGCAGCATCAGATCCACGATCGCCAAATCGTATTCATTTGTGGAGGCCAAATACGCCCCCTGCTCGCCGTCGTTGGCGATGTCCACCGCATAGCCGGCGTTTTCCCGCAGGCCGTGGGCCACGTTCTCCGCCAGCCGCCGCTCGTCTTCAATCACCAAGATGCGCATCGCTTCCGCTCCGACCTACTTTCGGCCCGTGTTCCGTTTTCTTTGTCCCGCGCCCAGCACCGCCCGCAGCGCCGCGCCGGTGTGGCTGCCGGCATGGGCAGCCACCTGCTCCGGCGTGCCCGCAGCCACCACGCGGCCGCCCTCCTCGCCGCCCTCCGGCCCCAGGTCCACGATCCAGTCGGCGCTTTTAATCACGTCTAGATTATGTTCGATCACCAGCACCGTGTTGCCCAATTCCACCAATTTGCCCAGCGCCTCCAGCAGCCGCCGCACATCGTCGAAGTGCAGGCCGGTCGTGGGCTCTTCCAATAAATACAGCGTGCGGCCCGTCTGCCGCCGGCTCAGCTCCTTGGCCAGCTTGATGCGCTGCGCCTCGCCCCCGGACAGCGTCGTCGCCGATTGCCCCAAGTGCACGTAGCCGAGCCCGATCTCCGCCAGCGTCTCCAGCGTCCGCCGCACCCGCGGCACCTGCGCGAACAGCCCCAGCGCCTCGCTCACCGGCGATTCCAGCAGGTCGGCGATGGACGCGCCGTGAAAGCGCGGCTCCAGCGTCTCCCGGTTGTACCGCCGCCCGCCGCAGACTTCGCAGCGCACGTAGACGTCGGGCAGAAAATTCATCTCGATCCGCCGCTGCCCCTCGCCCCGGCACGCTTCGCACCGTCCGCCGGCCACATTGAAGCTAAACCGCCCCGGCCCATAGCCCCGCTCCCGCGATACCGGCAACTGCGCGAACAGCTCGCGGATCGGCCCCAGCGCCCCGGTATAGGTGGCGGGATTCGAGCGCGGCGTGCGGCCGATCGCCGCTTGGTCAATCCGGATCACCTTGTCCAGCGCCTCGGCGCCCCGCAGCCCGTCGAATTGGCTGGCCGCCGCGCCGCCCCGCGTGCCGTACAGCCGGTGCATCATCGCCGGGTACAGGATCTCGTTCATCAGCGTGCTCTTGCCCGCGCCGGAAACGCCGGTCAGCACCGTCATCACGCCCAGCGGGATGGTCACGTCTTCCCCGCGCAAGTTGTGCGCCCGCGGCGCCACGATCACCAGTTCGCCGCTCCCTCGGCGCCGCTCTCCGGGCACCGCGATCTGCTGCGCCCCGGTCAAATACTGCCCCGTCAGCGATGCCGGATTCGCCGCGATCTCCGCCGGCGTTCCCTCCGCCACCAATTCCCCGCCGTGCCGTCCCGCCCCCGGCCCCAGGTCCAGCACATGGTCGGCGCGGGCGATCGTCGCCTCATCGTGCTCCACGACCAGCACCGTGTTCCCCAGGTCCCGCAGCCGTTCCAGCGTGGCCAGCAGCCGGTCGTTGTCGCGCGGGTGCAGGCCGATCGAAGGTTCGTCCAGCACGTACAGCACGCCCCGCAACTCGCTGCCGATCTGCCCCGCCAAGCGAATGCGCTGCGCCTCCCCGCCGGACAGCGTGGCCGCGGCGCGGTCCAGGCTCAAATAGCCCAGCCCGACATTCAGCAGAAATTGCAGCCGCTGCCGCACCTCGCCCAGCACCCGACCGGCGATATCCAGATCCCGCCCGCTCAGCTCCATTTGCTGGCTGCGCCGGCTCGCCGCGGCCACCGACAGCCCGGCGAACTCCGCAATCGAAAGTCCCCCCACCCGCACCGCCAAGCTCTCCGGCCGCAATCGCTGCCCGTGGCAGGCGGGACAAGGCGCCGGCGAGGTGTATTCCAATAAATATTCCCGGTAGCCTTCGTTCTCCACTTCCTCCAGCCGCTCCCGCAGCAACCCCAGCACCCCCGGAAATTTCCCCTCGCCGTCCAGCAGTTTGCGCTGCTCGCCGCGTGGCAACTGCGCGAACGGACGCTCCAGCTCGATGCCCCGCCGCCGGGCGAAGGCTTGCACCGCGTGCCGCAGCTCCGGCCACTGCGAGCCCGGCCCCAGCCCCCCGGCCAGCAGCGCTTTCGACCAATCCACGATCACCTTGGCGGGATCGAAGTCATAGCGGCTGCCCAGCCCGTGGCAGGTCTCGCAGGCGCCGTAGCGGCTATTGAAGGAAAACGACCGCGGCTCCAGCTTCGCCACGCTGATGCCGCATGCCGCGCAGGCCAGCTTTTCGGAAAACAGCCGCTCCTCGCCCCCCGCCTCGCCGGAGGCCACCAACACCAACCCGTCGGCCAGCCGCATCGCCGTGGCGATCGAAGCCGCCAGCCGCGTCTCGATCCCCGCCCGCAGCGCCAGCCGGTCCACCACCGCCTCGATGGTATGCGCCCGCCGCTTGTCCAGCCGGATCTCCCCGCCGCCCTCCTCCGCCTCCTCCATTTCTTCGTCCAGCCGCCGGATTTGCCCGTCAATCCGCACCCGCGGCATGCCTTGCCGCACCAGCGCCGCCAGCTCCTTCCGGTATTCGCCCTTCCGCCCGCGCGCGATCGGCGCCAGGATCGTCGCCCGCTCCAGTCCGCTGCTCATCACCGCCTGCACGATCTGTTCCACCGATTGCCGGCTGATCGCCCGCCCGCACTGTGGGCAATGCGGCGTCCCGATCGCCGACCACAGCAGCCGCAGGTAATCGTAGATTTCGGTGATCGTCCCCACCGTCGAGCGTGGTGAGCGGCTGGTGGTCTTTTGTTCGATGGCGATCGCCGGGCTCAGCCCGTCAATCGCGTCCACCTCCGGACGCTCCATCTGGTCCAAAAACTGCCGTGCGTACGCGGACAACGTCTCCACGTACCGCCGCTGCCCTTCGGCGTAGATGGTGTCGAAGGCTAGGCTGCTTTTGCCCGATCCACTCAGGCCCGTGATCACCGTCAGCCGCCCGCGCGGAATGCGGGTGGAAATGTTTTTCAGGTTGTGCTGCCGGGCGCCGCGGATGCTGATCTGCTCAACCGCCACAAATCTAATGATAGCTGCCGCCGGTCACCGCCCGCGCCCGCTCCCTGTCGCCGCGGCCCACCGCCCGCCGGGGCGTTTTCGCACCGCCGCTTTGCGTTCCGCCGCGCAAAGGTGTATTCCTACCGCTTCGGGCATTGCCGGAACGGCGGAACGCGAATTTCCCGTAACCCGGTCCTATCCGGTTCCGTCCAACCCATCTTGGCGCTCGGGCCCGAGCCCGCCGCGCCCATTCCCAAGGAGTCCACGCCGCGTGCTGGAAGTTCAACACCTCAGCAAATCCTACGGCCCGTTCCCGGCGGTCAGCGACCTCAACTTCAACGCCCAAAGAGGCGAGATCCTCGGCTTCCTCGGTCCCAACGGGGCGGGCAAAACCACCACCATGCGCATGATCACCGGCTACCTGCCGCCCAGCGAGGGCCGGGTGACCGTGGATGGCATCGTGCTGCAAGACCAGCCGCTGGAGGCCAAGCGCCGCACCGGCTATTTGCCCGAACTCCCGCCAGTGTATCCGGAACTGACGGTGGATGACTATCTCCGCTTCGTTGCGCGCCTCAAGCGCATCCCTGCGCGTGAGCAAGCCGGAAAAATTGACCGCGCCTGCCAGCGCTGCGCCCTCACCGACGTCCGCCACCGCATCATCGGCCGCCTGTCGAAAGGCTATCGCCAGCGCGTCGGCATCGCCCAGGCCATTCTTTCCGAACCCCCGCTGCTCATCCTCGATGAGCCCACCGCCGGCCTCGATCCTCGCCAGATCATCGAAACCCGCGAACTGATCCGCAGCCTGGCCGGCGAGCACACCGTCATCCTCAGCACCCATATCTTGTCCGAGGCCGCCACCACCTGCGACCGCGTGCTCATCATTCGTCGCGGCCGCTTGGTCGCCGCCGACACGCCGGCTAATTTGACCCACCGGCTGAAGAAAACCGATACCCTGTTGCTCGAAATTCGCGGCCCGGCCGAAGGGGCCCGCGCCGCCTTGGCCGCCGTCCCCGGCGTCGCCCGCGTCGCGCTCTCCGCCGCCCTGCCCGGCGCCGCCGCCGACGCCCCCGCCCGCCTCACGGTGGAAAGCCAGGGCGGCGACGTTCGTGAGGCCCTGGCCCGCGCCGTCGTCTCCGCCGGCTGGGGCTTGTTGGAATTGAAACCCGTTGAGGTCAGCCTGGAAGAAATCTTCCTTTCGTTGACCGACGAACCCGCGGCGGCCCCGCCAGCCGAAACCGCGGCCGCGGCGCAGTAGCGCCATCGAATTTTTTGCATGGGACGGGGCGCCCGACGCCGCCGCCCCGCGATGGGAGAACGCACATGAGCGGCCTCTGGGCCATGATTCGCAAGGAATGGAAAATTTACTTCGTCACCCCGGCGGCCTACGTCGTGCTGGCGCTCTTCGCCTTGATCTCCGGCTTCTTCTTCTACAGCATGCTCGCGGTCTACGTCATGCAAAGCCTCAGCGGCGGTGAGTTCGGTGGCGGCGCCCTCAACGTCAACACCCATTTGATTCAGCCGCTGTTCTTCGACCTCGGCATCACCCTGCTCTTCCTCCTGCCCATGCTCACCATGCGCCTCTACGCCGAGGAGTTCCGCAGCGGCACCATGGAGCTGCTCAAAACCTCGCCCATCCACCGCATGCAGGTCGTGCTGGGCAAGTTCTTCGCCGCCTTCGGCATCGTCCTCCTCCTTTTGCTCATCGCCTTCGCCTACCTGACCATCGTCCTGCATTACGGCAAGCCCGACCTTTCGGCGCTGGCGGTGGCGTTTTTGGGCCTGGCGCTGATGGGCGCCGCCTTCCTGGCGCTGGGCATTCTGATCTCCAGCTTCACCCGCAACCAGATCGTCGCCGGCGTCGTCACCTTCAGCTTGTTTCTCCTGCTGTGGGTCGCCGGCTGGACCACCGCCTATTCCAGCGGCACGGTCGCCAGCGTCTTTTCTTATCTGTCCATCACCACCCATTTCCAAAATTTCACCCTGGGCTTGATTGACCTGAAGGATTTGGTCTACTTCCTCAGCCTCATCGTCGGCGGCCTGTTTTTGACCGCCCGCCGCATGGAACTGGCGGAATAAGCCGGGATCTCGCGCACCATGGCTAATCTGGAATCCCCTCCCACCTTGCCGAACGAAACCCCCGGCGCTGGCGCCGAAACGCCGCCCGGTGGCTGGCGCCGCCGCGCCGCCGTTCGCGGCACGTTGTTCGCCTACATCGCCATCGCCGTGGCCGTGCTGGTGGTCGTCAACATCGTCGTGGACCGCCATGACCATACCTGGGATTTGACCAAGGGCCACGTCTACAGCCTCAGCCAGGAATCGGTGAAGGTCGTCAAGGATCTGCGCCATCCCCTGCGCCTGATCTATTTCGACCACTCCATCAACTTCTCCCACGCCAAGCAGTTCCTGGCCCGCTACGCCCGCCAGTCCAACCGCGTGCACCTCCAGTTCGTGGACCCCGACCGGCATCCTGACCTGGCGCGCAAATACAAGATCCAGGACTACGGCACCACCGTCGTGGCCTACGGCGGGCGCACCCAGTTGGTCACCACGCTCAGCGAACAGGCCATCACCAACGCCATCGTCCGCGCCCTGAAAGGCGGCCGCAAAACCGTCTACTTCGTCCTCGGCGAAGGCGAGCGCAGCCCCGCCGCCACCGGCCGCACCGGCTATAGCGCGCTGAAGACGGCGATGGTCGCCGAAAACTTCACCGTCAAAACCCTCATCCTCGCCCAGCACCCGCAAATCCCCGCCGATTGCTCCGTGCTGGTCGTCGCCGGCCCCACCCACGCCATGGTCAAGCCCGAGGTCCAGTCCATCGCCGGGTATCTCAACCGCGGCGGCCGCGTGCTCTTTTTGCTCAACATCGAGGCCAGCGGCCCGCTGGTGCAATACCTAACCCAGCAGCTCAACGTTGCCCTCAAGCCCGACGTCGTCGCGGATTTGAGCGGCGTCGGCCGCCTCTTCGGCGCCAGCAAGCTGATGCCCATCGTCGCCACCTACGATCCCCAGCCCATCACCGGCCAGATGCGCGACCTGGCCACCATCTTCCCCTTCGCCCGCACCGTCGAAGTCGGCCATTCCACCACCTCCAAGGCCACCGTCAAGCCGCTGCTGGAAACCACGCCGCAGAGCTTTGCCGCCACCGCAATCGCCAACGGCACCATCCGCGTCAATCCCGCCACCGACCAGCATGGCCCGCTGACGCTGGGCGTGGCCGGCACCTTGCCGCCGCCCGCGGGGGCCAAGAACCCGCGATCCGGCGGCCGCTTCGTCGTCTATGGCAGTCCCGATATCGCCGCCAACGCCTTCATCGGTTTCGGTGGCAACAAGGATTTGGTCCTCAATACCTTCAACTGGCTCTCGGCGCAGACCGCATTCATCAGCATCCGGCCGCACCGCAGCAAGAACACGCCCATCAATTTAAACCAGCAGCAGATGCACGTCATCTTCTGGCTGGTTCTGATTGCTCTGCCCCTGTTCCTCGTGCTCTGCGGCATCGCGGTCTGGTGGCAGCGGCGGAGGGCCTAGGAGACCGGCATGAAAAATCTGTGGCGTCTCGTCATCGCGGTTGCGGTGCTGGCGGGCCTAGGCCTGTATTTGCGCTTCGGCGGCGGCGCCGCCAAACACGCCGCGGTCCCCGCGCTGGTGAAGTTCAAAAGCAAACAGGTGGACCGCATCGAAGTGGACCGTCCCGGCCAGCCGCAGGTCATCCTCGACCGCACCAGCGGAAAATGGCGGATGGACCAGCCCTATACCGCCGCCGCCGACAGCGGAGCCGTCGCCACCCTGCTGACCACCGCGAGCACAGTCCTGCCCGCCGAAAAGCTCGGCGCGGTCAAGAATCTCCAGCCCTTCGGCCTCAATCATCCCGCCCGCGTCTCCCTCTCCCTCGCCAGCGGCAACAAATATACTTTCTTGCTCGGCGGCAAAAGTCCCACCAGCGAGAACATCTACCTCAAACTCGCTTCGTCTCCCAAGGTCTATACCGTTCCCAGCTACGTCAAGACCGACCTGGAACAGACCGCATTCGCCCTCCAGGACAAAAGCCTCCTCAATTTCAGCGCCAACCAGGTCAACCAGGTCACCCTCGAATATCACGGCAAGCATTTTCAGTTCGTCCGCAGCAAGGGCAAATGGCCGAAGGCGGAGAAGGCCAACCTGAACGACCTCACCGACGCCTTCGCCAACGCCGAAATGGATTCGATGGTTTCGCCCCAAGGCAAGGACCCCGCCAAATATGGCTTGGTCCATCCCCCCATCACCGTCCAGTTCGCTTGGCAGGGCGGCTCGGGCGAGGTCTTGATCGGCAAACAGAAAAGCAAAGCCAGCGGCGACTACTACGGCCGCAGCGGCGATAATCCGGCCATCTACACCCTGAACAGCTATCTGCTCGACGACGTCAAGCACCTGACCAAGCCGGTCAAAAAGCCCGTCGCCAGCGCCAAGGCGAAGACGATGCCCAACGGCAAAATCAAAACCGCCGCCGCCCCGCTTAAACTTCACCCGGTGAAAAATTAGCCACCCTAATCGGCCGCCCGCGCGCCCACCCGCTCGGCTCGTGGCCGCCGTGGCCGCCCCCCTTCGTGGGGTCGGACACCTGCCCTGCGTACCGTCGCCCTCCCGGGCGGCGGATTCCTGCCCCTTCCGTCCGTCCCTCGCCCTGAGCCTGCTGCCCACCGCCCCAGCGGCCATCGCGGAACCCCGGCCCAGCACCGCCCCAGCAGCTGCCGAGCCAAGCGCAGCGCCCGTCAACACTCTGCGCGGCCAGCCCCCGGCAAGCGCCAGCCAACGCGGAGCGCAAACAGAAACCCCACCGCCGAGCGACTCCGACCCCGCCGCTGACACAACCACGTCAGGCTGCTCGTCCCTCGTCCGCCATCCCTCGCCCCCCAGCTCGCCGTCCCCGCCGAGCGCCAGCGAGGCCCCGCCTACCTTGCCGAGCGCGACAGGTCGGCCAAGGTAATATCCACCCCCGCCGGATAGTCGCCCGTATAGCAAGCCGCGCAGTATTCCCGCTTGGTGTCGGCGACCGCGGCGCGCAAGTTTTCCAGCGACAAATACACCAGCGAATCGGCGCCGACGTATTCCCGAATCTCCTCCACCGACCGGTTCGCCGCGATCAGCTCCTGCTTGCGCGGCGTATCCACGCCGTAATAGCAGGGCGAGATGGTCGGCGGGCAAGAGATGCGCAGATGCACCTCGCGGGCCCCCGCGTCGCGGATCAAGCGCACGATCTTGCGGCTGGTCGTCCCGCGCACGATGGAATCGTCCACCAAGACCACGCGCTTGCCTTCCAGCAACGCCCGCACCGGGTTCAGCTTCAGCTTCACGCCGAAATCCCGAATCTGCTGCGACGGCTCGATGAACGTGCGCCCGACGTAGTGGCTGCGGATCAGCCCAAAGCGGAAGGGTATCCCGGCTTCGGCCGCGAAGCCGATGGCGGCGGCGACGCCGGAGTCCGGAACCGGCACCACCACGTCGGCCGCAACCGGCGCTTGCCGCGCCAGCAGGCGGCCCATCGTCTCCCGGCTGGCCTGCACGCTGCGCCCGAAAACCAAACTGTCGGGCCGGGAAAAATAAACATGCTCGAACAGGCAATGCCGCCGCGGTCCCGGCGGCGCGAAGCGGTGGCTCTCGACGCCCTCGGCGGTGACGCGCACCCATTCCCCCGGCTCGATGTCCCGCAGGTACCGGGCGCCCAGCAAATCGAAGGCGCAGGTCTCGCTGGCGAAGACGGTCACCGGCCGGCCGCCCGGCGTCGCCGACGGCAGCTCGCCCATCGCCAAAGGGCGGATGCCGTGCGGATCGCGGATCGCGAACAGGCTGTCGCGGGTCAGCAGCACCAAGGAGTACGCCCCCTCGATCTGTTGCAGCGCGTCCGTCAGCGCGTCGCTCAGCAGCGCGTGGCGGCTGTGCGCCAGCAGATGCAAGATGACCTCGGTGTCGCTGGTGGTCTGGAAAATCGAACCCTGGTTTTCCAGCCGCGCGCGGCATTCCGTGGCGTTCACCAGGTTGCCGTTGTGGGCGATGGCCAGCGTCCCCTTGTTGCAATCCACAATCAAGGGCTGCGCGTTGCCCAGCGCGCTCGCCCCGCTGGTGGAATACCGCGTATGCCCAATCGCCGCCGTGCCCGGCAGCGCCGCCAGCACCTCCGGCGTGCAGATGTCCGCCACTTCCCCCATCGCCCGGTGGGAATGGATCTGATGGCCGTCCGTGGCCGCGATGCCGGCGGATTCTTGCCCGCGGTGTTGCAGCGCGTACAAGCCGAGGTAGGCCATGTTGGCCGCTTCGGGATGCCCGAAGATGCCGGTCACGCCGCATTCTTCGCGCAGCTTGTCCCAGGGCGTTTCGTGGCTCATAGCTCCGCCTCCACCAACTCTGCTTCCGGCGCGTCCGCCGTTTCGCCTAGCGCGCGGGCCAGCCCCCCGCGCCAAGCCGCGGCCAGCTCCGCGACCGCCGCATCCAGCTTCCATCCCCGCCCGGCGATTCGCAAGCGCTCGTCCCCGCTTTCGCCTCGCTCCGTCCGGCCCAGCTCGTGCAGGTCCAAGCCGCGGTGCTGCGCCAGGCGGCGCAGCTCGCCCACCGCGGCCGCGTCGCCGCTCACCACCACCCAGCCGGGCGCCTCGGAAAACAGCGCCAGCTCCGCGTCGCCGCCGATCTCCGGCACCAGCGCCTCCGGCCATTCCAGCCGCGCGCCCACCGCCGCCGTCTCCGGCGCCGTGACCGGCCGAGAAAGAATGCACTTCGCCAGGCAGACCGCCAAGCCGCCGCGAGAAACGCCGCTGGCGCTGTCCAACAGCTCGGCGCCGGCCGCGGTCGCCAGAAAATCGTGCAGCGCTTTTTCCCGCGCCAAATCCAGCGCCGGCGGCTCGCCCCAAACCCGCCGCACAATCGTCGCCGCGTATTCGCTCGAGCCCAGCCGGCGGCGCGCCTGCTCCGCGTCCAGCCCCGCGGCCGCGCTCACCAGGCAGACGGCGCGGCCCGCGGCGGAAAAATACGCCGCCGGCGGCCGCCAACTCGCCGGGTGCCCGGACAATTCCAAAAGCCCCACCACCCCAATCACCGGCGTCGGGTCAATCCCTTGTCCCAGCGTTTCGTTGTACAGGCTGACGTTCCCGCCGGTGATCGGCGTGTCCAGCGCGCGGCAGGCTTCACCGATGCCCGCGATCACCTCTTGCAGTTGCCACATCACCGCCGGCTTTTCCGGATTCCCCAAATTCAGGCAGTTGGTCGCCGCCGCCGGCCGTGCGCCGCTGCAGGCCACGTTGCGCGCCGCTTCCGCCACCGCCAGCCGCGCGCCTTGCCGTGGATCTAGCCGGCAGTACCGGCCCACCCCGTCCAGCGCCATCGCCAGCGCCCGCCGCCCCCCCGGCAGCCGCAGCACGCCCGCGCCGGAACCCGGAGCGGTCAGCGTGTTGGCCCCGATGGTGGTGTCGTATTGCTCATAGACCAGCGCCGTGGATGCCAAATTGGGGCTCGCCAGCAGCCGCAGCAGGGCTTCTCCCGGCGCCGGCGCCGTCCAGCTTGCCTGCGGCGGCGCGGCGGGTTTGGCCGGCGCCCCTGCCCGCCGCCCGGAGGGCGGCGCCTCATCCGTGGAGGCGTCGTTGGGGGTATCCGCGACCCGCCCGCCTTGATGTGGTATCCGCAACCGCCCGCCACCCCCCACCCCCCCCACCCCCGCCGCGTCCCCCCCCCACTTTCCGGAGCTGGCGCAGACGTTCT
>OFHJ01000090.1_pt1 | contig 36840 bp, 33 predicted proteins | sample 1522001 | NCBI WGS metagenome assembly OFHJ01 (sample SAMEA2464838, study PRJEB22497) | soil metagenome | biome: Grassland; feature: Farmland; material: Clay | place: Australia | collected 2013-02-01 | depth 1.2 m | reverse complement strand
GGCAAGGCGGGCGGGCCCCGGCCCCGGGCGAAGGAGGCCCGGGCGGCGCCGGGCCCGCGAAGGAGGGGGGCCCGGCCGAAAGTGGTGAGTCTCGACGCCTTCCGCCGCAAGCCGCAATCGAATAACTGAACCCGGAATCCTCGCCGCGCCCTTTCGCGGGTGTCGGCGCTTGTTCGCTACAGGGGACACGCAGAGATGACCGTCGAAACCAGGCCGCAACCCGCGTTCGAATTCAGCACCATGTTCCCGCTGGGCGAGGATTCGACGCCGTGGCGCAAGCTCGACATCGACGGCGTGAAGACGATCGATGCGGCCGGTAAGACCGTGCTGAGCGTGACGCCCAAGGCCCTGTCGGAGCTGGCATTCCAGGCCTTCCATGACGTCTCGCATCTGCTGCGCCCCGGCCATCTCGCCCAGCTTCGTGCGATCCTCGACGATCCCGAGGCCTCTGACAACGACCGCTACGTCGCCATGGCGTTCCTGAAGAACGCCAATATCGCCGCCGGCGGCGTTCTGCCGATGTGCCAGGACACGGGCACGGCCATCGTCATGGGAAAGCGCGGCCAGCACGTGCTCACCGACGGCCGCGACGAAGAGCACATCGCCCGCGGCATCTACGACGCGTACACCACGCTGAATCTGCGCTACTCACAGATGGCCCCGCTCACCATGTGGGAGGAGAAGAACACCGGCTCCAACCTCCCGGCACAGATTGAGCTCTATGCCGCGCCCGGGGATGAATACAAGTTCCTCTTCATGGCCAAGGGCGGCGGCTCGGCGAACAAGTCGTACCTGTATCAGGAAACGAAGGCCATCCTGAGCCCCGGCCGGATGGCCAGTTTCCTCGAGGAGAAGATACGGTCCCTCGGCACCGCCGCCTGCCCGCCCTATCACCTGGCCATCGTCATCGGCGGCACCTCCGCGGAAGCCACGATGAAGACGGTGAAGCTCGCCTCCACCCGCTACCTCGATTCGCTGCCGACCCAGGGCTCGCGTGCCGCCCATGCTTTCCGCGACACCGACCTCGAACAGCAGATCCTCGAGATCACCCGGAACATGGGCATCGGCGCGCAGTTCGGCGGCAAGTATTTCTGCCATGACGTGCGGGTGATCCGCCTGCCCCGGCACGGCGCGAGCCTGCCCATCGGCATCGGCGTCTCCTGCTCGGCCGACCGGCAGATCCGCGCGAAGATCACCAAGGACGGAATCTTCCTCGAAAAGCTGGAGACCGATCCGGCGAAATACCTGCCGGAGGTGACCGATTCCCATCTCGGCGGCGATGTCGTGAAGATCGACCTGAACCGGCCGATGGCGGAAATTCTCGCCGAACTCTCGAAACACCCGATCAAGACCCGCGTCGCGCTGTCCGGCCCGATCATCGTCGCCCGCGACATCGCCCACGCCAAGCTCAAGGAACGGCTCGACCGCGGCGAGGCCCTGCCCGACTACATCAAGGACCACCCGGTCTATTACGCCGGTCCCGCCAAGACGCCGGAAGGCATGCCGACCGGCAGTTTCGGCCCGACCACGGCCGGGCGGATGGATTCCTATGTCGCCCAGTTCCAGGAAGCGGGCGGGTCGATGGTGATGCTGGCCAAGGGCAACCGCTCCAAGGCGGTGCGCGATGCCTGCCAGAAATTCGGCGGCTTCTATCTCGGCTCGATCGGCGGCCCGGCGGCGGTGCTGGCGCAGGAGAACATCCGCAGCGTCGAGGTCGTCGAATATCCGGAACTCGGCATGGAGGCGATCTGGAAGATCGAGGTCCAGGACTTCCCTGCCTTCATCGTCGTGGACGATAAGGGTAACGATTTCTTCGCGGATCTGTCCTGACACGCCAATGAAGTTCACCATCGACCGGATCGACCACGTCGTCCTCACCTGCGCCGATATCGAACTCACCGCCGCCTGGTATGAGCGCGTGCTCGGCATGGAGCGGGAGGAATTCGGCGCGGACAGGCGCATCGCGCTGCGTTTCGGCGCGCAGAAGATCAACCTGCACGAGGTCGCCGCGCCGTTCGAGCCGCATGCGCTGACACCTGCGACCGGCGGGCTCGACATCTGCTTCATCACCGCGGTCGGGCCCGACGACGTCATGGCGCATCTCAACCGCCTCGGCGTCGAGATCATCGAAGGGCCGGTGCAGCGGACCGGCGCGCTGGGTGCCATGCGCTCCGTCTATTGCCGCGATCCTGACGGCAATCTGGTCGAGATCGCCTCCTATCTGGAGCACTGAGCGATGGACCGGAGTGCCGCCCAGGGCCTCGGCGTCGTCGCCTTCGGCCTGTTCCTGATCTCGATCCCGCTCGCGAACTGGATGATCGGCAATGTCGGCACGGTCTGCCTGGCGCATGGCCCGTGCCTGATCCCGGTCGCGCCCGGGCTGATGGCGCCCTCCGGCGTGCTGACGGCGGGCCTCGCTTTGGTGCTGCGCGACATCGTCCAGCGCTGCCTCGGCACGCGCTACGGGCTGCTGGCGATCCTGCTCGGCGCCGGTCTGTCTGCCTTCGTCGCGCCGGCGTCGCTGGTGGTCGCCTCGGCGATCGCCTTTCTCTGCTCTGAGACGGCCGATTTCGCGATCTACACGCCGCTGCAGCGCCGCGGCCTGACCCGCGCGGTGCTCGCCTCCTCCGGTCTCGGCATCATCGTCGATTCCTGCGTCTTCCTGTTCCTCGCCTTCCATTCGCTCGCCCTGCTGCCGGGGCAGGTCGTCGGCAAGCTCTGGTCGATCGCCTTTGCGCTGCCGCTGATCCATCTGACGCGGAGGCTCGCGCCGACCCCGGCCTGACGCCGGCGCGCCGTTCCACCCAAATGAAACTCAGCGATTTCGACTATGATCTGCCGGAAGAGCGGATCGCGACCCACCCTGCCCGCCCGCGCGATGCCGCACGGCTTCTGCATGTCGCCCGCGACGGGCTGCACGACCGCATCGTCCGCGACCTGCCCGACCTACTCGCGCAAGGCGACGTGCTGGTGGTCAACGACACCAAGGTGATCCCGGCGCAACTCGAAGGGCGGCGCGGCAATGCCACGATCGGCATCACGCTCGACCGGGAAATGCCGGACGGCACCTGGCACGCTCTGCTCCGCAACGCCCGCCGCGCGCGGCCGGGCGAGACGATCGAGATCGAAGGCGGCGACGGCATGACGGCCGAGGTCGTCTCGCGCGCGCCGGACGGCTCGGCGCAATTGCGCTTCAACCGGACGGGCGATGCCTTCCGCCAGGCGCTCGGCACGGCCGGCCATCTCGCTTTACCGCCCTATATCGCCCGCGATCACGGTCCGACTGCTGAAGATTCAAGCGACTATCAGACGATGTTCGCGCGGGACGAAGGCGCCGTCGCGGCGCCCACGGCCGGGCTGCATTTCACGCCGGATCTGATCGCGCGGATCGAGGCGCGCGGCATTTCGCTGGTGCGGGTGACGCTGCATGTCGGCGCCGGCACGTTCCTGCCGGTGCGCGGCGAAAACGTCGAGGACCATAAGATGCACGCGGAACGCGGCGCGGTCTCCGCGCAGGCGGCCGCGGCGCTGAATGCGGCCCGCGCCTCGGGCGGGCGCATCGTCGCGGTCGGCACGACCAGCCTGCGCCTGCTGGAGACCGCCGCCGATGCGGCCGGCATGATCCATCCCTGGTCCGGCGAGACGGATATCTTCATCCGCCCCGGCTACCGCTTTCGCGCCATCGACCTGCTCTTCACCAATTTCCATCTGCCGCGCTCGACCCTGCTGATGCTGGTCGCGGCCTTCGCCGGGCTCGACCGGATTCGCGCCGCCTATGACCATGCGATCGCAAAGGAGTACCGGTTCTACTCCTATGGCGACGCGACGCTGCTGGAGCCGGCATGAACGATTTCGGCTTCACCCTCCTCGCACGCTATGGCGCCGCGCGCCGCGGCCGCGCCGCGATGCCGCGGAAGGAAGGCTTCAGCATGGTTTGCCGCCTCACCTAGCGACCGTGCCGTGCTTTCCAGGCCGCGCGCAAGCGCATGAACTGGCGCCGCTGGCGGGCTTGATAGGCTGCCACCGAGGTAAGCGGCCCGGCGAGCAGGCCGTTGGGATGGACGTGCACCGGCTGCCGCTCCCGGTTGATATTGGGATGCCGCGCCAGGAAGGCGCCCAAATAATCCTGCGAGCTTTCTTGCAGCTTGAAGCGCTCATAAAGTTTTTCTTCCCGCCTCGATTTCGCCATCTCGCCGGCGCCGCGGTAGCAAAGCATTAGATTATAGTGCGCGTCGATATTCTCCGGGTCCACGGCGGTAGCCCGCATCAGGTAAGGTATGGCGGCGCGGAACTTCCGCTCCAAGAACAGAATTCGGCCCGCCATGTTGAGCTCCACGCGATCGTACGGGTAGCTTTTCAGCGCGCGCTGCACGTCGGCCAGCGCGGCCGCATACTGGCCCGCGGCCTTTTCGATGAGCGCGCGGAAATAGAGCGCCCGCGGCAACCCCGGCGACAGGCGCAATGCATGCTGCACGTAGGGCAGCGCGGCTTGCGTTTCCCCCTCCTGCACCAGCGCGCGGCCGACGTTCAGCCAGCCATCCGCGTAGCGCGGCGCAATCCGGGTCACCTGCCGGAAGGCCGTTTCCGCGCCCGTCAGGTCGCCCTGCAGCAGCAGGCCGATGCCGTAATCGTTCCAGCGGATCGCGTCGGCGAAGCTGTGGCCGCCGGCAGCGTGGGCGGCGGTCCGCCGTCCCAACCGCAGCACGACCCGCGACTGGCTGAGGGTCACGATCGGCTCCATCGGGATGTGCTTGATTTTGCCCGAGACATCCGCCGTGGATGCGTTGTAGGTCATCTTCCGGTCGTCGAACAGAAGCCCGAACCTGCCCGGATGCAGCTTCATGCCGTAGGCGAATTGGTTGTAGATCCAGCTGAATTTGCGGTAGTTCAGCTTCGCGGTCAGCGTGATCGGACCCACGATATTTTTTGGTATGGGAACGCCGAAGTGCACCGTGCTGGCCGCTCCCGGTGGAATGACATGCACGTACGCGGCGACGCGGGCGGCATATTGATTGCGCTTGTTGATGACGCGCCCGTGCGTCGTAATCAGCACCGATTTGTAGAATTGCGCGCTCCGGTCCACCGCGCCGTCCGGCTTGAGGCCGCCGCTCCAATAGAAGACATGGCCGCGGCCGTCGGTGGCTTTCAGTTCTAGCCAACACTCCTGCGCGTCAATCGTGCCGCCGGGGAAGAAGTGGCCCACGCGCATGTTGCGGTTCACCACATCCACGCGTATCGTCGCGCCCGGCCGCACCGTCGGCTGGACCTCGTTGAGCGGGGCGATCATGCGCACCTTGCCGCCGGCCAGTTCCATCGCCGGCGCGGACCCGAAGCTGCTGCTCTCCTCGCCCTGGGCGAACTCGCTGGACTCCTGCAGCTGGTTCGCGGCCGCGCTTTGCACGCGGGTGGCGCCCGTTTCCTCGCTGATTGCGAAGATATCGGTCTTGACCGCCCCTTTCAGCATGTGCTCTTCGCCGCGTAGCTGCTTGCGGTCCAAATTGGCATTGGAAACCGCGGTGTTGGCGGCGAAGAAGCGGTGGGAATGGATATATCCGTTCACCGCCGCCGGATCGTTGGAGCGCACCAGGGGCATATGGCAGGTGGCGCAGTTTTCCGGATGCGGCGGATAGTAGAACGACCGGCCGCCAAAGCCGCTGACGCCGCTGCCCTGCCAGCCGTCGTATTCGTCGAAGCCGCGTTCCCAGCGGTAATCGTTGATCGCGTGATCGAGGTGGATCTTGTGGCAGGCGGAGCAGAATTTGCCAGTCTGCTTGGTGAGAAACGGCCGGAACAGGGTCAAATCATGGGGCGCCGGCTCCAAATACACGGCCGCCTCATAGGCCAGGTGCACCAGCGGATTCTTGCTCTCCACCAATTTGTCCAGCGGCGGATCCTCGATGGTGAAGGAGTTGTCGCCCAGGGTGTTGGTGACGTGCACGATGGAGTGGATGCTAAAGACGCCACGGCCGCTTTGCGCCGCCGGCGTATCGATCTGCTTGACGATCGGAGTTTTCCACCGCCCGGTCAGCAGCACCGCGGGATCGTGGCAGCCGGCGCAAAAGCGGCTCTGCACCGTGCCTCGGTCCACGTTTTGCATATAGACGATCGCCTGCCGGTAGTACTGGTTGTTGAAGGAAGAGAAATGGTGCATCGAACTCTTCCATTCGCGGTAGATCTGCGCATGGCACTGCTTGCAGGTCTTCGACGCCAGGAAAAAGTTCACCGGCAACGGCACGTCGTGCAGGCCCTTGGAGGAGATCGTGTGGATCAGACCGGGAAAAAAGGGGCTCTTCTTCCCACCGTCCTCGGCCCGGGCGGAGGTAAAGCCGTATTTGGGGTTGGTGATGATGTAGTAGGGGTTGGGGTGTGTGCGGCGCCAAGAGATGGCGATGCCGGGAACCAAGATCACGATCGCCGCCAGCGTGGTCCAAATCCAGGCCGGGCGGATCCGCATCTGCGCGGCGCTGGCGCGGCGCCAGGCCCAGACCGCCAGCACTACTAGCGCCGCTGCGCCAAACCCGGCATGCAGCCAGCGCTCGGTCAGATGGTTGGTCGTATTGCCGCGGGTTAGCAGGAACAGGCCGAAGCCGGCGCAAATCAGCAACAGCCACCAGAAACCAGCGGCCAGTTTGCCGCCCCCGCCCTCGCGCCGCCAGCGCCGCCATGCGGGCACGCCCCAGACGATCACGCCCAATCCCAGCAGGGTGTGCGCGAAGACGGCAACCACGAAGATTACCGAGGCCGAGGGAAAGGAAATGGTATAGGTGGCCGTCAGCGCGGCGGTCGCCAACAGCACCCAGAACCACCGACGGCGAACAAATCCCCAAAGTTTCATGATTCGCCCCACATTCTATTCGCCGCGCGCTCTTTCGCCCATCCTCAATACCAATTACCCGGGGGACCAGAAATCGGTGATCCAGCCCACAGCCGCGCGCATCCCCGCCTCCCGCCGCGGGTTGGCGTGCCAAACTAGGCTTTACCGTCATGGCTAAACTCACTCTTCGTGCTATCCCAGTCGCGCAGCGCCGCGTGCTGGTCCGGGTGGATTTCAATGTACCCTTGGACCACGGCGGCGTCGCCGATGACACTCGCATCCGCGCCACGCTTCCCACCCTGCAATATCTGATTCAGCAGCAGGCGAAACCCATTCTCTGTTCCCACCTGGGGCGTCCCAAGGGCAAGCCCGACCCCGCGTATACGCTCCGGCCGGTCGCCGAGCGCCTGCGGGTACTGCTCAACGAGCGGCTGGGCGGCGACGCGCAAGTCGGGTTTTGTCCCGAGACGGTGGGCATGCAGGCGCGCGAAATGGCGCAGGCGCTGGAACCCGGCCATGTGCTGCTCCTGGAGAACCTCCGCTTTCAGCCGCAGGAAGAAGCCAACGACGCCGGTTTCGCCCGGGAGTTGGCCAGCTTGGCGGAGGTCTATGTCAACGACGCCTTTGGCAGCGCCCATCGCGCCCACGCCTCGACGGTTGGCGTCACCCAGTTTCTGCATCCCGCCGCCGCCGGGTTCCTCATGGAGCGGGAGTTGCGATATTTGGGCGATGCCTTGGGGAATCCCCGGCACCCCTTTGTGGTCATCCTCGGCGGCGCCAAGGTCGCGGACAAGCTGCCGGTCATGGAGAGCTTGGCCCACCACGCCGACGTCATTCTCGTCGGCGGTGGAATGGCCTACACGTTTCTCGCCGCGCAAGGCCAAACGGTCGGCGCCTCGCTGTGTGAGCCGGACAAATTCGACGTCGCCCGCGGCATATTGACCCGCGCCGACGGCGGCAAGCACAAATTTCGCCTGCTGCTGCCGGTGGATCACGTGGTCGCCGCCAAGCTGGAGCGCGGCGCGGCGCACCAAACCGTCAGCGCCATCCCGGCGGGTCAGAAGGCGCTGGACATCGGCCCCAAGACCCGGGACCTCTACGCCGCTGAGATCGCGCGCGCGAAGACCATTGTTTGGAACGGCCCGATGGGGGTCTTTGAGATCCCGCCCTTTGATCAAGGAACCGTCGCCATCGCCCGCGCGGTGGCGGAGGCCAGCCGCCAGGGGGCGACCTCCATCGCCGGCGGCGGCGATTCCGTGGCGGCCATCGAAGCCACCGGCGTCACCAGCCAGATCACGCACATTTCCACCGGCGGCGGCGCCTCGCTGGAGTTTTTGGCTGGGGTGCCGCTGCCCGGCGTGACCGCCTTAACCAACGCCGGCCAAGAACCCAAGGGAGGCGCCCGCTAATGCCTTCCCGCGACCGTCACCACCGCCGGCCGATTATAGCCGCCAACTGGAAGATGCACAAAACCGGCGCCGACGTCGGCGCCTTCTTCGCCGAGTTAATTCAGGCGCTGGGCAATGAGCCGCGCCATTTCGCCGTCGTCGCCCCGCCGTTCACCGCCATTCCGGCGGCGGTGGAAGCGGCGCGGGAATTGCCCGATTTCGCCATCGCCGGCCAAAACTGCGATTGGCGCGCCAGCGGCGCCTTTACCGGCGAGGTGTCGGCGCCGATGTTGGCCGCGGCCGGTTGCGGCTACGTCATCATTGGCCATTCCGAGCGCCGCCAGTTCTTTGGCGAAACCGACGAGTCGGTGAACCGGCGCATTCGCGCCGCCCTGGACGCCGGCTTGGTGGCGCTGGTTTGCGTCGGCGAAACCCTGGCCGAGCGCGAAGCCGGCCAGACCGAGACGGTCTTGACCCGCCAGTTCGAGCGGGGATTCTACGGATTCAGCTCGGATGAAATGCTCCATTGCGTCCTCGCCTATGAGCCCGTCTGGGCGATCGGCACGGGGCGCACCGCGACGCCGGAGCTGGCGCAGCAAGCCCATGCCGTGCTGCGCGGCCTGGCGCATCAGTTCGGCGGCGGCGAAGTCGCCCATCACCTGCGCGTTCTCTATGGCGGCAGCGTCAAGCCCGACAACTTGACCGGCCTGCTGGCCCAGCCCGATATTGACGGTGGCTTGGTCGGCGGCGCCAGCCTCGACGCCAAAAGCTTCGCCACGCTGCTGCGCAGCTGAGCCGCGCCGGCGCGCTGCGGGCCAAACGCTATTGCTTGAGGTTAAAGTTGACCGTGATCGCGGTTTTGACTTCGACCGGCTGACCGTTCAGCAGCGTCGGGCCGTAACGCCACCGCGCCACCGCACGTATCGCCGCCGTCGCCAGAGCGGCGTCGGGCGCGGCCGCCAGCGCCAACTGGGACACCCGGCCGTGCTTCCCGATCAGTGCCTCCAGCACCACGCCCCCTTGGACGTAATTCGCCCGCGCCGCTTGGGGATACAACGGCGGCGCGCAACTCATGCATCGAGCTGCGCGGACATCGCCCCAGCGACCATGATTTTTCTTGCTGCGCGGCGTCGGTGGGTCCGCCTTCCGGGGACTGGTCAAGGCACAGCGCAAGCTGCCGCCGACGTCGCAGATAACCCCCGGCACCGCCGCCCAGGCGGTGAACAGGCGCGGATCCCCCGGCGCAGGATAGACCCAGGGCTGCGTGAAGGAGGAGATCGCAGCAAACGGCCGCCAGCCGCCGTCCCGGCAGCCCTCGGTGTTGCAGTCGTAGCCCGTGCGCTTGACGCCGGCGATAGGATGCCACCGCCCGCCGTCGGAGGAGGCAATCAGCGTCGGCTCAGCACCGCGGGCGGTAGCGACGATCAAGTATCGGCCGTCCACCGCCGCGACGCCTTCGGGGTCCAGCGCGGTGAAACGAAGCGCGGGCCAGTGGTGACCGCCATCGGTGGTCCGCCAGGCCCACCTCTAGCCGGCGGGGCCGCCACGCGCGCCGGCGAAATCCATCAGCAGGACTGCCCGGCGGGTCGAAAGCAGCGCGGCCGAGTCGATTGCGATGAGGCCGCGGGCCGTCATCCCCGACCAACTTTCCGGATAACCGAATGAAAAGCCCCGAGGACCGACCAGCAAGTCGTGGTTGGGACCGGCGAAAAAGGCCCGCGTGACCGTAAAACCAGGACCGCCCCAATCGTTCCAGGACTGGCCTCCATTCTTGCTGGCTAGGCCGACGTCCTCGGCTCCGAATGCGTAGACATGATGCGGCGCCGCGAAGGCCAGCGTGAACAGGAGTTCACCGTGAGGGCGGAAGTGGCGGATGCGCCAGGTGCGGCCGCCGTCGCTGGACTCGGCGATCATCTCATCCCAGCCGCAGACCCACAGGTCTTTGCCGTGCTCGGCGATTCCCAGCGGCGTGGCCGGCAGGTGAACCGTGGTCCAATACTTGGCGCTGAGCGTAACCGCCGGGGGGTTGAGCGGCAGTTTGGGGTGCGCCCAGGCGGCCAGGGCGCAAACGGACACCATCGCTCCGCATACCGCGCCGCGCCATCCGGTCATGCGCGCCATTATAGCCACTTCGCCACACCGCACAAGCGACGGCGCCGTTCTCGGCGATGAGGAGTAACCTTGCGGGCACGACGCGAGGCAGGGTGGGAAGGCGCCGGAAGGCTACTCGTAACGCAGGATTTCGGCGGGGCGGATCTGCACCGCCCGCCGCGCCGGATATAGCGTCGCCACCAAACTGACCAATAGCGCGATCGCGGCCACCATCACGCCGTCGCTCCAGCGGGCATGGAAGGGTACGTAATTGACCGCGTAGACCTTTGCCGACAAGGGAATCCAATGATAGGCATTGGCCGCCCAGGCGAAGGTAAAGCTGACCGCCAAGCCGATGGCCGTGCCGACGATGGCGATGACCACGCCCTGATAAATGAAGATGCGGCGGATCTGACGCCGGCGCGCCCCCATGCTGAGCAGGACGGCGATCTCGCGCCGCTTTTCGATGACCAGCATGCTCAGCAAGATCAAGACGTTCAGCCCGGCGATGAAGACGATCAGCCCGATGATCAGCACCGTCCCCAGGCGCTCGGTCTGAAGCGCTTGGAAGATCGCGTGATTTTGCGCCATCCAGGTGGTGGCGGCGAACTTCGGCCCCGCCAGCTTCATCGCCGCCCGCGCCACTTCCGGGGCGGCATAAATATCGTCCAGCCCGAACTCGATCACGCTGGCGTAATCCCCGCCGGGATGGAGCTGCTGGGCGGCGCGAAACCCCGTATAGGCCCATTGCGAATCGAAATCCTCAAAGCCCGAACGGACGATCCCGACCACGCGAAACGAAAGCGAACGGCTGGCATAGCCGAGCGGCGTGAGCACCGCGTTGGGCACGTACATCTGCACGTAACCGCCGACGCCCACGCCCAGCGACTGCGCCAGCCCACGGCCAAGGATCAGATCCTGCGCCGCGGGATGCGCCTGCAACGGCTGCCAGGACCCGGCAATCACATGGGTCAGCATGCGGCTGACGCGCAACTCCTGGCGCGGGATCACGCCCTTCACGAAGGTGGACGCGCCGCGCGCGCCGCGGCTCAAGTACACCTCGTCATAGATTGCCGGCGCTAGCGCGCGAACATGCGGCAGGCGCGCCAGGCGCCGCATCAGCGCGCGGTAATCGTGGATTCCGGTGGGCTCGCGATGCTGCAGGTTAAGTTCCGTTGTGGCGCCGACTAGTTCGGTTTGCAGCGCCTGGCGGAAGCCGTTGGTGACGGCCAAAGCTAGGATCAGCGCGCCCACGCCGGCGGCGAAGCTGAGGATGGCGATGGCGGTCATAACCGACACCAACCCCCGCCCGCGGCGCGGCCGCAGATAGCGAAGGGCGACAAAAGAAGACAAGCTCATTGGCCGGAGGAGCCGCGGCGGCTAATCGCGCCCCTTTTTACTGTAGCGGTTTGCGCGGCCGGGTGGCGGATAATAACAAAAGATGTCACCGCGGCCCATTGCCGAGGCCGGAATCGCCGGCGCTACTGGCGCATCCAATAGGGAGCCAGCGGAGCCCGCCGCCGCCCCGCGCGAGCGGTCGCTGGAACGCTTGCGAGCGGAAGGCTTATGCAAGTGGTATCCGTCGGGCGGGCAACGGCTGATGGTTTTCGAGCACCTGGAACTGAACGTGGAACCCGGGGAAATGGTGGCCGTGGTGGGCGAATCGGGAAGCGGGAAGAGCAGCTTGCTCCACGTTCTGAGCGGCCTGGACAGGCCCTCGGCGGGAGACGTATACTTTGGGCAACGCTCCCTCCGCGGACTCGACGATGACGAGTTGGCGGCATTTCGTAACCGTGAAATCGGTTTCGTCTGGCAATTCCACTATCTGTTGCCCGAGTTCACCGCGCAGGAAAACGTGATGATGCCGTTACTGGCGGCGGGAGCACGAGCAAGGGACGCGGCGGACCGCGCCCAGGGGTGGTTGGCCGAGGTCGGCCTAGCCGACCGGGCCCAGCATCGCGGCGGCGAGCTCTCCGGCGGCGAGCAACAGCGCGTATCCCTGGCCCGCGCCCTGGTGACCAGGCCACGCTGGCTGATGGCCGATGAGCCGACCGGCAATTTGGACGAAGCCACCGGCGGAAGGATCTTTTCTCTGTTGGCCCGGCTGCACCGGGAACATCATCTCAGTTCGATTTTGGTCACCCATAACCCGGCCATAGCCCGCGGCTGCGACCGGGTTTTGCGGTTGCACGCCGGCGCCCTGGTGCCGGCAGCCTGACGGGGGAGACGATAACGCCATGTTCGAGCGATACACGGAAAAAGCGCGGCGGGTGGTCTTTTTTGCCCGCTATGAAGCCAGCCAGTGCGGCAGCCCCTATATCGAAACCGAGCACATCTTATTGGGGCTGCTGCGCGAGGATAAGGCGTTGACCAACCGCTTTTTGCGTTCGCACGCCACCATTGAGTCCATACGCAAGGAGATCGAAGGACGCACCACGCCACGGGAGCGCGTTTCGACCTCAGTGGACCTGCCCCTCAGCCATGAGTGCAAACGGGTGCTGAGTTACGCAGCGGAAGAGGCGGAACGGCTGACTAACAAGCATATCGGCACCGAACATTTGCTGCTCGGCCTGCTGCGCGAAGAACGCTGTTTCGCCGCCGAACTGCTCTCCAGCCGAGGCCTGCGGCTGGCCCAGGTTCGCGAGGAGTTGGCGCGGGCGGCGCAGGAAAAGGTCAGCAGCCGGCCCAAGGAAAGCTCCTTGCTGACGGAGTTCAGCCGCGATCTGACCCAAGCGGCGATGGAAAACCAGCTCGATCCGCTGGTTGGGCGGCGGCACGAACTGGAGCGGATGGTGCAGATTCTTTGCCGCCGCACCAAGAACAACCCCGTGCTGATCGGGGAGCCGGGCGTGGGCAAGACGGCAATCGTCGAGGGCCTGGCCCAGCGGATCGCGGATGGCGATGTGCCGACCTTTTTGGCCGACAAACGGATCCTCTCCCTGGACCTGTCCCTGATCGTCGCCGGAACCAAATATCGCGGCCAGTTCGAAGAGCGGCTGAAGACCATCATGAAGGAACTCATGGAGAACCAGAACGTGGTGATCTTCATTGACGAACTTCATACCCTGGTCGGCGCCGGTTCGGCGGAAGGGTCCTTGGATGCGGCCAACATCTTGAAGCCGGCCCTGTCCCGCGGTGAAATTCAGTGCATCGGCGCGACCACGCCCGGGGAATACCGCAAGAGCATCGAAAAGGACCGCTCCCTAGAGCGGCGCTTCCAGTCCATCAAGGTGCAGCCTCCGGATGAGGACGAAGCCGTGCAGGTCCTCAATGGCATCAAGGACCGCTACGAAAAGTTCCACGCCGTCTCCTATACCGATGAGGCCTTGCGCTTCGCGGTCCTGCACTCCAATCGCTATATTCCCGACCGGTTCCTGCCGGACAAGGCCATTGACCTGATTGACGAAGCCGGGGCCCGCGTCAAGCTGCGGCAGACCACCCTCCCTGATGAATTGATGGAGGTGCAGAAACGGCTGAAATTCATCGTCCACCGCATGGAGGGCGCCATCGCCAACCATGAGTTCGAGAAGGCCCGGTTTTACTCCGACGAGGAACGCAAGGAACGGGAATCGCAGCGCCTGCTGCGCGAGAAGTACCACATGGACGACTCCACCTCGGGCGTGGTGACGCGCGAGGATATCGAGGACGTGGTGGCGCGTTGGACCGGCGTGCCCGTGCATGCGGTCAAGGAAGAAGAGATGCAAAAGCTCCTGCGCATCGAAGAGGAGCTACATAAGCGTGTGGTATCGCAGGACAAGGCGATCTCCGCCCTCGCGCGGGCCATCCGCCGCAGCCGCGCGGGTCTCAAAAGCCCGAACCGTCCGGTCGGCTCGTTTCTCTTCCTCGGCCCCACGGGCGTTGGTAAAACCGAGGTGGCGCGCTCACTGGCGGCATTCTTGTTCGGCAGCGAAAAGGCGATGATCCGCTTCGACATGTCCGAGTTCATGGAGAAGCACTCGGTTTCCAAGCTCATCGGCTCGCCCCCAGGCTACGTCGGGTACGAAGACGGGGGCCAGTTGACCGAGCGCGTCAAGCGCGCGCCCTACAGCGTGGTGCTGCTGGACGAGATCGAGAAAGCCCACCCTGACGTCTTCAACATCCTGCTCCAGGTCTTCGAAGACGGCCAGTTGAGCGACGGCTTGGGCAATACCGTGGACTTCAAGAACACCATCATCGTCATGACCTCCAACATTGGCGCGCGGCACCTGGAGAGAAGGGGTAATCTGGGTTTTCAGTCGCCGCACGAAGAGCACACCGCCGCCAAGGTGGAGGATCTGGTGCGCAACGAGGTTAAGCGCCTGTTCAACCCGGAGTTCCTCAATCGCGTGGACGAGATCATCTTGTTCAACGCCTTGGGCGACGAAGACCTGCTGCAAGTGATCGAGATCCTGGTGCAGGAGATGAACCGGCATCTGGCCCACAAGAACGTGACGCTCACGCTGCCGGTGGAAGCCAAGCGGTGGATCTTGGACAAGACCTGCGGCGACCGCTCGTATGGCGCGCGCCCGCTGCGCCGGGCGCTGCAAAAATATGTAGAAGACCCGCTCTCCGAGCTGGTCATTCAGGGACAGTTGCCCGTTCCGGCGTTCGTTGAGGCCTATTTGGAAAACGAGGGATTGGCATTCCGGCCCATCCAGACGCCGCAGGAAGCCGAGGAGACGGTATCCTCCTGAATCTCCGTGCAGATGGCGCGCCAGCGCCGGGCGGAACCGGCCATTCCGGCTCCGCCCGGGGTGCCACATTGCATCGCGACAGCCGCTTGTTCTATGGGCGCTGGGCGCGAGTGGTGCTGCTGGTCGGTTTGGCCACGGCGGCGTGCCAGGGTAGCGCGCGGTCGCCGTCGCCGCCCACTGCAAAAGCGATCCGCCCGGAAGTCTTGCGCAATTTCACCGCTGACGAAGCGGCGCTCCGCCTGTACCACCACCAGGAGCGAATCATCTTGGTGAAGGACGGCAGCCGTAGTGAACGCACGGTGCACGTTTTCTACGTGCATGGCCGCGCCGTGGCTCCGGAAGTCGCATTGGGCGGAAAACCGCTCGGCCCGCGCGCCCTGGCCAACCAACAGCGCGCCGCCGCCCAGCGCGCCGCACAGTTGGCGCGGCGTAAGCCGCCGCCACTAGGCGCGGTCGAATTTCATGGCCATTCCTATTCGTTTAAAAAGTTAGCCGAAGATTTTCATTACGGTCCCGCCAAAGTCGTCCAATGGCACGGCCGGACCACGTGGGTATACCCCGCATGGCCCAACCCTAACGTCCCCCATCCCACGCGGGCGGAACAGGTGCTGCTTGCCTCTCGCGGTAGGGTATGGATTGACGCCCGTGATTTGCATCTGGTTCGCGTCCAGATGCACACGTTCCGGCCGGTGAAGTACTTTGGCGGCATCCTAGCCACGGTGCATCACGCGACCTTGGATCTGGAGTTGCAACGGATCGCACCGGGGGTCTGGGTCCCGCAGCGCATCGCGTTTCGGTTGCAAGCGACGATTCTGCTGTTCAAAACCTTTGATGAGGCTAAGGTGGAAACCTATTGGGGCTTCCATCGCGCTGCAACCGCGCCAAATGCAGCCCACGTGGATTCGGCTGGCCCTTTTTCTCGCGGCGCAACGCTACAATAGTGTCATTGGAGTTCCTGCTTGCCCGCATCTAGCGCCTCCTCGTCTCCACGCCCCCTCTCGTTCTATTTGTCAGCCTGGTCACCCGTGGCGATCTGGGCGCTCATCATCTTCTTGCTGTCCCAGGATCCCCGGTCCAGCCATCACATCAACGAAATATTGCATTGGGTGTTCGGCATTATCGGACTCCACCGGGTAAGCGACTTTCGCCTCTGGCAGCTCTTGGCGGCCAAATCAGCGCATTTCACCGTGTATTTCCTTCTCGCTTTAGTCTTCTACCGGGCATTGGCGTTGGGACGCGGCGCACGGTTTCACGCCCGTGCGGCTTGGTGGACGCTGGCGTTCATTTTTTGTTACGCCGCCCTGGATGAGCTGCACCAAAGCTTCGTTCACGGCCGCGGCGGGCAATGGTACGACGTGGTTTTGGACACGTTCGGTGGCGCGGTTGCTTTAACCCTGGTCCGATGGACGTGGATGGTTTGGGAGCGGCGCGACCGGCCGAGCAAGCGGGAGCACGTATCCGCCTAAATCTCGGCGCCCAAGCGCCGGGATTTAGGCTTGAATTGCCGCCTCTCCTTTGACGTACACTTAGCGGTAAGGAGCGCGACCGCAGCCTCTCGCCGGCCCCGGAGGCGGGAGCGCGGAACTCACCAGTGGCGGCGAAGCGCAGGGTGTGCTGCCCGCGGTTGTTCAATGATGAGACGAATCTGGATTTTCCCCCTCGCCGCGGCGTTGGCATTCGCCAATGCCGGCTGCCTGTTCAGTCATCCCAAGAACCTGAACCCCCTGGCGGGGTTGCCTTCGGTGCAGCCGGATCGGACTTTATTCAACCGCGCGATGAAGGACCTGGCCCACAACGACTACACCGTCGCCCGTCTGCTGCTGCAAAACCTCATTCAGACCTATCCGGACAGCCAATATTTGGCGCAGGCGAAACTGGCGATCGCCAATTCCTGGTATCGCGAGGGTGGGGCGTCGGACCTGGCCCAGGCCGAGGCTCAATACCGTGACTTCATCACGTTCTTCCCCAACATGCCCGAGGCTCGCGAGGCCCAGCTCCGTATCGCGATGATTCACTTCCGGCAAATCCAAAAGCCGGATCGCGATCCCACCCAGGCGCTGGAGGCGCAGCGCGACCTAAAAACCTTCCTGCGCAATTACCCCACGGGCCTGATGAGCAAACGGGCGCGGCAAATGCTGCGCGAAACCGATGAGGTGCTGGCGGACGGCACCTTCCGCATCGCCCAGTTCTATGCAATCCAGGGCAACTACCGGGCGGAGCAAAGCCGCCTGCGCCAAGTCATCAAACAATATCCGCTGTTTAGCCATGGGGATGAAGCCATGGCGATGCTGGCGCGATCCTATTTGATCACCTCCAGCCGCTACTCCTGGGCTGAGGAAAACACGCCGAAGGGCCTCTACCATGCGCTATTTAAGCAGAATGCGATCGGTGACTTCAAACAAGCGCAAGACTACCTGACCCGGCTGATCGAGCGCTATCCGCTGAGCCCCGAGGTGGCGTGGGCTAAGCGCGCCTTGGCGTATTATCACAAGCCCATTCCCACCCCGACGCCCGAAGCGATCGCCTTCAACCGGGCCGAGATTGCCGGGCGCGGCAAGTTGGGCCGTTGGGACCGGTGGACGGGTATGTTGCGCGGACGACCGCTGAAACAACTGACCCGGGCGGATAAAGTCGGCAATCCGCTGCTGAAAAACCCTTCCAGCGCAGGCAATGAGAACGCCGAAATCGCCGCCCTGGCGGGCAAGCCGCAGTCTGGTATGCCGAGCGGCGGGGCCACCGGGCCGCTGGCGTTTCAGTCTGTTCCCACGGGTGGGTTCGTGGACCCGAACAATGTGTCCACCCCCACCGCGACCACGGCCACCGACTACAACGGATCCCAGGGACAGGACACGGTTAACGGCCAGTTCGCCAACGCCGACCCGCCGGATAAGGATTTGACCACCCTGACGCCGAATCAGCTCGATGCGCTGCAAGCCAAACAAATGCTAGCGGCGGAGGTGCACCGCGATGTTCCCGTGCCCCATAAGTTGAAGCATCGCTTGCTGGCGCCCTCGGAAATTCTTCATCCCGGCATCTCGACGGGGAAAAAGCTGAAAGCGAAGAAACCTCCCGTCGCGCCGGCCCCCGCGCGGCCCAACGGCGGACGGTAGTGGTTGATGCCCAGCTCGCCTCTGCCGCCACGGCCCAGCCAGTGGCGTATTGGCCAAGGATGGGATTCCCATGCCTTCGCCGCTGGGCGTGCGCTATGGCTCGGCGGCGTTGAACTGCCGCACGAACGGGGCTTGGCCGGGCACAGTGACGGAGATGTATTGAGTCACGCCATATGTGACGCCATTTTTGGCGCGCTCGGCGCGGGTGACATTGGAACCCATTTCCCGCCAGGAGAACCACGTTGGCGCAATGCCTCCAGTCTCCATTTTCTTAAGGAAGCTCGGGCCGTCGCCAACGAACGTGGCTGGCAAATCGCGAACGTGGACAGCACGGTGATCCTCGCAGCCCCCAAACTCACCCCCTACCGCGCGGCGATGCAGCAGTCCCTCGCCGCGGCCCTGGGCCTGCCTCCGGATGCCGTTTCGGTGAAGGCCAAGACCCCCGAAGGCCTCCCGTTCGGCGGCGATATCGCCATGGCCCAGGCAGTGGTGCTGCTGCGGCGGCAACGCGACGCCATTTAGAACTTGACCCTCCGGTAGCCGCCGCGGAGGTGGATAGCGGGGTGACCGTGAGGGTGAGGGGCATGGTATGGGAGAAGGCGAGATCGCTCCCCGGATAGGCGGTGCAGGTGACGGTGATGGTGTAGACACCGGTGGGCGTGCCGCCAGCTGGGGGAGGCGGGGGCTGCGGCTTTTGCGCGGGCGGGCCGGCGCCGCAGGACATCCAGCCCAGGGCGGCAATTAGGCAGAAGGCGGGGATGCTCCAGGCAGCACGTCGTCTGGACCTTCGGAGGCCGGGCCGCCACCACCATGCCGTCGAAAAAAGTAGGGCCAGCAGAATGACGGCGATAGCCCGGCCGGGCGGTATGCGGAGTCCCCCGGTGGCGGCGGTGGCCGGCGGGCCGCCGCGGAGCCGTGGGGCGGCGCGGCCCAGGGTGGGGGCGGGACCGCCCGGCGCGGCGGTGTAGATGGTCAGCGTCGGAAGGAGGTCGGGGCCCCCGCCGGACGGTAGCGCGTCCACCACGCCCGCGCCGATGGCGTGGTTGGCGCTGTTAGCGCTTGGAGGGTCGTCGGCGGGCGTCCAGGAGCAAACGGAGCTAGCCGGAAGGCCCGCAGAGCAGGTGAGGAAAACGGGCCCGGCGAAGCCGCTGAGCGAGGTCACGCCAAGACCGTAGGTGGCCGAGCCTCCCTGGACCACGGTTTGGGACGCGCCGGAGCGGGCGACCAGGCCGAAGTCCGGCGCCGGGGAGGCGGGTGTCGGTTGCGGCACGAGAACATTGAGCCAGTTTTGCAACTGGCTGGCGCTGGCAAAATCAATCAGGCCGTTGCTGACCAGGGCCCCGGCGGTGAAGCTGGTCGTGGGGCTCTGCGGCAGGACCAGGGAATAATCGGAGGGCGTGAAGGTGCCATCGCCGTTACCGAGGTAGGTGTAGATGAAGTCCGCGGGGGGCCCTCCCTGAACGTCCTGCTCCATAGCCGCGACGTCCAGTTTGCCGTTGGCGAGGAAGTCGCCGACCTGAACGGCCCAGCCGTCAATTTCGTCGAATATCTGGTCCAGTTGGTCCAGCGCCGGCACTGGGCGGGCGACCTGAGTAAAGGTGCCGTCGCCGTTGCCGAGGAACACCACCAGGCGCTCGATTCCGGCGGTAACGGCGGCCAGGTCCAACTTGCCGTCGCCGTTGAAATCGGCGGCGGCGATGCCGGTCAGTTTACCGGCGAACGGGTTCACCTGGATCGGCGAGGACGGCGCGGGGGTGAAGGTGCCATCACCGCCGCCAAGGAATACGTCCATTTCGCCGCCGAAGTTGGTGGCGGCCAAATCAAGGTTGCCATCGCCGTTGAAGTCGCCCACGGCGAGGCCGAAAAAATCCGGGCCGGGATCCACCGGACCACCGGGGGCGGGGGTGAATGTGCCGTCGCCGTTGCCGAGGAAGATATCAATGCCCGCGTTGGTCGCCACGGCGAGATCGAGATTGCCATCGTGGTTGAAATCGGCGCTGGCGATGCAATTTACCAGCGCCGGCGAGCCTGGGAGGGAGAACACCTGCCCGCGCGAAAAGGCGCCGCCCCCGCCGTTGAGCAGAACCCTGACCGCGGCATCGCCCGTGTCCGCGACGGCGACATCCAGGCGACCGTTGCCGGTAAAATCGCCGACCGCGATGGAGCCAGGCGACGGCCCGAGACCGGTACTGCTGGACTGGAGCGAGAAGCCGCCCCCGGCGCCCTCCTGGTAGAGATCCAGAAAGCCGGGATTGCCGCTCAAGACGGCATTCATCCCGAGGATGAGTCCCGGCTGGCCGGGCTCGAAATCGCCAGCGGCAATGGAATAGGGCTGATTGAGGTCGTTACCGGTGTGGCCGAGCCAGAGGGGAGACCCGTTCGCATTTAGGTAATCCATCCGGGGTATCGGCTTGGCCACGGGCAGGTAAAGGAAATTGGAAGCCACCGGGACGCCGGGATTGCGCACGGTGATGGTGCCCGCCTGGGCGGTGGCGATATCGGCAGCAGGGATAGCGGCGGTGAGCCGCGAGGCCGAGACGAACGTGGTCGCTAGCGGCTGGCCGTCCCAACGCACCACGGCGCCGGGAACGAATCCGGTGCCGCTGACCGTCAGAGTGAAAGCCGGACCGCCGGGGGCGGTGGAGGTGGGCGCGAGCGGCTGGTAAATGTAGGGAACACCCTGGGCGCAAAGCGGCGCCCCGGCGGCCGCGATCACCATCGCCGCCGCAGCGGCCAGGGCGAGGCGGCGGCCCCAGAAGCTGGCCGCCGCCCGGGCCCGGGCCGTTGGACTCAGAGCAGGTGCCATGACCGGCCCTCAGTTGGTCACGGGCCAGAACATGAAGGTGCCGAAGAGGTTGTCCTGGTAAACGTCGAATCCGCCTGGACCGGCATAGGTGGGGTCGCAGGCCGAGCCGGTCCAATTGCAAGGCGGGCCCACGATGTTCACGCTCAACGATTTGCTCGCCGTGTCGGTGAACACGTTTTGAGTGGAGTAGGTGGTGGTCAGGCTGTCCGTGCTGGCGAGCGAGGACTGGAAGTTGATCATGAACGCGCCGCCGGACAGCGCCGTGGTTGTTCCGAAAGTTTGAGTGTTGGCGAGGGATGTATTGTGGGTGATCTGCGAGGAACTGGTGTAGGTCACCGCGTAACCGAACTGGGGCGGTTGGCCGTTTTGCGGCTGGACGAACGGCAGCGGAATGGCGGGACCGCCATTAACGCCGCTGTTGATGGTGAACCGGCCGTCCCCGCTGGTGCCGCCGCTCAAATTGAGCTGATAGGATTCGCTGTAGACCGGGTCGGCGGCGATGATGTTGTTGTAATCCGTGGTGGTCAGGGCGCCGCTGCCGGAGTTGAAGGTCTCCGCATCGCAGCCGGAGAGGGTCGGGCTCGCAGTCCAGGAGCGGTCCAGATAGTTATTGACGCTTTGGGGCATGCCGGTGCCCTCGGCCAGGCTCGCCATCTCAACCGGGTAGACGTCCAATACGGCGCCCTGGTCGCAATAATCGTAGCCGTAGCCGTACCAGGTAACGTCGGACCCGCTGGGGGCGTTGAATGGCAGCACCGGATTGAGCCAGAGCAGCGCCCAATCGTAGTCGTGCATATTGTAGTACGTGCCCGTCGCCGGATTCACCGTGGTCCACCAGCCGGTCCAGGGGACCGGCGTGCCGTAGAAGGTCTGCTTTTGGGTCTCCGCCATAGTCGTGGTCAGGGCGGTGCCGTTGGCGTAGGTGAATTGGGCCTCGTTGGTTGTCGTGTGGGTAATGTCGACCTTGCCATTCAGCCACCCGAAAATTTTTCCGCCCCAGCTGTTCCCTACCGAAAAGGTCTGGGTGAACGAGGAGGCGGTGTCGGTGGTGTTGCCCATATAGGTGCTCTCGCTGGAGCTAGCGTTGTACGTGACCGAGCTGTTAGGACCGGGCGGTGCGTAGACGATGGCGGAGATGACGTATTTGGGGTTGACGTCGCCGGAGGGCGTCGCGTTGTAATATGCGGCGCAGTCCTGGGACCTGCACGTGTCGAAAGTGATGTCGAAACCGTAGGCGGGCATCGAGAGCTGGTACGGGCTGGGGCCGGTCACGGGGCAATTGGTGTAGCCCTCTGGGTTCGCGCTGAGGAAGGTGTCGCTGGCCGCGCCGTACAGGCCCTGAGTCAGGCCGTCGGCTCCGGTGTAGGAGAAATCGCTGTACGCGTCCCGAGTCCAGGTAAGCGGGTGGCCCATGCCGCTGCTGTACCAATAGCAGGTGCCCGAGGCGGAGGAGAACAGATACGACAAGGTGCCGCCGTTGACGCTTTCACTCACGACCGCCGCGGGTAGTCGGGCGGGGACCAACAACAGAACGGCGAGCGAGGCGGTGAGCAGGAAAATCCGGTTACTCAGCATGACTAAACTCCTGTCCGCGCGACCGGCAATCGCTAAGCTGGGCACGCGACCCTTTTCTACACCGCACCCCCCCCCGGCGGTCAAGGGCAATGTTCCGCACGCGCGCAACAAGCCTGTTATCAATAAGTCGGCATGTTTATACATATGTTACCCGTAAAAATACAGGAGTTTCGAGGGTGCCCGGCGCTGGCGGAACGGGGCGCCGGCCCGAGACCAGGGCGGCGCGGGCGCGTGCCACACTGGGCGGGATGGTAAATCCGCGTCAATTGGTCGCCCACATCGAGGGGCTGCCGCACCGCCGGGCGACGTTCAAGCAGCTGTTGCGGGAGCTACGGATCAAGGCCGGGGAACGCCCCGCGCTTCGCGCTATTTTGACGGAGCTGGTGCGCACGCACCGGATCATCCAAACCCGGCATGGATTTGAACTTCCACCCCACCCAGCCTCCAGCCGCGCATCCGGGAACCAGCGATCGGCGCGGGCTGCGGGGCCGGCCAAACACGCTGGCCCCGCGGCCGCGGCTATTACCGGCCGCATTAGCGTCCATCGTGAAGGCTTTGCTTTCGTGCTGCCGGCGGACACGGCAGCGGCGGGCCAACTGCAAGGCGATATTTTCGTGCCGCCTCCCTTCGTGGGCGGGGCGATGCACGGCGACACGGTGGCAGTACGCATCGTGCGCCGCTCCGCCGAGGGACGGGCAGAAGGCCAAGTGGTCCGCATCCTGCGCCGCGCCCACGCCACCGTGGTGGGCGAATTGCACTACGCCGCCCACTTGGCCGCCTATTACGTCCAGCCCTACGATGACCGCTTGCGTGACCGCGTCGTCATTCCGCCCAACGCATTGCCGCCGGAGTTGCGCTCCGGCGCCGCGCCCGAGCGCCATCGCGTTTTAGGACCGGAGGCCCGCCGGCCGGCGAAAGGCTCCGGTCGCGACCGCGCAGCGGAACTGGAAGGGCTGGTGGTCGAGGCGGAAATCACGCAGTATCCCACCGCCAGCGGCGGCGAGAGCAAGGGCCGCATCATCGAGGCACTGGGACGGCGGGATGACTTCGGCATTGATGTCGAGATCATCATCCGCAAATACCATCTTCCCCACCGCTTCCCGCCGGATGTGTTAGCCGCCGCCGAAGCCGCCCCCGGGACCCTGCCCGCCGAGGAGATCTCCCAACGCCGCGATTTCCGTGCCCTGCCCATCGTGACCATTGACGGTGAAACCGCCCGGGATTTCGACGACGCCGTCTTCGTGCGCCGCCGCGCGCGCGGCGGGTTTGAGTTGCAAGTTCACATCGCCGACGTGGCCCACTATGTTCGTCCCGCCGCGGCCATGGACCGCGAAGCGCGATTGCGCGGCACCTCCGTCTATTTTCCGGACCGCGCCGTGCCCATGCTGCCGATCGAGCTTTCGACCGACCTTTGCAGCCTCCGGCCGCAAGCGGAGCGGCTGGTAATGAGTTGTTTGATGGAATTCAGCTCCAGTGGACGGCTGGAAGCCTATGAACTCACGCCCGGCATTATCCGCTCGGCGCAGCGCATGACCTACACCGGGGTTAACGCGATTCTGTCCCGGGCCGCGGACGCGCCCGGCGCAGGCGGCACGGATCTCTTCGTCATGCTGGAACTCGAGCGCGTGCTCAACCAGCGGCGGCGGGAGCGCGGCTCCATTGACTTCGATCTGCCGGAACCCGAAATCGCCTTCGACGAGTTCGGCCTGATGCGCGCCATCACCAAATCGGAGCGGAACGTCGCCCACCGCATTATCGAGGAGTTCATGCTGGCGGCGAATGAAACCGTCGCCGATCATCTCGAGCGGCTGTCGGTTCCGTCCCTATACCGCATCCACGAAAAACCCGATCCGCGCAAGGTAGCCGAATTCGAGGAAGTCGCCGCCAGCTTCGGCTATTCCCTGAATGTCACGATTCCCATGCGCCGCCTCCGCCGGCGCGTGCGCGGGCAAATTCGCGTTGAGATGGTGCCTAGCGGCGACGCCATCGCGATCACGCCACAGCATTACCAGCGCCTGATCGAGCAATTGGCCGGCAAGCCCGAGGAGCGGATCGTCAGCTATCTGATGCTGCGCTCGCTGCAACAGGCGCGGTATCAAGCCACCAACGCCGGGCATTTCGCCCTTGCCGCGCCGACGTACACCCATTTCACCTCACCCATTCGCCGCTATCCGGATTTATTGGTGCATCGCGTGCTGAAAGCCATATTGCCGCCGGGGGGCATCCGCATGGAGCATGGCGGCGACGGCCGCTGGCGCCCCGCGCCGAGCGCCGCGCCAAGCGACCCCGCCGCGGCGCCGTATCCCACCGAAACCCTGCAAGTGATTGCCGCCGAAAGCAGCGAAGCCGAACGGCGCGCGGATGAGGCGGAACGGGAGCTAATGGACTGGAAAAAAGTCCGGTTCATGGAGGAACGGATCGGTCAGGAATTCGCCGCTATGATCCTGCACGTGACCAAAGCGGGATTTTTTGTCGAATTGGTCGACTTGTTCATCGAGGGCTTTGTCCCCCTCTCGGCCCTCGACAACGACCGTTACTTTCTTCGCCCCGGTGCGCATGAGCTGATCGGTGAACGTTCACGCCGCCGTTACAAGGTTGGCGACCGGCTGACGGTTTTGGTGGATCGCGTGGACCCCATTCGCCACAAGATTGATTTCGCCCCCGCCTAACATCAGCCGCGCGGAGCAGCGCCGATGCCCGTCATCGCCAGCAGCGCCGCCGGCGGAAACCGGCAGCCAACTCGCATAAAAGCACTTTGCGTTCACCCTCTGGGCCGCAGGCCATCACCGGCTTGCCTTGGGGAATCGAAACCCGCTGGAGGTCGAGATGAAACAGGGCCCAGTGGTCGTCGTGACGGGCGCCTCCGCCGGCGTGGGACGGGCGGTAGTGCGGGCCTTCGCCCGGCGCAAAGCGCGCATCGGTCTGCTCGCGCGCGGCCGGGACGGGCTGGATGGCGCGCGGCGCGAGGTGGAGGCCGCCGGCGGCGTAGCGCTGGAGATTCCTACCGACGTCTCCGACGCCGCGCAGGTGGAAGCGGCCGCCGACGCGGTGGAGAAAACCTTCGGCCCATTCGATATCTGGGTGAATAATGCCATGGCCTCGGTCTTTAGCCCGGTGCGTGAGTTGCGCCCCGAGGAGATTCACCGAGTCACCGAGGTGACCTATTTGGGCGCGGTCTACGGCACCATGGAGGCACTGCGCCGCATGCTGCCGCGCGACGAGGGCGTGATCGTACAGGTCGGCTCCGCCCTCGCCTTCCGCTCCATTCCGCTGCAAGCCGCATACTGCGGCGCCAAACACGCCGTGGTGGGATTCACGGAAAGCCTGCGCTGCGAACTGTTGCATGAGCATAGCCGCGTGCGCGTCACCATGGTGCATATGCCGGCGCTGAATACGCCGCAATTCGATTGGGTGCGCAACCGCATGCCGCGCCGTCCGCAACCCGTCCCGCCCATCTATCAGCCGGAGGTGGCCGCCGACGCCGTAGTCTACGCCGCGCTCCATCCCGATCGGCGGCAGACATTGGTCGGTGGTTCAACGGTTATGGCGGTAGAAGGCAACAAGATCGCCGCTGGAGCTCTGGATCGCTATCTGGGCAAAACGGGCTACCAAAGCCAGCTCACGCCGGAGCCCAGCGATCCGCATCAGGCGGACAATCTCTTCTCCCCCGTCCAGGGCGATCATGGCGCGCGCGGGCGCTTTGATGACCGCTCCAGGCCCCACAGCTATCAGTTAAAGCTCAATCAGCATGCGGGCGCGCTCCTCGCCGGCGCCGGCCTGGCGGCGGCGGCTTGGGCACTGCCTCATGCCCGCCGGGCGGCGCGGCAGGCAGGACGCGACGCCGCGGGGAAAATCGCCGCCGCTTGGAAACACCGGCGGGCAGCATAGCCGGCTAGGAACGGCTAGGACGGCGCGTGCATTGCGGCGATCTTGGTCGCGGGATTCAGCCGCACCTTGCCTCCCGGAAGCAACACGTAGGCGCGCCCTTGCGGACCCAGCGGAACGCCATGCAATGCGCCCAACGAAATGAGCGCGGACCACGATCGCGGCCAGCGGCCGAAATGGTGATGGTAAGCGGCCAGGAGCCGTTCCAGCGCTTGAATATCGGCACGGGCGCGAAGGGCCTGGAGATGATCCAGGGCATTGGCGCGCAGGTCCGCATTCGGAGCATTGCGATACATTTGCGACCATAACGCCGCCGCCAATTGGGTTTGATTCGCCTGGCCGAAATAGTCGGCGGCCAACACCTTCATGGCCGGATTGGTGGGATGCACCTTCGAGCCGGCCAAAAACGCCTCCGCCGCCTTCTTCCGCTGATGCAGATTGAGGGCGTAGACGAAACCGAGATCGTAATACAGCCGCCAGCGGCTGGGATGGTGGCGAATCGCCCGGCGCAGCAGATCCACCGCGGCCTGGGGCTGACCAGCGGCAAACGGCGGACGGTCGGCCAAAAAAAACGCCCCGTATTCGGCGGCGGCCAGCAGATCGGGATCGAGGCTATAACTGAGGTTCAACAACGGCGCCAAACGGGGATAGCGGCGGCTCCGCGCCAGGTGCCGGCCGCCGAAATATTGGATGGCTTCGGTCCAGTAAATATCCGCCGCCAGCCCGTTGTAGCCAAGGAACATGGCGCGGGCCAGCCGCGGCTGCGGCGCCGCCGGCCCCCCGGCCGCCGCTGCGGGCAGGTCCACGGCCGCTTGCCGCTGCAACCAGAACCCCGCCGCCAGCAGCAACGGCGTCAGCACGATCGCGGTCCAGATGGTCCGGCGGCGGTTCACGGCGGTTATTTCAAATCGCGGCCGGCGAATACGGCGGTGGCGAGCACCAAAGCCACGCCGGCGTACACGATCGCGTAGAGCGTGTCCCAGCCAAGAAGCCGCCAGGCGATGGGCTGGAAATGCGCCGCCGCCGCCGCTACATTGAAACCGCCGAAGTTCGGCAGCACATCGGCGACGACGATGGCGGCGTGACCACCCAGCCAACTGTGGGCGGTGCTCCCCAGCCGCCGCAGATTTTGGTCAAAGTTGCCGATGATGAACACCGCCAGGCTGAACAGAGCGGCCATTACCGGCGAGGCGAAACAGGAAAACAGCAAAGCGATCGCGATCAAAACCGCAAGCGCCAGCAGAATCAGGTACAGCGCGGCCAGCACCGACACCTCGCCCGCCGCCCAATGGCCCGGCAGCACATAGGCCAGCGCCAGCAGCAGCGTGGCCCCCATGAGCCCGCAGTTGACCGCCACCGTCGCCGCCAGGCCGGCAAATTTGCCCAGCAAAAACTGGCTGCGCCGCACCGGATGCGCCAGCAGCGTGTACAGCGTTCGGCGCTCGATCTCCTTCGCCACCAGCTGATTGCCCAGGAACACGGCGAGAATGACGCCCAGCGCCGTGATCGCCGCCAAGCTGAAGTTGACCAGCGACTGGGCGCTGATGCCGAACGACATCTGCGAAAACAACACCGCCGCTCCGACCATCAGGACGGCGAAGAAAACCAGGCTGAACAACACGCGGTCGCGAATGGCCTCGCGAAAGGCGTTGCGGGCGACGGAGATCGTGGCGCTGCTGGTCATTTCCGCCGGGCCTCCACAGGGGCCGTGGCCGACGCCGCGCCGGCGGTGGCGCCCTGCGCGCCGGATGCCGGCGGCGCACCCGGCGATAAAAATATCTCTTCCAGACTGCGCCGCAGGGGCGTCACCGCATGGATCACCGCCCCCTGGGCACGCAACTGATCGAACTGGCTCCACAACTCCGCCTTCGCCACCACGCGGCGCTGGGGCGGTCCCGCCTGGACGAACACCAATTCGACTTTGTCTTCCTCCGCCGCGAGCAGCGCCTCTAGCCGCCCTTGGCCAGCCAGATGCCCCTTCTGCAGGATCGCCACGCGATCACAGAGCTGCTCGGCGTCCGAAAGGATATGGGTGGAGAACACCACGGTCGCACCACCCGACTTCAGCTCCAAGATCAAATCGCGCACCTGGCGCCGGCCGAGCGGGTCCAAGCCGCTCATGGGCTCATCCAAAAAAAGCACCGCTGGCCGGTGCACGATGGCCTGCGCCAGGCCCACCCGCTGCACCATGCCTTTGGAGCACTTGCGCAGTGACGTCTCCGCCGCCCCCATCATGCCCACCCGGTCCAGGGCCCAGGCCACCCGCTGCCGCCGTTCCCGCGCCGGCACCTGCGCCAATTCCGCGTAATACTCGACCAGTTCGCGGCAACGCAAATAGTCGTAGAAGTATGGATTCTCGGGCAAGTATCCGATCTGGCGGGCCATCGTTCCCGCGGGCTGGCCCAAAATGCGCGCTTCTCCGCTGGTGGGAAAAATCAACCGCAGCAAGAGCTTCAGCGTCGTGGTCTTCCCCGCCCCGTTATGGCCCAACAAGCCAAAGATTTCACCCTGCTCCACCGAGAGGGAGAGGTGGTCCAGCGCGCGGATGGGACGAGGCCGCCAAAATCCGGCGCGATAATCCTTGGTCAGATCAATACACTCGACGGCGAGCATTGCGGCACAAAACAATCTGGCGTTTGCACCAGTATACGGACTGGGAAAATCCAGGAGCACCGGACCAGCGGCCAGGGATCAATAATGGAAACGGCAGCGACTGTGAGTCCGATTACAGCGCGGGGTCGCTGGCGTCCGCCGGCCCGCCGAAATGGTAGCGCACCACGGCGGTCTGATCGGAGAAGAAGTGGCGCACACCCGTGACGCCGACAATTTCCGGGTCGGCATTAATGGTAAAGAATTCAATGGGCGCCGAGCCCTGCGTGGCATAGGTGAACACATACCCGGACTGCGACGGGGTGGTTTGCCCCAAATCGGAATTGAGTAATTCGGCCGCCGTGGCGGAAGGCGCGGCGCCGACGGCGCCTCCCAGGTCCGCCAAATTGGCGCTGAAGCCGCCATACGAACCGGAATAGGCCATCTCGGCAATTTGAATCGCATGCAGGTCGGAGACCGCGGCCGACTCGTTCGCCAATTCCTTCACGGACAAAAGCTTGGGGATGGCGATCGCCGCCAGGATCAGAATGATCGTGACCACGATCAGCAATTCGATCAAAGAAAAGCCCGAGGCGGCGTGGCGCCGTGCGTTACGTCTCCGCGTCATGCCGTTCATGAAGGCAATTTAAGAACCACGTCGCCGGGCGCGTAACGTATTGAAAATGCACGGAGGGGCGGAACCTCGCCGGGGCGATGGGCGCACCTGCGCCCGGTGGGCTGACACTTTGCGGCCACCGCAGCCGTCTACAATAGAATTCCGCCCCGATGCCGCCAGTACAGGACGAAGAATATATGAGCCAGGCACTGGCTCTGGCCGCGCAGGGTGCCGCCCTCGCCTCCCCCAATCCCCGGGTGGGAGCCGTCGTGGTGCGGGACGGCAAGATCGTCGGGCGGGGATTCCATCGTTACGACCGGGAGCTGCACGCCGAGGTCATCGCGTTGCGCGAGGCGGGCGAACAGGCCCGCGGCGCCACGTTGTACGTCAATTTGGAGCCCTGTAGCCACGAGGGCCGTACCCCGCCCTGTGCCGATGCGGTGCAAGCCGCCGGCATTCGGCGCGTGGTGGCGGCGATGGCGGACCCCAATCCCGTGGTGTCGGGGCGCGGCTTTGCACGCCTGCGTCAGGCGGGGATCGCAGTTGAGGTGGGTTGCGGCGCCGCCGAGGCGCGCCGGCTGAACCAAAGTTTCGCCCACTGGATTCGGCGCCGGCGGCCGTTCGTGACCTTGAAGGCGGGCATGACGCTGGATGGCAAAATCGCCGCCCCTCCCAGCGCGCGCACGGACGGCACGCGCACCCATGAGTGGATCACCGGCGAAGCCGCGCGCTGGCACGTGCAGCAACTGCGCCACGAGCAGGACGCGGTACTGGTCGGCGTCGGCACGGTTCTCGCCGACAATCCCTGGCTGACCGACCGCACCGGCCAGGAGCGCCGCCGCCCGCTGCTGCGCGTGGTGCTGGACAGCCAACTCCGCCTGCCGCTGGATTCGCGGTTGGTCCGCACCGCGCGCGAGGATGTGGTGGTGTTTTGCAGCCGTCCGGAGGAACGCAAACGGGTGCAGTTGCTGGCCGCCGGCGTCCGCGTCGAGACCCTGGATCCCGCGGCCGCCTCGCAAACATGGGGCGGACGACCCGATCCCGCCCAGGTGCTGGCCCGGCTGGGGGAGTGGGAAGTCACCTCCTTGATCGTCGAAGGCGGCAGCGTCGTCAATGGCATGATGCTGCAAACCCGCGCCGTGAACCGCGTATTTTTGTATTACGCTCCCAAGCTCTTGGCGGGAGCGGCCGGAGTCCCGTTCGCCGCGGGCGCCGGTTTCGCCACCATCGGCGGGGCCATTACCCTGCGCGAACTCGCGCTGCACCGTTTCGGCCCGGATTTCGCCGTCGAGGGCCTGCTCACGGATCCCTACGCAGAGGAATAATCGTTCCATGTTCACGGGCATTGTCACCGCCGTCGGCCAGGTCACGGCCTTTTCCCGCCAACGGAACGGCGCACGTTTGTCGCTAGCGGCTCCGGAGGCGTTCCTGTCCGGCGTGGAGAGCGGCGACAGCATCGCGGTCAGCGGGTGCTGCTTAACCGTTGCCGAGCTGCTGCCGGCGCAAGGCGGCCGGGCCGGCTTCCGCGCCGATCTGGCGCCGGAAACGATACGCCGTACTCGATTCTCCCAACTCCGCGGCGGCCAATCGGTCAATTTGGAACTGCCCTTGCGCGCGGGGCAGCCGCTGGGTGGCCATCTGGTGCAGGCGCATGTGGACGGCGTCGGATTCGTGGCGCCGCCACGCCGGCGGGAGCGGGGCCGCCTGGCGGTCCGCGTTCCCGCGCAGCTATTGCCGCTGGTCGCGGCCCAGGGTTCGCTGGCCGTCGAGGGCGTCAGCCTGACGGTCGCCGCATTGGAGGAAGACCGCGCCGAGTTCGCCATCATTCCGTATACCCGCACCCACACCAATCTGGGCCAACTGCGTCCGGGCGATGCGGTCAACCTGGAGGTGGATCTGCTAGCCCGATACCTGGCCCGCCTGACTGGCGCGCTGCCCGGTGGGGATTCGCCAGGCAAAGCGAAACGCCGGAGCCCGGGCATGGCAACGTTGCGGCGGCAGGGGTTTTAAGGCTAGTTGCGACCATTACGGCGCGAACGCATCCAATAGAATGTCTTTAGGAGAAAAATCGAACCTATGGCCGCCAACATCACCGAACTCACCGACGCCAGCTTTGCGCAAGAAGTGCTGAAATCCGACCAGCCCGTGCTCGTGGATTTTTGGGCGCCGTGGTGCGGCCCCTGCCGCCAGATCGCGCCGCATGTCGAGGCGCTGGCCGGCGAATTCGCGGGCAAACTGAAGGTCGGCAAAATCAATGTGGACGACAATCCCTCCGTGCCCACCCAGTACCGTGTGCAGGGCATTCCCACGCTCTTGCTCTTCAAGGGAGGGCAGGTGCAGGAACAGATCGTGGGCTTCGTGCCCAAGGACGTCCTGAAGCGGGCGATTGACAAACACGTCTAAGCCAATGAACGGCGCGGGCCCCAGCGCGGCTCCGCTGCGGGGGCATGCCCGCTTTTTGCGTTAGCCATGCCGGCACGCTGGGGACAGAACTTCCTGGCCGACGCGGCATGGCGGCAGCGGGTGGCCGCGGCGGTGGCGCCGCAGTCCACTGAAGCGCTGCTGGAAATTGGCGGCGGCAGCGGGGATCTGTCCGCGCTATTGGCGGCCAGCGGCTGCCGCCTGACCATCGTGGAAATTGATCCTCTCCTGGCGTCTCGTCTGGGCGAACGCTTCGCGGGGCAGAGTGCGGTGCGGGTCAGCCACGGCGACATCCTGGCGCTGGATTGGAACCGGCTCGCGGTTCCGCCCGGCCCATGGCGGCTGTTCGGCAATCTACCCTATTACATCACCGGCCCGATTCTGTTTCGCTATTTTCGCCACGCGGAACTTTTTCGCGGCGCGATGGTCATGGTACAGAAGGAAATCGCCGATCGCCTGACCGCCGCTCCGGGGCCCGAATTCGGCCGCTTGTCGGCGGCGGCGCAGTGCTTCTGCCGCCCCCATCGCATGTTCGACCTTCCACCCGGCGCCTTCCGCCCGCAACCCAAGGTTTGGTCCAGCCTGGTCATGCTGAAGCCGACCGAAACACTGCCGGCGCCGGCGGAGCGGGAAGCGTTTTTGTCGTTTTTGCGCGTGGCGTTCGCCCAGAAGCGCAAGCGGCTGGGCAATAACTTGCGGGCGATCTATTCCCCGGCGACGGTGGCGGCCGCGCTGGCGGAGGCCAATCTGGACGCCGGCGCCCGCGCCGAGCAATGCACGGTGGAAACCCTGTGGCGGCTATTCCAGCAGGTACAATCCACCGGTTCAACTTTAGAATAGTAAGGTGCCCGCCAAATTACAGCTCATCCCCCTCGGTGGCCTCGGCGAATTCGGCCTCAACATGATGGCGATTCGCTACGGCGAGGACATGGTCGTGGTGGATGCCGGCCTGATGTTTCCGGAGCCGGAACTGCTGGGCGTGGACATCGTGGTGCCCGACGTCTCCTTCCTGCTGGAGAACCGCCCCAAGGTCCGCGCCATCCTGCTGACGCACGCCCACGAAGACCACATCGGCGCGCTGCCCTACGTTCTGGACGATGCGCCGGCGCCAGTTTATGGGACCGCCTTCACCATCGCCATGGTGGAAGCGCGGCTGGCGGAACACGACATGCTGGACAGCACGCGGCGCATGGTGGTGCGCCCCGGCGAGCCGTTCCAGGTAGGACCGTTTTCGATCGAATACATCCACGTCACGCACAGCATCGTCGGGGCCTGCGCCATCGCCATCACCACGCCAGCCGGCGTGGTGATTCACAGCGGCGATTTCAAGATCGATCCCACGCCCAGCGACAACAACCCCTTCGATCTGCACAAGTTCGCCGATTACGGGCGGCGCGGCGTGCTGGCCTTGCTCTGCGACAGCACGAACGTGGACCGGCGCGGGCACACGCCCAGCGAGCTGGCGGTCCGTCCGCGCTTTGACGACATCTTCAGCCAAGCCGCCGGGCGTCTGTACATCTGCTGCTTCACCAGCTCCATTCATCGCATTCAACTGGCCTTGGACATGGCGCGGGAATACGGCCGCAAGGTGGCCTTCGTCGGGCGCAGCATGGAGCGCAACACCGAGATCGCCCACCGCCTGGGCTATCTGGAAATCCCGGACGGTCTGTTGCTGCGGCAGGCCGACCTGCGGACGGCGCCGCGGGAGAAGACCGTGGCGGTCATCTCCGGCAGCCAGGCCGAACCCATGTCGGCGCTGGCCCGCGCCGCGGTCAACAACCACCGCTCGGTGGAAATCGCCCCAGGCGACACCGTGGTCCTTTCCTCCCGCATCATCCCGGGCAATGAGAAGCAGATCTACCGGATGATTGACCATCTTTACCGGCGCGGCGCGCACGTGATCTATGAAGACGAGGGCGGGCCGCCGGTGCACGTCTCCGGGCACGCCAGCCAAGAGGAACTGAAGCTGCTGGTCGGGTTGGTGCGGCCGCGCCACTTCATCCCGGTCCACGGCGAGTACCGCCAGCTTTGCCAAAACGCGGCCCTGGCGCGCAGCCTGCGGATTCCCAAACTGGAGGCCCACGTGGCGCTCGACGGGGAGATTCTGGAGATCGACAACCAGGGCCTGACGCGCACGGGCACCGCCCCAGTTGGTCATGTGCTGATCGACGGCGGCAGCGCCGATGAACTGGTGGAGGACGTGGTGATCCGGGACCGCCGCCATATCGCGGCCGACGGCATTGTGCTGCCCATCGTCGCGGTCAATCCGCAAACGGGACGGGTGCACACACCGCCGGAAATCGTGACCAGCGGTTTCATCAGTCCGGAACTGGCGGACGGCCTGCTGGGCCGCGCCCGCGACCTGGTGCGGGAAACCATGGAAGGATGCAGCAGCGAGGAGCGCAGTGACGGCTCGCTGATGAAGGAAAAGATCCGGCGCGACCTGAAGCGGTTTCTGCAAAAGCAGACCAACAAGCGCCCGCTGATCTTGCCCGTGATTTTGGAGGTGTAAGTGGCTCATCTGTTGCGCCCGCCCCGCCGCCCATTCACCGCGCCACCCTTTGCCCTCGCGGCGCTGGGGGCCCTTTGCCTGCTGGCCGCGCCGCGCGCTCGCGCCGGCATTCCCGCCGCCAGCCCCTCGCCGCTGTCCCCCGCCAAGGCGGTGGCGATGATGGCCTTGACGCTGCACATCAGCCCCGACGCTCGCAGCGCCTCCGTCGGGCAGGTGCAGCCCGGCCAGGAGGTGGCGATCCTGCGCCTGGTGCACGGCTACGCGCAGGTTTTCGCGGGCCGCTCCGGGTGGATGCTCAATCGCGGCTTGGTGCTCCTGAGCAATCCGAAAGCGGCGGAGATTCTGTTCGGCGCCGCCGACGATTTGGAGCGGCGCGCCGAGCAATATAGCGGCGAACAGCATGCCGCCAAAAACGCCGCCCGGCTCTATTACCAGGTCTACGACGAATTTCCCCACAGCTTTCGCGCCGCCGAAGCGCTGTATCGGGCGGCGGAGATCACTTGGCAACTGGACCCCGCCGACGGCATGTCGCCGAGCAGCGGCTTCTCGGGTGACGAACGGCCCAGCAACCGGCTGCTGCGCATCGTGGTCAGCAAGTTCCCGAAAACGCAGTGGGCGGCGCGCGCCGAGTATCTGCACCTGCGCGAGAAGCTGACGTGCAGCGACTGGGCGGAGAAACCGAGCTGCATCGGCAAGGAAATCGGCAAGATGCGCAGCTATTGGCATCATTACCCTGACAGCCCGCTGGCGGCGCAGGTGGCGTATGGCATCGTCTACCGGGAATCGGCGGCGGTGGCCATCTACAACCATCCCGGGCCTCATCGCAACCCGGGCAAAGCGCGAGACTACCGCCGCAAGGCGTACAACGCGATCGCCGACCTCCAGCGCCGCTGGCCGCGTTCCACCTGGGCCGCGCGCGCCGCCTTGCTCTATTACGATTTGCAGGAAGGCATTCCGGTGGGCCGCCATCGGGAAGCTCCGGCGGCCAGCACGCAATGATCTTCAGCCGCAGCGAGATTCCCCACTCCGGTCCGCTAGCCGACGCCGCGCCGTCGAGTGAACTGACCGCGGCCCGCGCCATCGTGCCGGTGCTGGCGGCGCGGATGGCGTGGTCGGCGGCGCTGCACCGCCGGATCGCGTATCTGCCGGATGGCTTGTGGCGCGCGGCGGCGCCCACGAGCATCCAGGCGGTGCGCGGCTACTACGGCGCCGACGTTCTGGTCGTCCCGGAAACTGTTCATTTGCCCTAACCTCCCGCGCCGCGATGCAAGCCACCACCGACGTCATCGGCGTCATCCCCGCGCGGCTGGGATCCACGCGGCTGCCGCGCAAGGCGCTGGCGGATATCGTGGGACGGCCGATGATCCAGCGCGTGTATGAGGGCGCCCGCGGCTGTCGGCGGCTGCGGAAACTTTGGGTCGCGACGGACGCCGAGGAAATCGCCATCGTCTGCCGCACCGCCGGAATTCCGGCGATGCTGACGGACGGCGGCCATACGTCCGGAACCAGCCGCATTGCGGAGGTCCTCCGCTCCCATCCCGCCAGCGCCGTGGTGAATATCCAGGGGGATGAGCCGATGGTGCGCGGCGAAATGCTGGACGCCTTGCTCGACGCTCTTTTCTCCGCCCCGGAGATCGAGATCGCCACGCTGGCGACGCCGCTTGACTCCGCGCATGCGACAGATCCGGCAGCGGTGAAGGTGGTCTGCGACGCCGCCGGCCGCGCGATGTATTTTTCCCGCGCGGCGATTCCCTTCCCGCGCGGCACAGCGCCCGCCTATCGCAAGCATCTTGGCTATTACGCCTACTCCGCCCGGGCCTTGGCCGCGTTCATTGCCTGGCCGCCGGGGCGGCTGGAAACCGCCGAGCAACTAGAGCAACTGCGGTTTTTAGAAAATGGCTGGCCCATCGCCGTGGCAGAGACCGCCCACGACAGCATCGGCGTGGATACCGCCGAAGACTTGGCCCGCGTGCGGGCACATTTGCAAACGGCGCCTGGCGGGACGGGCGGGCGCTAGAAGTCTTCTTTCTCCTCCTGCTCAAATGAGATGTAGGTAAGCGGGCCAGGGTTGTACCAAAGGCGGAGGGAAGTTCAGCGCGGCAGCCGCATGATGCAGGCGCTCCCCGGAACTGCGGCCGGGAGGATGGCGGCGCTCCCAGGTGTGGCGGGGCCGTCGGGGGGGGGGGGGGGGGGGGGGGGGGGGCTTTTTTTTTCGGGGATGGTTGGGCAATTCCCTTGTTTTTAATACGGAAATAGGAATGGGGGGAAAGGCGGAAAGGGGGGGGGGGGGGGGGGGGGGGGGGGCGGGGGGGGGGCGGGGCGGGCCGGTGGGGGGCGGGAGGAGGAGGAGGGCGCGCCTT
>OFHJ01000089.1_pt1 | contig 36865 bp, 34 predicted proteins | sample 1522001 | NCBI WGS metagenome assembly OFHJ01 (sample SAMEA2464838, study PRJEB22497) | soil metagenome | biome: Grassland; feature: Farmland; material: Clay | place: Australia | collected 2013-02-01 | depth 1.2 m | reverse complement strand
AGTTTCAATCCACGCATCCCTGCGGGATGCGACGAGGTGCTGAAGGATCGCTTGCTGAATAGCCATAGGTTTCAATCCACGCATCCCTGCGGGATGCGACGAAGTTCACTCGCTTGTTGTTGAGAACTGCATACTGTTTCAATCCACGCATCCCTGCGGGATGCGACATACCGGACTTCCACTTCGCAATCAACCTAGTAAAGTTTCAATCCACGCATCCCTGCGGGATGCGACTTTTTTTCATTGACCATGTAGTACTGACACACATAGTTTCAATCCACGCATCCCTGCGGGATGCGACATTTCTGCCACGTGTATCCCGAGCAACCGGTTAGTTTCAATCCACGCATCCCTGCGGGATGCGACGAGGTGCTGAAGGATCGCTTGCTGAATAGCCATAGGTTTCAATCCACGCATCCCTGCGGGATGCGACGAAGTTCACTCGCTTGTTGTTGAGAACTGCATACTGTTTCAATCCACGCATCCCTGCGGGATGCGACATACCGGACTTCCACTTCGCAATCAACCTAGTAAAGTTTCAATCCACGCATCCCTGCGGGATGCGACTTTTTTTCATTGACCATGTAGTACTGACACACATAGTTTCAATCCACGCATCCCTGCGGGATGCGACATTTCTGCCACGTGTATCCCGAGCAACCGGTTAGTTTCAATCCACGCATCCCTGCGGGATGCGACGAGGTGCTGAAGGATCGCTTGGAAAATAGCCATAGTTTCAATCCACGCATCCCTGCGGGATGCGACGAATGGCGGATTTCCATTTCGTAACTAATCGAGTGTTTCAATCCACGCATCCCTGCGGGATGCGACTATTACACCTGTTCAACAACTAATAGTGTATAAGTTTCAATCCACGCATCCCTGCGGGATGCGACTTTTTTCATTGTACATGTAGTACTGACACACATAGTTTCAATCCACGCATCCCTGCGGGATGCGACGACCTGACCTTGTGATCGAAGGTGAGAGTAACAAAGTTTCAATCCACGCATCCCTGCGGGATGCGACATTCGGAAAGACGCAGCAGAGTGCAAGATACAGGTTTCAATCCACGCATCCCTGCGGGATGCGACGTGGTATGGGAAGGAGTGTGTTCTTGACCTCATGGTTTCAATCCACGCATCCCTGCGGGATGCGACTTGACGCTATCAGCGGTATCACGAGTTCTATCAGGTTTCAATCCACGCATCCCTGCGGGATGCGACTGCAAGATATGCAAAACGCATAGCGTCTAAGTTGATAAAATCATTTTCCGCGAAAGGGTGATGGAACTGATTTCGAAAAACAAAAAACCTCATGCAAGCAAGGCCTTTAGGCAGTATAGGTGAGGACCCGCGGAAACACCATAGGTGGAATGTTCGCTTGTGGTTCGCGCTAAAAAATAATGGTCCCCTCTGGATCATACCCTTTCTGGGTTCCAAAGTGATCAACTCGCTTCTTCCAGTTCTTGCCAAGGAAATAGTATCTGAGGCTGTCTTTGCCTGAGTCGACAATATTCTCAAGTCTATGGCGCAACTCAGTAAACTGGTGCGGTTCCACCAAGCACTCAAACACTGAGTTCTGAACCCTCTGCCCATAGTTAAGGCATTCTCTTGCAACGTACCTCAAGCGTTTTGCACCATCTGGATCAGATGTATTAACGTCATATGCTATAACTACCATCAATTCAGTTATCACCACTCATTTCCACAGGAATGGAGGATAGTCGGATAAGTCACCTCTCAAATTTCTCGCTAGAAGCATGGACTGAACGTATGGGATAAGGCCTATGGGGATCTTCTCATTCAGAAATGGATGCACTATCTCCTCCCTCTTCCTATTCTGCCATGCCATTATTACTTCTTTCCTCGTGGCATCATCCATCAGAACAGTTCCATTCTCTCGCTTAATAAACCCAGAACCTACTACTTGCTTTCTATTTATAATTGTCAGTACAAGCCTGTCAGCAACATACGGTCTTAGTTCCTCCATCAAATCCAGGGCAAGACTTTCCCTGCCTGGTCTGTCAGTGTGCAAAAAACCAACTTGCGAATCCAGTCCCACGGATTCCAGAGCGGAGGAACAATCATGGGCAAGGAGTGTGTAGACAAAGGAAAGTAATGCATTCACAGGATCGGTCGGTGGGCGCCGGACTCTTCTCTGGAAATTAAACTGATCCTTCTGGTTCAGTATCATACTGTCGAAGTTGGAGAAGTAGAGGGTCGCAGCCTCTCCTTCAATGCCCCTTACCGAATCGACTGAGTCTGAATTGTCTATTCTGGAAATCATTTCCTTTAATCTCCCGATAGCAAGCGGTAATCCATTGTCCACTGTGTTAGAATCATGCTCTCTCACCAATCTCTGTATGACCCTTCTGGAGTTGTGTATTTTTGCGGTAACGAATCGCTTTGTAAGTCTAAGCCTCTCATCATCACTATCCGCCCACCTGAACTGCTTCCTTCTCAGGAGTACATTACCTGAAGACCTGCCCGTCACTCTCGCCTGGAAACGCCCGTTAGGTGTAAGGAAAGAGAGCCCCACTCCTCTTTCAGCGCAAAGCTGCATAGCAGAAGGGCTGGCTCCCATGTGCCCGAAACAGATTACGCTATCAAGATTGTGGACCGGGATACGGAATTTAATTTCATCCTTTACCTTAATGAGGAGGTTTTCTCCCTGTTTTGTTAGGTATGAGTCAGGAGTTGTAATAAAAAGTGTGTTTAGAAGCCTTTTCATCCCGCACCATCATACCTGTCGGATAAATGCGACTTAAGGTAATTCTCTACGCTTCTGTCTGCTGTAGTCCACCCAGGCTGGCACACATCATAGAGAGAACAGCTGTTGCAATAGGATTTCTTGATCGCCCGGGGAACCACTCCATTGCCAATCATCTCGTGCATCCTGCGTGAAAGCAGCTCCACCCTACTCCTGAGATTGTCATCGAAATCAACCTTCACTCTTCTCTTTATTGAATTGTAATAGAGATACCCGTTTTTTATGCTTATTTTGAGCATTTCCTCTAAACAGATGGCCTGGGCGCACAACTGTACCTCATCAGCGTCATTGGGCTTTGGCCTGCCTCGCTTATACTCAATGGGAGAAACCCCCCACTTTCCATTCTTTCCACTTATGTGCAAAGACTCGTTGGCTGGAAGATCATCGTCTCTGGTATACTCTACGACATCGGCTATACCGCGCAGCCCTAGTCTGACCGATTCCACTGGCACACTCCGTGTTATCCTAAGATCTCCTCTGGTATCGTTCTCAAAAGGATCGTCTGCATGCTCATGCACGTGCCTTCCCTGGACAGTCAGGCTGTTCTCCGCCCATTGCCGCTCTAAATGTATGAGGGCAAATTGCCGCTCACAGAATGCAATATGCTGTATCCCTGACAGCATAAGGAAATCTTCTTCTGGGTATCCCGATGGCATATCAGACCCTTTCAACCAGGGTTACACCGTCAGGTATTTCCTCTCTGGAAATTGACACATCATAGTCAGAGAAATTTCTGGGAATGATATCGAGGCTCTTCTTACTGATATGAACAGTGTCGAACAGTACCTGGGCGGGTGCGTTTCCAAGTTTTGACGAATGTTTGAACACGATGAGTTTTCTTGTGCTCATCATTCCTCGAGATGCAGAGCGATCGTTTTCGAACATATTCTCCAAGGCTGTCCACAGCAATTCAAGATCATCATCGTTGAACCCAGTCTGGTTTGCCAGCGGTGCAGACACAAATCCATGGGCCTTATACAATCCATATGGAACTGTGTACTTTCTCCCCATTGTCCTGTTATCCCCATCCTGTTCCTTGGAATCCTTCTCCGTTGTTACTGCCATTCTTGTAATGCTGTGTTCAAGAGCTACAACCGGATCGACAGATCTCCCGAATGTTAGCTGCACCGGGCCTCTAACCTGTCCTGCATTAGCCCCTGTGGTCATTACAGCACCAAATGTTCTTATGTCGAAGTAATTGGCACACAGGTATTTTTTGGCCTCTTCACGTTTTTCAGAGTTCACCTGCTTACTCTTTTCGTTTTCGTTCTTCACAGGCTTGAACTCCACTCCAAGCTTTGAGTATACCAGATCAATAGTTCTGTTAAGAACTGATTTTTCCTTTATGAATATGGCATATGGTTCTTTTCCTTCCTTTGCAACTTCCACATAGTTCCGGACTTTTCTCTTGAGGCTGACGTCAGTAACTATTCCATGGCCGGTTTCTGCATCCAGTCTCGGAAGGTTGCCTGCATCCGGGTCTCCGTTGGGATTCCCATCCTTTACATCAAACAAAATCACAAAATCATACCTGTTCTCTATATTGTCTGTCACGTTCAATCACTCCTTGTCTCTTCCTTCATTTCATGTTCGGGGGCAGCAGCATTTCCACTATAGAAGTTCTGCCTCTGGTGATAATATCCTATAGCAAACATTCCCTGCTCATGCAGATCCATGTGATTAGGGAATGAACCAATGTTGCTCAATATCTCACCAATGGTTTTTTCAAACCATATTACCATCCCTTTGGAATCAATTTTGGCAAGATGGTGGTTTTTCAGGCGCAATAATGTGGGGAAAACGCTCTCGGGGGAAGTGCAAGCAGCTCCATAGTATCTCTGTCTGATGGTTGCATTTAAATTTGGACTGGCCTTTTCCTGAATTCTCTCAAGAGTAGCAAACAATCTCCCTACATGATATCCAGTTGACTGCTGGTCTTTGTCAAGTGCCATTTTTATCTCCTCGAATCTTCTGTCAGGATTGAACTCGTAGTATCTATTTAAATATGCCTTTATTGTTGCTGCTCGAACTCTTTTAACTCTGTAATCTGTGTCAGCACGGATTCTGTTCAGTGCGAGCTGCAGAAGCATGGACGGGTAAGCAGTGCCGCCGAGTATGGATCTCATAAGATCTCCTGCCACAGATGGTGGCAATCTATCTTTATCGTCCCTTGGTGAAATGTATTTTAGTATGGATTGCAATGAATAGTATTCCGGATCTTTAGGTCCGCCGATTATAGCGAAGTCATCGAAATACTGCTTTATTCTTTGTGAGAACACCGAAACTTTCCCCGGCTCCCAAAAGCGAACAGCAATTCTGGCAGCGTTAGGGGAAAGTCCCAGAACATAGAAATTGGGATCTTCGCTTTCTTTTATGTACGCTCCTGATTTCACGGAATCAAAAAGCTCGCGAACAACACTTGCACCGGAATCAGGGTCTAACCTCTCCGGTTCCTGGAAAAATGATGCAAGATTATGTTCTAGATTGCTCTCTTTGCTCGCCCAGAATACAGTGTGGGAATCACCGACAAGCATTCTCTGATTTCCCGATTTCAATAGCATATTCAGGGCGGTTGTGTACGCAAATTCTGTGGATCTGATTATCGGGGCATTTGCCCCCTGCTGCTTACCATAGGAGTCATAGCCCTGCCCTTTCTGAAAGCTTATGAGAACCCTGGAATCCTTGGTTATTGGGGTACTGCCGTGTATTCTGGCAATAGGCCCCTCCTCGCCTGTTACGAGGCAGGTTACAACATCTTCGTTAGAACCATTTCCATCCATGCTCATTTGGCGCATTATGTATTCTCTAGCAGTGGTGCTCGATGGTATAGGCACAGTTTCACTCTTCAGCCTGAATGTAATGTTGCATCCTGGGATTTTCTGGCATTCAACAAATTCTGAAGTTGATTTAACGCTGGAAACACCGTTTCTTTCGTAGAACTTCAGAATGGCTTCGATATAAGCCCCATCGCCCACTTTCCCCTTTAGCTGTCTTAATCCGGCCAACCAGGATTCATGCTGCTTCGCAGCCAGTTCTTTATCCTTCTGGCTATTATCACGCGGCTCACCTAATACATACCCGATGTGATCCCAAAGGAAGTTTGTTTTTTCATAGCTCCTCTTTCCGGATCTTGCAACCGATCTCGGAAGAAGGAATCTCTTAGCTTTAAGGCTCTTTCCATGAGTTTCTCTGGTATCCTCCAGATTTATGAAGTTACCCCGGCGGTCAATTACGATCAGGAAAGGCAGATCCTTCCACTCAAAACCATTTAATGGAACCTCACTTCCCTCCTCAGCTTTTCGGTCATAATACTGTTTCAACGCCTGTAATATCATCCTATGACCTGCACTCCCCGTCTATCGGTATTTATAATTCCCTTCTCCATGACCGCCCTGAAGAATAGGGGAGGAGGAGATTCCCGATTCTGCTCAAAATTCATGTCGTAAAGCATGAAACCCAGATCCCTGTACTCATTTATGGGTGTAGAAGGATCAACTTCCGGATCTACAAGCCTGAAATAACATGAAAATTCGCGTGTGCCCAGGTAAGGCCTGTGGAAGCACTGCCCTTTACTTGCTCGCCTTTCAAACATGGCAGCATACTTCTCCTCACTTTCATCGTTTCTCACTGAAGACTCGTCTGATTTTGCCTCTGCAGTTTCTGTTGATTTCGTTTGGCCTTCTTCAGGGAGAAAGTCAAAATATCCATGTATACGGTATTTCACATCCTTAAGGCAGAGGGATGCACGCTGCTGGCGTGCCTCTTCTATATATATACCATCAGGAATACCAACCTCGCCACGTATCTGTCTGGCAGTGGGAGGCGAAATAGTCTTTCCAACTTCGTTTCTCCTGATCGATACAAATTTTATTGGGTTCAGTACTTCTATCTTCGTTATATTCCATTTAATTGAGGGTTTCCATAGGACAGCTTCAAATATTGCTCTTGCCGCTGATGGAGTGATCACATCATAGCTCACCCTCTCTACCTTCATCTCAGGTCTTGTGAAACAGGCGTAATCCCCCCAAATCTCAAGACACCAGTCTTTCATCGTTCAGCTCCTACTGGAGAATATACCTTTCAACATCATATAAAACTTCTTCAACCATCAATCCCAAATTCTCATCATAATCAAAGCTGGAGGTGAGAGCAAATATACCGGGTTGGACCTCCTCCACTGAACCTTTGGCTAATAACTTCTCGAATTCAGGATTGTATATATTTACGGTATAACGTTGAAGTCTTCTTATCAGCTTTCTGTCTGCTCCATTCATTTTCAGCTCTTCTACTAAATCATCACTCTCCCCATATCTGACTATCACGGTTTTTTGAACAGAGTCATCTATTATGTGAAACATATTCGAGGCAGTTCTGAAAGAAATTCCAAACTCGGGCCTATCCGGTGAAAGCAAATTCATAATCCCTCTATCATCAAATGAATTGACTTTCCAGTATAACTCAGAAAAGAAACGATTGAATGCTTCAGGGACCAGGGGATTCTCCTTTATATCGGAAACAAATTCTAAAGTCGTACTCTCAGCTTTCCTGAGTATGCCGGCAGGCGGATGCCTTGGGCCATTGAAAACTACAACCTTGCCCGCCTCATTCATAAGGCCTTCTCTATTGCACCTCCCTGCTGCCTGTGCTATTGAATCCAGTCCAGACATTGCCCTGTAAACAACCGGAAAATCGACATCAACTCCCGCTTCTATCAGTTGCGTACTTATGACCCTGACTCGTTCACCCTCCCTTAGCCTATCTTTTATTTCTGCTATTTTCCTGCTCCTATGTTCACCACACATAAGGGCCGAAAGGTGGTAGGTTCCTTCTGGCATGAGCCTGTACAATTCCCGGCAACTCTTCCTGTCGGAGACAATGCACAACACCTGTTCGTGAAGTTTCAACTCATATGAAATTTCCTCCCAGGTCTTCTTTGAATGAAGGTCATCGGGTAAACTGACATCCACTCTCCTGATCTTTTCAAAGATTTCAGAGACTTCTCCACCCATTATTTCAGTGATGCCTTTAAACCCTGGAAAGAGTCCGTTGGTGGATTCGTGCTCTACCAAAGCAGGCTGGGTTGCAGTTGATAATAGTATAGTTACACCGTAGTGCTCCACAAGAAGTTTTAAAGTAGCCATTATGGGCCCAAGAAGCTGGATAGGCAATAACTGGGCCTCGTCAAAAATTACAACTGAGTTGACAATATTATGCAACTTTCTGCATTTGCTGGATTTGTGGGAGAACAATGATTCGAAAAACTGGACGGATGTGGTAATTACAAACGGGGCATCCCAATTTTCCGTTGCCAGCCTGGCTTTAGGGGTTGTGTCTTCTTCGGATATGTTTGAGTGATGTTCAATAACGTTGTCATCACCCAGTACTCTGCGGAAAACCCCTGCATTCTGCTCAATTATGCTGGTGAACGGGATTACATATATTACGCGGTCCATCTTGTTAATTTCCGCATGATTGAGGGCAAAAGCAAGGCTGGAAAGCGTTTTTCCGCCACCAGTGGGGACTGTAAGTGAGAAAACCCCGCGGGGCATATTTGCAGCCTCTGCGCAGCGCTGCCTGACACATTTTCTGATACGGTTAACTGCTCTATCCTTTGCGCCAGCCTCAAATTCCTCCATGTAGTTGTTGTATTTAACAAGCAAAGCTTCGAGACTGGCGCTCCCGCCTCTAATTTCTGATTTTAAACTATCCATGTATGATTCTGTATCAAGAAAATCCGCGTCTACTAAACTGGAAAACAGCATTCTGATCCATAATGACAGATCAAGTTTATTGTCAAAGGCCCACCCGGGTCGTGGAAGTTCTGGCAGATCGAGGCTGTGGAGCAGATCTTTGTCCAAACCGTCAATAGTAAGCGATTTCTCTAACTGATACTTTAATGAGGAGGCGGCACTGAGTGATGTGGACCAGTCGGGAAGGCCGGTGTGGTGACCCGCAATGCCGTATGAAATGAGCCTTCCTTCGAATGGGTATTTTTGCTCAGCGTAAACCGCCCCGTATATGGCATGTGGTATTTTGCCATTCTTACCCTCCAAATGGGCTTCAGGTTCAAATCCACTTTTTGTCCTCAAATAGTTTTGCCACTCGGCGCGACTCTTTCCTAAATCGTGCAATAAACCCATGGCCTCAGCCCAAGGCCCAGAGCCAAATTTATCTGCGAAAGTCCCAGCCAGTCTTCCAGTTCCGACTAGGTGTTCTATCAATGGATGCGGACTATCCCATAACCCGTCACCTTTCTGATGCACATGTGCTATCAATCTTTCTTTATTAATCCCAGAATCTCCACCAACAAAACTCATCTGAAAGACCCCTGTAGACCTGAGTATAGGCACTTGAAAGTCTTTTAAGGTTACGGTTTAAATGTCACGTTGAAATTTCGATGAGAATTAGCGTTAATGTGCAGATATTGCTTCTATGAAAGAAGTCCTACAGATCCTGCAAACCCTCCATTCTCAAATACTTTCTTTTCGTGATCCATTCCTCATTCATGTCCATCAATATCGCTCCAGCAAGCCTAATAAAAGAATTCCATGATGGAAATTCGTTTACTCTCATTGCTCTTCTCATGGTCTCATAATTCAAGCCCCAACTCATGTTTGTTGCCTGCGTCCTAATCAGTGCTAATTGCATACTGTCATTCACATCATCAACATTCTACGAAGTAATTATTTTGAGGATCTTGTATGGGATGCTCTTCAGGATCGTCTGCATAATCAGACTTCAACAATTCATATGGAAATCAGTAGAATTTCGGATTTTGTCCTTATCATGATATTTAATGACTAAATCATAACAGAACCCAGACTTCTATGCTTATTCGCGAGTCCTTATGATAAACATAGGGCAAAATCTACCCACAGTAAAGTGAAGAGAGCCATCTTTTAAAAACCTAGTAAGGTGTCTTATTTTTCAATGTGGGTAGAATTAGTATTAATATTGTATTCGAATAGAAAAACATAGTGCGGAGGGCCGGATTTGAACCGGCGTATCCCTTCGGAAACAGATCTTGAGTCTGTCGCATTTGACCTAGCTCTGCTACCTCCGCCTGCAACGTTTATTGGGTTGTGATTAATTTTATTTTGCTTCTCTGCCTACTCTGACATTGGTGAAGGATTCAAAGAAAGGAAAAATAGAGTTCGACCTTTCAGTCGATGTTGATCCTGAAACATGCGAGATGATACGAAAATCGCTCAATCCAGATAACGACCCAAATATAACTATGGTATGTTCAGGGGGAAAACTGAGCGTTAATGTAAGAAACCTCAAAATTAGTTCCCTGTACAATATAACGGACGATATTCTAAGATGCTATGAAACTTCAAAAAAAATAGTAGATGGAAGGATTTAGGCTTCCAGTTCCTGTTCCACTTTCAGGTCGAGCTTTTCTGTAAGCTCTTTGTATCTGTTTCTTATGGTCACTTCAGTAACGCCCGCGACTTCAGCAACAGCGCGCTGTGTCCTTCTCTCTTCTGTGAGAAGTGACGCGATATATATCGCAGCAGCAGCCACCCCTGTAGGACCTTTTCCAGATGTCAGATCAGAGTCTTCAGCCATCTTCAGGATCTCAGATGCCTTTTTCCTGGCATCCATTGAAAGCTTCAGCTTGCTGCAGAACCTGTTGACGTAATCTTCAGGCTTTGAAGGCATAATGTTAAGCTTCAGATACCTGCTCATTATCCTGTAGGTTCTACCTATCTCCTTCTTCTTAACTCTTGTAACAGCAGCGATCTCGTCAAGTGTTCTCGGAACGTTCGTTATTCTGCACGCAGCGTATATTGCACCTGCTACGACTCCCTCGATGCTCCTTCCTCTTATCATGTTCTGCTTCACTGCTTTCCTGTAAATTACAGCTGCAGTCTCACGGACATCATTGGGTATGCTAAGGTTGGATGCCATTCTCTCAAGCTCCTGAAGGGCCTGAGAAAGGTTCCTCTCAGCGGCATTGGATACCTTGATCCTCTTCTGCCATTTCCTAAGCCTGTAAAGCTGGGCTCTGTTTCTGGTCGGGATGGATTTCCCGTATGAGTCTTTGTTCTTCCATGATATATCTGTCGACAATCCCTTGTCGTGGATTGTGAAAGTCATAGGAGATCCCGCTCTTGCCCTGCTCTCATTCTGCTCGGAATCGAAAGCTCTCCACTCGGGTCCCTGATCGATATAGCTTTCGTCGATAACTATACCGCAGTTGTTACATATGAGCTCACCTCGCTCATAGTCTCTTACGAGTTGGGTAGAACTGCATTCTGGGCATCTGGTTATTTCATCAATATTTTCTTTTTTCTTCTTCTCTGTTTCTGTCATACTCAACCACCATTCACCTCGTATACACTTCTTCGACGTCCCTCATAGACGGGGCGTCCAGTTTAACCACACCATAGGGTTCGGCTACAGGTCCAAGAATCCGTACAACTTTCCCTATCTTCTTTCCGCTTGAGTCATAAACCTTCTCGTACATCTTTAGCATTTCTGGAATTCGCACGAGAATTTCGTTAGTAAATCTATTAACGACGACGCAGCGGTTCTTCATGGTATTACCTATATTTGGTCTAGGTATTTAAGTATTTCGAAAAAATATTATGATGTTCTGGAATCATATTAAAGCATTATTACATATAATTGTTTGATTTGAGAAATGCTTCTCTTCCATCTCTATCAACATTTAGCCATCCTTGCATTGGCATGAAGCTATGTCATCAGGGGTGGAACTATTTTACTAACTAATTGGTTATAATAAAACGCTTATTTAATAGTTTCTTTCGCATTGAAAAAATAACTATCGCAATTACAAAAGGAAGCGCGCTATATACACTAACAGAAAATCAAAAAGGTTTAATATTTACTTTAATGTAGTTGAGAAGTAAGCTTGCTGTTGTAGGTGTTCAAATGGAATCTGAAAGTGGAGATAGTATTCAAAAGCGATGCTCAGAGTGTAATTCTGAGCATCTAGTTAGGGATTATGAAAGAGGAGAGTTGCTTTGTAATGATTGTGGAATGGTTCTTGAGGACTCCTTTATAGACCAGGGACCGGAATGGCGTGCATTTGATTCTGAACAGGACGACAGAAGGGCCAGGACAGGGTCCCCGATGACATTTTTGAGCCATGACAAGGGTCTGGCCACAGAAATATCCTGGTCAAACAAGGATTATTATGGAAAGAGAATTCCACATAAGAACAGGGCACAGATATACCGAGTAAGAAAGTGGCATCAGAGAATAAGGGTAAGCAATGCAGCGGAGAGAAATCTTTCACTGGCGCTGCAGATGCTTAACGACAACGGTGCCAAACTTGGAATACCGAAGGACATAAAAGAAACTGCCGCGCTGATATACAGGAAGGCAGTTGAAAAGAATCTCATCAGGGGAAGAAGCATAGAGAGTATTGTTTGTGCTTCTGTATATGCTGCATGCAGAAAGGTCAACCTCCCAAGGACGCTTGACGAAATATCAAAGGCCTCTGAAGTAAACAAGAAGAAGATTGGAAAAGCCTATAGGCACCTCGCAAAAGAGCTAAACCTGAACCTCAAGCCAACAACACCATACTCTTACGTTGCTCAGTTCTGCAGCAAGCTTGAACTTGACAAACAGGCAATCGTACTGAGCGAGGACATTGTCAGGAAATCCATTGAACTTGGAATATCTTCTGGCAAAGGGCCAACCGGTGTCGCAGCCGCATCCATATATATAGCTTCGGTAGTGGTGGGCAAACCCAGGACCCAGAAAGAAATCGCGAGGGTCTCGGGAGTAACTGAAGTTACCATCAGGAATCGTTATAAAGAAATTAGCAAGGCCTTGGGCTTGCCCGGAATAGACACGTCCTGAGGCCGAATGAAGATTTACGTAATAGACAACGGGGGACAATGGACTCACAGGGAATGGAGGGTTCTCAGAAACCTTGGCGTGGACTCCAAGATTGTCCCCAACACCACACCTGCAGAAGAGCTGAAGGAGCTTGACGGCCTGGTCCTTTCTGGAGGGGCCCCAAGCATAGTTTCTGAACTCGATAAACTGGGAAACGTAAAAGAATACCTTTCAACGCTGGACTATCCTATCTTTGGAATCTGCGTGGGAGCACAATTCATAGCACTAAACTTCGATGGAGACGTAGGGCCGGGGGAAACTCCTGAATTCGGCCGGACCGAGGTATTCTTTGATGATACCGGGGGAATCTTCACAGGGCTCCCACAAATGATTGTAGCATGGGAAAACCACAACGATGAAATCAAGAATCTCAATGATGAATTCATTATTGCTGGTTACTCCAAAACGTGCAAAATCCAGGCTTTTTACCATAAAACAAGGCCCATATACGGCGTTCAGTTCCATCCGGAGGTCAGCAACACAGAATTCGGCGAGGAAATCTTCAAGAATTTTGTGCAAGAATGCAAGTCCCGGAAGATCTGAATCTTCCCAAGATTTATATTTAAATATAATTTTACTGTGTGAATGGAAATGTTGGCCGAGGTAACAGAACTGCTGGGAACTGAAGTTTACAGCGACAAGGGCATTCTTGTGGGGACTATCACCGATATAATCCTTGACATGGAGACGCAGTTCATACACGGTCTCTTCATAGAACGATCAAACCCCTCCCTTGTGGAAGGCGGCGCATCAATTTCCGTGCCTTACAGGTGGATAAAGGCCATAGGGGAAATAATACTTCTGAAAAAGTTCCCCGAATTCGTGAAGATTGGAACCGAGTGACCTATCTGTGAAGGAAGTAAGCGGTTCCGCTTCCATCAACTATGTTAACGTAACCATACCTTTCCAGCTGGACGACGCCCTTGGCTTCCTTGATGAGGGGTTCAGCAACCCCGTGATCTACGCTTCCGTCGGGTTTCAGGACTGCAAAATCCCCGGAATCATGGGGCGCCCACTGAATTATCTTGGTTTTTGATGGTGGCAGATTGGTTTCCTGGCAATTGGCATAGTTCCCGTTCTTGACAACAGCAGCAAGATCCTTCAGCCTGATCAGGGAACCATTATCCTGGCTGCCCCAATCCTCGGACGGAACATAAACAACAGGGTCCCGGCCAAGGGTGTATTCCCTTCTTCCCATCTCCGGATTTGAGGGGTGGTAGAGCATGCTCCCCTTCAGCCCTGATTTGCAGGATATATTCACTTCAACCGGGTCGGGAACGAAGAAGAACCTTCTGGCACCGGGATCCACAATCTCCTTGTTCATCGAATTGAAAATATCCCATGAAAACTCTGCATCACTTTCCCTTAGTCCAGACTCAATCCAGTACCTGCGAAAAGTGTCCTTCGAATAGCCCCTTTTCCTCAGTGCACGTATTGTGCCAAGCCTTATGTCATCCCATCCGGTATATTCGCCTCTGCTTATCCCCTGTTTTATTATCGAGGTCTTGAGAACAACATCAGGCATATTGACCATTCCATAATGGTAGTATTCAGGAACTGCCCAGCCGTTATAGTCGAAAATATACTTCTGCTTGTCCGTATTGGTCAGCTGATCCTTGCCCCTCAGGACATGGGTGAGTCCAAGGTAGTGATCATCGACCGCCACGCTGAAGCTCATCATTGGATACACCCTGAACCTGTCGGCAGTTCTGGGGTGCGGCGCCTCAGAGATCCTGAATGCGATCCAGTCCCTGATGGATGGATTGGGATGCTTCAGGTCCGTTTTGACAACAGCTACCGCTTCACCCTGGCCGTAAGTACCATCTATCATCTTCCCGAACCTTTCCATGGATTCTTCCGATGGGACATCTCTGTCCGGGCATGCCTTCGACTCAAGCTTGAATTTCCTGAATTTTTCCTGCGGGCAGAGGCAGACATAAATCTGTCCCGCTTCTATCAGTTTCCTTGCCTCATTATAGTAAAGATCCATCCGGTCAGTCTGGGGAACGATCTTTGTAACGTTGACCCCGAGCCACTCAAGATCTTCAGGGATCATGGTATAGGCGTCGGGATCCACGTTCGCGGGATTTGTATCTTCCAGTCTGAGAATGAGTTCTCCACCATACCTTTTGACATACTCGTCGTTAAGGATGGCCATCCTCGAATGCCCAAGGTGAAGTGGCCCTGATGGTGAAGGCGCTAGCCTCATTACCACTTCACCTTTCACATTTCTAAGGTCCGGAAGCCTGTGCTCCTGCACCTTCCTCTCAACTTCAAGGAACTCAGGGAACTGGGATTTGACAATATCATCCAATTTCTCCTTTCCGAGGGCGTTGACCTCGTCAACCACGTCCTTTATGGAAGGTATAAGCGATTTTATCTGCTTCCTGGCTTCAGGAAATTCTCCGATTACTTTGCTGATCACCGAACCCTGATCAGCCTTTCCGTCATGCATGAAGGCATTTTTCAGGGCATGCTTCCTTATTGATTCCCTATCGACCATGGCATATCACGCTGCAGTTTTTCGTACAGTATTTTTTTCAGATTGTCCAGCGTCTCTTCCATCCCCACTGACACTGTTATATCCTCCCTGACTTCCTGCTCAATATCTATCTTGCTCTGCAACCTTATTATGGGTTTCCTCAGTATCTCACTTATTTCGCTGAAAAGCCTTTCCTGGGAGTTGTAAGAGTATCCGGACTGGCCAGTGCCGTCAAATATGAACAACACCGACCCCGCTATATCTTTAAGGGCCAGAAGGGCTTTCTTCTCCATCTCATTCCTTTCCTCAGCAGGCCGGTCAAGGATCCCGGGGGTATCTATCAGCTGTATCTTCCTGTTGTTCACAGTAAGATACCCTATGTGTATGGACTGGGTCGTAAACGGATAGGGCGCAACCTTAACCTCATTTCCAGTAAGGGCCACAATCAGGGAGCTTTTTCCAACATTCGGCATTCCTGCAACAATGAATGTGGGGATTTCTGTATCAACCTCGGGGATTTTTCTCATGGAATCCCTGCAGTTTCCAAGGAAGAGCAGAGCATCACTGGCATCATTTATGAGGGAAGAGACGCGTCCGTAGTACTCCTTCATTATCTTGTTCATGTGGTAGATTTCAGACTCCTGCTTGAGCCTCTTTATGTAGTAGGTGCTAAGACTCTCAATCTTCTCTGAAATCCACTGTATCTTTCCAAGGCTCTTCTTATACTCATCCACGTCAAAAAGAAGATCTACTAGATCTTCATAGAAAGGGTGTATTTTTTCTATCGTGGGAAACTTCTTGATTAACTTCTTGAAATAGGAACAGGCAATGCCCTCTATTGTGGAAATCCTGTCTATGACTTCCTTGCGGACCTTGTCCGCTTTGTTAGGGAAGTAGGGCTCCTCTATCTTAGAGGCCTTTGAGAAGCATTTGTCAAGTATCTCCTGGCTTCTCAGTACGGTTGGAATGCGAGTAAACACAACGGGGTATTAAAAGGCAAGTTATTACTTTATTGATTCTTTCTGCTTCTGAAGAGATTAATCTACTTCTTTAACGACCTTGTCCACTTTCTCTTTCAGTTCGTCGGTGAAGTCGTAAAACCCGTGTGCATATTTTGCGTGCATTCTCACATTGGAGAATATCTCATTTCTCGTTCCAACGTTGATTTCATAGCTGCAGTCCTGGTTGCCGATATCCTTGCACTTGAATGTATAACGAGTCATCCTCCCATCAATGTTAGAGATCGATAAATAATTATTGCAGTCATGAAGAAGAATATCGGCTTTTCTCCGTTGCAGACCAAGTCTTGACAAAGTCTAATAGTGAAAATGCAATGTAGATCTATGCTCGTTGAAGATCACAGATACATATCTTGTGGAGGCGATCCATTCAATTACATAAAGAGCACGATGAAAGGGCTTTACTTTCAGCTAGACCCTGGCCAGGATGCTCAGATACTGCTTCTGAAGGAGAAATTCCCCTATGACCGGAAGACCTTCGAAGGGGTGGCAAGAACATCGAAGCTTACGCTGTTTGATTTCAAAGAGGAAAAGGAGGAACTATCCCTCTTCGTGAGAAGGACAAATGAAAAGTGAATATAATCTAGACACGGTGTTAGAGCGTTATTTTAAGGCGAAATTTCTAGATTGAAAAGGAAAAGTTATAATAATCATGCGAATTGTTGGAGTGCTTTGTACATAAGAATATCCACAATTTTCAACAGAGTCAAGGGTAATTAACATGGAAGATTATGATTCATCTCAGATTCAGATACTTGAAGGACTGAAAGCGGTACGGAAAGTTCCGGGAATGTATATCGGGTCAACCGATGAAAGAGGGCTCCACCACCTGGTCTATGAAGTAGTAGATAACAGCGTTGATGAGTCTGTAGCCGGCTTTGCATCTGCTATATGGGTAAAGATAGGCAAGGATGGCTCATTGACAGTTGAGGACAACGGGAGAGGAATTCCGGTTGACATTCATCCAAAATACAAAAGGCCGGGTCTCGAGATCGTCCTCACTGAACTGCACAGCGGTGCAAAGTTTGACAAGAAGGTGTACAAGATAACCGGAGGTCTGCACGGTGTCGGAGTCCATGTTGTCAACGCGCTCTCATCTCAGCTTATTGCTGCAGTCAAGAAAGGAAACGAAATCTTCTACGAGAAGTTCGAGCAGGGACTCCCGAAATCGGGCCTGAAACAGACAAACTGGAAAGAGTACAGGGATTCCAAGGACAAGGATATTGCAAACCTCTCTTTCCACCTCTCCAAAACACACGGCACTCTTATCAAGTTCTACCCGGACCCTGAAATATTCGAAACGGTAGACTTCTCGTATGAAACCATTTTCAACAGGCTCAGGGACCTCTCGTTCCTGAACCCCCAGGTAACCATAACTCTCGAGGATGAGAGGAGCGGGTCAAAGGAGTCTCTGAAGCATGAGGGGGGAATTTCGGAGTTTGTCCAGTACCTTGCAGAAGGGAAGAGGACAATCCACAAGGACCCTATATACTTCAAGGAGGAAAACGAGAAGCATATACTGGAGTTTTCTCTGCAGTATAACACCGGATTGTCAGAAAACCTTGTTGCATTCGTGAACAACATAAGCACTCCCGACGGCGGAACACACGTTACGGGATTCAGGGCTGGGCTTTCCAGGGCAATATCCGATTACGCCAAATCACACAACCTGATAAAAGGAATAGAAGGCATCACCGGGGACGATGTAAAGGAAGGTCTATCAGCAGTGCTGCATGTCAAGATACACCAGCCACAGTTTGAAGGGCAAACAAAGGCAAAACTCGGAAACTCAGAGGTAAGGGGGATAGTTCAGTCTGCAACTGAGAAGGCGATGAAGTCGTACTTTGAATCCTACCCCCATGTAGCAGAATCAATAATAAAACGCGCAGTAGCTGCAGCAGCAGCCAGGGAAGCCTCCAGAAAGGCCAGGGAACTGGTGCGGAGAAAATCAGCCCTTGAGGGGGGAGGCCTTCCAGGCAAGCTTGCTGACTGTTCCAGTGACGATCCTGAAATCTCTGAGCTGTACATAGTGGAGGGAGATTCTGCAGGAGGTTCCGCCAAGCAGGCGAGAGACAGGAAATTCCAGGCGATACTGCCCCTGAGGGGCAAAATATTGAATGTCGAAAAAGCTTCCGACATGAAGTCTCTAGGAAACCAGGTTATTAAAGACCTCATCACCGCCATCGGCACAAGCATCAAGGACGATCTTGACCCATCCAAACTGCGATACGGCAAAATCATCATCATGACTGATGCTGATGTAGATGGCGCACATATCAGGACACTTCTTCTCACTTTCTTCTACAGATTCACAAGGGACCTGATTGAAACAGGCAACATTTATTTTGCCGAACCCCCGTTATTCAGGGTTCAGAAAGGCAATAAAGTTGAGTATGTATATTCGGAAAGGGCAAAGGACCAGGCTGTAAAGAAACTGGGTTCAAATTCAGTGGTTCAGAGGTTCAAAGGTCTTGGAGAAATGAACCCAACACAGCTGTGGGAGACAACCATGGACCCGGAGACAAGAAAGCTCATCCAGGTTACGGTGGAGGATGCAGCTGCCGCGGACCAGTTGTTCGACATCCTCATGGGCGAGAAAGTTGAACCCAGGAAGAGATTCATAGAAGAAAATGCCAGCACAGTGGAGAACATTGACCTTTAAGGTGGATAAATGGAAAAGAAATCAATAGAGGAAGAGATTAAAAAATCCTATCTGGAATACGCCATGAGCGTAATTGTAGGCCGGGCACTGCCAGATGTCAGGGACGGGCTAAAACCTGTCCAGAGGAGGATACTTTACGCAATGCATGAACTGGGGTTCACGCATGACAAACCTTACAAGAAGTCAGCAAGGATTGTGGGAGAGACAATGGGTAAATACCATCCACATGGGGACACTGCCATATACGACACACTTGTCAGGATGGCCCAGAATTTCTCCTTCAGGTATCCGCTCATAGACGGCCAGGGAAATTTTGGGTCTATTGATGGCGACTCCCCTGCTGCCATGAGATACACTGAAGCCAGGATGACACAGCTTTCTGAGGAAATGCTGGAAGACATCAAGAAGGATACTGTAACATACCACCTGAATTTTGACGGCTCACTCGAGGAACCTGATTTCCTCCCTGGAAAAGTGCCGCAGCTGCTCGTGAACGGTGCCTCCGGAATTGCTGTCGGAATGGCAACCAACATGCTCCCACATAACCTCAACGAGGTTTCGGATGCCATTATCCATGAAATAGACAACCCGGGCGCTTCAGTTGAAGACCTGCTTAATCACGTAAAGGCACCCGATTTTCCGGGGGCTGGTATTGTATTTTATACGCCTGAACTTGTAAATTCATACAAAACCGGAAGGGGCAAAGCAATCGTTCAGGGTGAAGTGGACCTCAACGAAAGCAGAAATATAATAATAACAAGCCTTCCCTACGGCGTCAACAAGGCACTTTTCATAGAAAATGTCGCAAACCAGGCAAAGCAGGAAGTTCTTAAGGGAATCACCGACATCAGGGATGAAAGTGACAGGGACGGGATGAGGGTAGTCATCAAGGTCAGGGATGACGACATGAAGTCCCTGGTACTGAACCAGCTTTATGAACATACTCAGCTCGAGACTTCAATAGGGATCATAAACCTGGCTCTGGTAAATAATGAGCCCAAGGTCCTGACGCTCAAGTCGATGGTGGAAATCTTCATAGACCATCGGCTCGAAATGATTCTGAAGAGATCGGAATACGATCTCGGGAAGCTCAAGCAGAGGGAGCATATCCTTCTCGGACTGAAAATTGCCCTCGACAACCTGGACGACGTGATCGCATTAATAAAGGGCTCCAAAGACACTCCTGCCGCCAGAAAAGGTCTCATGGAGAGATTCGAGCTCACAGAGGAGCAGTCAAATGCAATTCTTGAGATGAGGCTCCAGAGAATAACAGCCCTGGAGACTGAAAAGGTTCTGAAGGAGCTACAGGAGGTCAGAAAGGATATATCCAGGCTGGAGAAGATAGTCGAGAGCGACAGGGAGAGAAGAAAGATCCTCAAGAAAGAGCTCGAGTACCTGAAGAAAAAATACGGAGACGCAAGAAGGACAAAAATATCATTCAGGGAGATCAAGGACAGATCGGTGGAGGACCTTATCCCTAAGGAAGAGGCACTGGTCGTCCTGAGTGAAGGTGGCCTTCTCAAGAGGCTTTCCCCGGAAGAATACAGGGCTCAGAGAAGGGGCGGAAAAGGAATAATCACTTCAAGCAGAAAAGAGGATTTCACAAAGACTGTAATAGCCTGCTCCACCCATGATTCCGTTTATTTCTTCACCAACACTGGAAGGGTTCTAAAGACGAAAGCTTACGAGATACCAAAGAAAACAAGGAAAACAGTTGGAACAGTTGCAGAAGCCATAATACCTTTGATGGAGAGCGAAAAAGTAACACAGGTAATGAAGGCCCCTGAAAAGAAGGGGGAACACCTTATAATGCTCACAAAGAACGGTTTTATAAAGAAGACTCCCGCAAAGCACCTCTTTGAAATGAGGGTGTCCGGCCTAAAGATCATCACTCTTGGCGAGGACGACGAGCTTATTGCCGTTGAGCACACCGAGAAACCCGCAAAGATGTTCGTCGTTTCCAGCGCCGGCAAAGCATCACTGTTTGATACAAACGAAGTGAGGAGCACCGGCAGGACTTCCAGGGGCGTGAAGGCAATAAGGCTCAAGAACCACGACTACACAATTTCCGGTTTCCTGGTCACACTGGAGTCCAGTGTCCTGAGCGTTTCAGAGAAAGGCATCGGGAAGAGAACAAAGGCAAAGGAGTTCCCAATGCACCATAGGGGAACCACCGGAGTCTATGTTTTCAAGGAAAGCACAAGGACAGGCCGCCTTGTCAAGGCACTTCCGGTGAGTGAAGAGGATGAAATTCTCATAGTTTCGAGGCTGGAAAAGACAATAAGGCTCAGGGTGAGCGACATAAGGGAGCAGTCCCGCCTCACTTCGGGAGTAATATTGATTGACCTTTCAGAGGGAGACAGCGTCATAGCGGCAACTGTCCTCTGAGGCCAACAATTATTATATTTTACATCCAAATCAGATTCCGTGAACATCTCTTTAATCGGAATTGGCAACGTTGGAAAAAGGGTCCTTGAGATAATACGCGACGCTCAGTCCGGACTCAGGGAGCGGTCCGGCGAATCAATAAAAGTGATATCGGCAAGCGATTCCAGGCATACGGTATATTCGGAAAATGGAATGGACGTCAGCAGGGTTCTTGAGGCAAAGTCCCGGGGAGACATAAGGAAATCCGGGTACAGGGAGCTTGTATTCGATGAAATTTTTTCACTGAAAACGGAAGCGATTGTTGATGTGGCTTCAGCCACTCCGGACGGCATTGCAGGGAGGGACCTCTACCTCAAGGCTTTCGGGGCAGGCAAGGATATTGTTACCGCAAACAAGTCACCACTGGCCCTTCACTGGGAACAGATAATGGACGAATGCAAGCAGGCAGGGAGAAGGATAAGGTTCGAGTCAACAGTCGCTGGCGGGGTGCCTCTTTTTAACCTGAGGGACTTCTCAATAATCCCGTCAGAGGTTCTCCAGTTCAGGGGTGTTGTGAGCTCTTCCGTGAATATTATTCTTAACGACATAATAAATGGCAGGAGCTTCGAATCATCAGTTGAATACGCCATAAAACAGGGAATTGCAGAGACCAACTACCATGACGACACCTTGGGCCTTGATGCCGCAAGAAAGACGGTTATACTTGCAAACGCACTCTTTGGCACCAATCTCACATTAAACGACATACAGTATGAAGGTGTTGAGGGGAATATGGACAAGGTCAGTTCACTAAAGGGCAAAGGGGGCCTGTACAGGGTCGTTTCCAGCATAAGGAAGGAAGGCTCACGCACTTCAGTATTCTCAGGGATTGAGGAAATCGGGGAAAAGGATCCTCTTAGAGCCCTGGGAAACGAATCGCTGGGCTATACCATGCGCACAGACATGAATGGGGAAGTACTGGTGGTTGGCCTGGAAGACACACCGCTGGAGACTGCATCCGGAGTTGTCAATGATATTGCACTTCTGGCAAAAACCAGGGCGTGACATCATTAATCATTTGCAGATGTTCCAATGAAACAGTAAAATAGTATGCCGGGATTAATACTCGATGTTCTGTTGTTTCAGTAACACACACAGGCAGAATGGCCACACAGGGAAGAAAAATACAGTGAGTAGGACTTGTATCATTCGATTGACATAAGAAAGCAAGGGGCGATAATTTCTGGACGTTTACAATAAGGCACAAGAGAGTCTGTCCAGCCATACATCAGTGAGATCTTATGAGATTCCCATAAGAATCCGGGCGCTTAAAACAGCCAACATATATGTGGTTGAGACAGAAAGCAGGAAAATACTTGTAGACTCGGGCATGGGGCCGGAAGTTGACAATTTTCTGAAATTCTCCGGCGAAGATGCAAAGACATTCGATCTGATTATTCTGAGTCATTTGCATATAGACCATATCGGGGGTGCAGTTCACCTCAGATCCAAGTACGGCATTCCGGTCGGTATGGGTGCTGGAGACATAGACCTGATGAACAGGATAAAGGGCGATCCAAACTGGTTTGAGAAGAGCTATACCGGGCAGCTCAAAGAAAACGGCATGCCGGAAGCCCTGCTGAACAAATACACGAGGGAGACCCCAATCATGAGGGAGATCGACTACTACCAGAATTTTGAAGTTGACGAGAGGCTTGACGGCAATTACAGTCTTGGCACGAAAACCGGAATAAAGCTCATAGATGTTCCCGGGCACTCTCCCGGCTCAATATGTGTGTATCTGCCCAATGAGAAGACAATCTTCACGGGAGACCATGTTCTCCGGAATATAAGCCCGAACATCAGCAAATATGTCGGGATAAGGGACTCACTTGGCAGTTACCTGTCCAGCCTGGAGAAACTTGCAGATCTTGAGACAGAATATGTCCTCCCGGGCCATGGAATGCCATTCAATTCTCTTCATGACAGGGTTTCTGACCTGATATCCCACCACAGGGCAAGGCTGGATGAGATAATTGAGATTGACAGAGACTGGTATTCCGCATACGAAATTGCAGGAAGAATGAAATGGAGCAAGGGCAGGAGCATGGATTCTATGAACACGATGGAGACAATATTCGCCGTTGGTGAAGCCACTTCGCACCTCGAAAGGCTGGAAGAAGAGGGGAAAGTAAAGGCCACTGACAGAGATGGAGTGAAACTTTACAAGACCTCCACCTGAATAATTTATTCCTTCAACATTCCATAATCATGATCCGAAAGCTCAAATTCCATTGCTTCCACAAATTGCATTATATGCTCTTTACTGGAGGATTTTGGTATGGGTATTGAACGTTTCATCAGGTAGTTGAGTGCAACGGAAACAGGGCTGTGACTGATATTCTCAGCTAATCTGTTGAGGGATTTCAAACTCTTCAGGTTCCCCCGGTTGATTGGTGAATAAGCAATTATCCTCACATTGTTCTCTTCGCAGTACGGGATTATGTCTGATTCACACTTCCTCTTCACGATGCTGTATTCAATCTGGTTGGCAACTATTTCATGGCGGGATGCATTTTCCATGGCTTCCTGAACCTCATTCACGTCAAAGTTGCTTACTCCTATATTCTTTACAAGGCCCTGGTCCACGAGCTCTTCCATGGCTCCCAGGGTTTCCCTCAGAGGCACGGACCTGTTGGGCCAGTGGATCAGGTAAAGGTCAATATATGGTGTATCGAGCCTCGACAGGCTCCCTCTTGCAGCCTTTATGACTTCGTCGTGCCTGAGATGATTGTGCCAGACCTTGGTCGTAACGAAAACATCTTCCCTTGGAACGTCTCTTATCGCCTTTCCCACAAGCTCCTCGGAATGCCCGGCTGAATATACTTCCGCCGTATCTATGAACGTGATGCCCTGGTCAATTGCGAATTTCAAAGCCTCGATGTGTTCCCTGTCGTGCCTGTTATCCGCTGCGCTTGTGCCGCCAATGCCCCAGGTGCCAATTCCAACAGGCGATACCTTGCGCCCTGCAATTTCACGAATCATGATGGGATAGCATGTGAAGGCTGATATTTCAATTTAGGCTATATTCTCATTTTTCATCAGGTTAATGAACCTCCCGGCCCTACCATCATGGCACAGGTGCAAGATATATGGCCAGGGCATTCGGAAAGCCAGGAATTGAACCAAAATGGACTCATGGAAACAAGGACGGCATAGGGACTGCATACCATTCAAGCAGCCAGATCTGGTTTACCATATGGAATGGAATTCTAACTGAGATATACTACCCGACAGTGGACAAACCACAGGTGAGAGACCTGCAATACCTCATCTCTGATGGGAAGGGACTGTTCCACGAAGAGAAGGTCGACCTGGTGCACAGGATTGAAAAGATCCATATGGACGGCCTCGCATACAGGATCACAAACACAGATCCAGACGGAAGGTATGAGATCAGGAAGGAAATAATATCCGACCCGCACTCTTCTGTTATTCTCCAGCATACGTCCATAGACGGCAAGGAGGACTTTCTCAGAAGAATGAGCCTCTACGTCCTGTGTGCACCCCACCTGGACGTTGGCGGCTGGTCAAACAACGGCAGCACTGTAAGGATAAACGGCAGGGATGTGCTTCTGGCGGAGAAGAACGGGACTTACCTTGCGATATCCGCATCGGTGCCGTTCAAAAAGGTATCCTGCGGATACGTCGGACAAAGCGATGGCTGGACAGACATATCGCAGAACCACCGCATGACATACGAGTTCAACTCCTCGGAGGATGGAAACATTGCCCTTACGGGGGAGATTGACCTGTCAGCATCCAGGGAATTTGTACTGGGAGCATCACTTGGAGACAGCATGCACAGTGCAGTGACAAGGCTTTTCCAGGCATTGTCCATGGATTTCAAAGAAAGCAGGAAAAGATATTTCCAGCAATGGGAAAGGGGCCTGAGCAGGGTGGTGCCGCTTGAGGAATTATCCTCTGACGGAGGGAAGCTTTACAGGTCCTCGTACAGCATACTCCTTGCACATGAAGACAAGACCTACGAAGGGTCGGTCATCGCATCATTGTCAATTCCATGGGGCGAGGTGGCAGGAGACAACGACAGAGGGGGCTACCACCTTGTCTGGACAAGAGACCTGTACAACAGTGCTACTGCCGCTCTTGCGGCGGGAAACAGGGAGCTTCCATTGAGGGCTCTCATATATCTTTCAGTATCCCAGCTTGACGATGGCGGATTCGCACAGAATTTCTGGATAGACGGAACTCCATACTGGCACGGCGTCCAGCTTGACGAAGCTGCTTTTCCCATAATACTTGCGTGGAAACTGAGGTCTGAGAACGCACTGAGGACTTTTGATCCATACACAATGGTCCTGGAAGCCGCTGCCTTTATCGTGAAGAATGGGCCGGCTACACAGCAGGAGAGATGGGAGGAGGCATCAGGATACTCACCATCCACAATAGCATCAAACATTGCAGCTTTAGTATGTGCCGCATCGTTTGCCAGGGATGGTGGGGACCAGGCCACCGCAACATACCTGGAAGAATACGCAGACTTTCTGGAGTGCCACATTGAATCCTGGACTGTTACAACACAAGGGACCCTTGTCCCGGGAATACCGCGCCATTTCATCAGGATACGGCCGGCAAGTGTTCCCGACGGGGTTCCGGATGAGGACCCAAACACCGGCACTCTCCACATCAACAATATCTCGCCAGAGGAAACTTCCGACTTTTCTTCAAAGGACATTGTCGACGGCGGATTCCTGGAATTTGTCAGATACGGCATCCGAAAGGCTGATGACACTGTAATCCTCGACTCAATAAAGGTCATAGACAATATTCTGAAGGTCGACACGCCATACGGTCCGGTATGGCACAGGTACAACCATGACGGCTACGGCCAGAGAGACGACGGCTCAGCCTATCAGGGTTGGGGAAGGGGCAGGGCATGGCCTCTGTTGACAGGCGAGAGGGGGCATTATGAAATTTCGGCCGGGAACTCCCCTGACAGTTTTATCAAGGCCATGGAGAATTTTGCATCGCATACCATGATGATTCCGGAACAGGTGTGGGACAAGCCGGATTTTACCGAAAGGCACTTGCATCTCGGAAGGGCAACCGGGTCCGCCAGGCCTCTTGTGTGGGCTCATGCAGAGTACATCAAGCTTCTGAGGTCCGCAAGGGAGGGGAAACCGTACGACAGGATCGACATTGTTGAAAACAGGTACATCACGGATCGTTCAGCATGCAGGAAATTTGAGGTGTGGAAACACAATAGAAGAATCGGAAAAATAGGTGAAGGCCTCACTCTGAGGATACAGGCTGACAGGCCCTTTACCCTCCACTGGTCAAACGACAGCTGGAAAACGCAGAACGATTCGGATTCCAATGCAACAGGGCTTTCAGTGTATTACACGGATATACAGCCCGCGGACCTTGAAGCAGGATCAGTAAAATTCACGTTCAGATGGTCCGATGACGGGAGCTGGGAAGGGCATGACCATGAAATACTTGTCAACAAGGATTGAAGCAGAAACAGCATGTCGGTGGAAAAGAGTATTGTGCACTAATCCGTCGTCTCTGATGTATTTGTGAACAGGAAAGCATTCACCGGAATTTTGTTCCTGGTAAACCTGTCAGCATTAAGTGAGATGTTGGTGCTGAGCCACATAACCGGCAGGGTGAATCCCCAGAGGAGGAGGCTGAACTGAAGCTGCTGCCCCATCCCGAATTCCGGCCATATAACGGTAAGCCCTATGGCGCTAATGTAGAATACCACTATCGCCAGCATGCTGAACATCATCGTGATGAATTCAAGATAAAGCATCCTGACCTCATTTTCATTGCCTTTGAATACCATCCCGGAAAGGATTCCGGAAGCCACAGAAACTACTCCCATCACCGAGAATACGAGGGAACTGTTGACAGTGGGCAGTGTTATCTGCGGAACATACCATATGAACATGCCTATGGATGATAGCGCCACAAGGAGATAGGTGAGCACGACGGGCATTTTCCTTTTCACAGGCAGGACCCGGTTTACAAGATACACAACAAATATGCCGTAAACAAACATCAATATATTGACGCTGGAAAATACGGCCAGATTACTCTGCAGCGACAGGTAAACGACATAGGTGCTGTATACGGGTACGGCAATCAGTGATATTATCATGGAAAACATGAACCAGCCGCTTTCGGTAACCTTCCATATTGAATCAAGAAGCCTGACCCTCTTGCCCTTGAGGTAGAACTTGATCAGCAGGATATCGGTCAGAAGAAGGAACACAATGCTCTCACTTATAAGCGGTATTATCGCAGTGAACAGAATTGCAGCTATTGCGGAAGGGAAGGAGGCGGTTATGCCTTCACACTGGCAGCTGAGAACAGTAACTGCATTGCTGACCGTCTTCCTGACGCTACCAGAGCCCTTGAAGCTCAGGAGCTTGAAAATCAGGTAGTAATTTTCAGTAAGCACCACGGAGAGCACAGTGAAAAGGGTTACAATGGGAACACTTACAGAGAGTATGAAGTACCGGGAATAGAAGACTATTCCATCCGTGAACATCAGGGGAACTCCGCCGGGAAGGACATCATCATATATGGATCCAAAGGCCATTGCGTAACTCGGTGGACCTGTATCCATTCTCAGGGAACTCCCGAGAATGAACATCGCAAATATCACGCCTATGAACGCAGCAAGCTTGGAAACTGTCCTCCTGCTGAAACCCACGGTTCTGGAAAAGTATGCAAGTGATGAAATCAAGGATACTGCTGAAAAGGGAAGTAGTGAGAAATAGGGGATTGTTGCAACAAAAAGCAGGGAATACACGGTGATCAGGACTCCGATTATGTAAATCTCAGCCTCCCTGTACACGGTAAGGAAAATTGAGGCAACTGTAAGCAGAGCAATTATGATCGGAGGAACATACATCTGGGAAGCGAGTATTGGGTCAACGTAAACGAGCCCAAGTTTAATCCCGAAGAAGAAAAGCATCAGGTATGAAGCGAGGGATACGACAGCATAGAACAAGGAGCTCTTCATTGAACGCTACTTGATTTTCTGAAGTTATAAGTACGTTGCTGAATCCGGTCCTGGATCAAGTTCTTAATGGAAGCAACATTCACATTACCCATGTCACGCGTTTTACTGGAAACAAATTCGGGCGATATCGAGGTTGAGCTTTTCGAGGACACAATGCCTGTCACAGCAGGCAACTTCAGGAAACTGGTTGAAAAAGGATTCTACAACGGCGTAATATTTCACAGGGTGATCCCCGGTTTTGTAATTCAGGGGGGTGATCCCACAGGTACAGGCATGGGCGGTCCGGGTTACTCAATAAAGGATGAATTCACAAAAAATAACAAGAATGACAGGGGGACCCTTTCAATGGCAAATGCAGGGCCGAACACAGGAGGGAGCCAGTTCTTCATAAACCTTGCCAACAACAATTTCCTTGACGACAAGCACCCTGTCTTCGGAAAGGTGACCAGGGGACTGGACGTTGTCGACAGCATAGCAAAAACCCAGACCGACAGAAACGACAAGCCCAAGGAAAAGATGTTCATCAAGGAAGCAAGGATGCTGTGAGGGATCCTCCATTACTCATACTTTCCCTTAACCTTATGGATTTCCGGATTGGCTCTTATCGAGCACATAATAAAATTAATAAGACAGGTTCAACTAGAATTCCCGATGAAAAACCTTTTTTCTGAACTTTTTCTCTCAAAGGGAGTAAATTATTTTACAGGGGACAAGCCGCTCAAGTCAATTCTTGACTTCTTCGGCCTGGGCGATAAGCTGGATCTTGCGGAAATGGGGAAGTATGTGTCAGAAGAATTGATCGAGCTTCTGGATTTCATAGACCATAGTGCCAAGCCGATGCTGCACACCTGGAGTGCATTGGGTGAAAGGATCGATTACGTGCGCCTGTCTCCAGATCATTACAACGCCCTTATAGAGCTGCAGAAAATGGGCGTTATTGGAAGCATGTTTTCCCCCTCAAACTCCCTGATGCAGCATTTTCTCTCGGGTTACATAATTTCGGATTCAGGGATATTCTGTACATTGACCCTTACAGCCCAGACTGCATACGCAGTTGACAAGTATGCAGATGAGCCGATAAGAAGCAAGTTCATGAAGCTGTTCCTCGATGAGAACAACCCTTGGTTTGGCGCCACTTTTTACACCGAGACACAGGGTGGAAGCGACCTTGGTGCAAACCTGACCGTCGCTTCCCGGAAGGATGGCTGGTATTACCTTTCTGGAACAGACAAATATTTCGCGAGCAACGCCGGAGTTGCCGACCTTGCCGTCGTAACAGCACGTGTAGAGGGTTCCCACGAGGGGGCGAAGGGAATATCCGTTTTTCTTGTCCCCGCGTATCTCGATGATGGAAGCCAGAACTACAGGATCAGGAGAATAAAGGACAAGTTGGGTACTACAGCAGTTCCTACTGGTGAAGTCGAATTTGAAAACTCGAAAGCCTACCTACTGGGCGATTCTCCTGAAGGCATCTATATTGCAATGGAGATCCTTACAATATCCAGAATAGACGACGCAATTGCCGCAGTGGGAATGGCGAGAAAAGCTCTGTGGGAGGCAGTAAGGTTTGCAGACAGAAGAACTGCTTTCGGAAAGAGGGTTATAGAGCAACCCCTGATGATCAAGGATCTGGCAGAGCGTGAAGCTGAACTTGAGGCAGCCCTTGTTGTATCACTTCTGTCCGCCCTGAAATTCAACTCAGCAAAGGGCAGGAAACCTCCGTACGATGATGAATATCAGTATGCGAGGCTCCTCAGCAGCATGGCCAAGAACATGGCCTCAGACACCAGTGCGGAAATCACCAGATATGCAATGGAAATAGAAGGCGGGATAGGTTTTCTCGAGGAATTTCCAATGGCCAAGTTCCACAGGGATTCCATCGTTACCTCAATATGGGAAGGGACCAGCAATATTCAGGCACTGGAATTCCTTGAGGTATTGGCGAGGAAGAACGGCTCACAGCTCTTATTCTCCGATCTGGAGCGGAACATCGGGGCAATCAGGGACAGCAACGCGTCCGAAGTGCTGAACGAGCAACTTCTGAGACTAAAGGGAAGGGTGAAGCAGATGCTCTCATCAGACAACCCTCAGTTCTTCTCGAAGGACGTCCTCAGGGAATCCGGTTTACTGCTGGCTGCGGTATACATGTTCCGGATAGGTGAATCGGGGACTGGTGATTCAGCACTGATGTTGAAAAGTGCCGAAATTTTTGCGAGGCGCCATTTCAGGCCGGATGACCCCGAGCTTGAGAATCTCATAATGTTGTCAGGATTGTTTGACTGGATGAGGTGACCCGCCTCAACAGTGTTCACATATTATCGGAGCCTCAGATTCAGGTATGGCTCCAGGGACATCAGCAGCTTGTTCCCGGCCTTGTTTATGTGCTCCTGCATGGTGGACTTCGAAACTCCATGGATCGTTGCAGCCATTCTGATGGTTGAGTTTCTGACAGAACACATGCACCCCATCATTACAGTGAGCCTCCCTCCATGGAGATTCCTGTGGGTCAGGCTGCTGTGAAGCTCATCTGCAAGCTGTCTTATCTTTTCTTCCGCCCGGGAAAGAACATGATCGCGGCCGTATATTTCAAGATAGCCGACTAGCGAACTGCACCACCTGTAAATTCTCAATTCCGGAAACATCGAGGACAGTTCTGCAAACGGAAGCCTGTTCGAAAGTCTCATCTCAAGTTCGTACATGGTTGAACCGTTCTAGAACGGTATCAAGTATTTCTCCAAGGAGCCGCAAGAAAGCCTCTTGAGTGAGCGGAGGGGAGGAATTGCGGCAAGATTAGATGTTGAGTAACAACATCAATACCGTGTACAACACCCTTAAGGTAAATCTTCTCCCCGATGAGAAACAGACAGATGCACTCATTGACACTTTCGTGAAATTCAACGAAGCGTGCAATTTTGTGGCCCGTCTTGCATTCGAGAGAAAGCTGTACAATATGATTCAAGGGCCTTGTCATGGTAAGACTCAATACGGTGAGAGGGAGGTGAAAGTTCCAATAACAACAGGAAAATACAGGTAACTGCCTCTTGACTATTGTAGCGGGTGCTATTTTTGATCAGTCTTTGATTCCCCAGCGACAAGCCCCATCCCTAAGGGTGGGGTAGTTGACACAACCTATATCAGGCTGATTGGATTCTGTGATATATAATCCATAAAGGAAGTGCGCCGATTGGAACAAAACCTGTACCTCAAGGGGGAAGAGAAATTCGGCCGGTTGACATCCGGGCTTTATTCAAAGTTTTCAGGGGTATCCTCAAACATGGCGTACGGACTGATTAGGACGACCATAGTAAATGCCAACCCCTCGGCACTGCTGGATGTCGGTTGCGGCCCGGGCGATATTCTCGCCAGGGTGGCACTGGAAAACAGCGAAATGAAGCTCTATGGAACAGATCCTTCGCCCCATATGGTGGAAATAGCAAACAGGAGGATATCCAGGTCTGGAATGAATAACCGTGTGTCAGTGAGGCTGGGAAGCAGTAGAAACCTTCCCTTCGACAGGAAGTTTGACATGATCATCTCTTCTTTTTCATTCCATCACTGGAAGGGTCAGAAAGAAAGTCTTGAACTTCTTCTGGCAGCGCTTAACCCTTCCGGGAAGCTTGCCATGTTCGAATTGAACTCACGAAGCTTTCCGGGGAGGTTCCCGTTCGTAAAAAGTCATGCCATGTCAAAGGAATATGCCATGAGCTTCAACTTCCCTGGTTACGTTTCCAGGGTGGAATTTTCGGACAATTTCAAAATCATCTCCCTTGTTATAGAAAAGCGCTGATCACGGATCAAACTGTTTTTGCGCTCTTTTAAACGGGAAAATGTGATTTCTAGCAATATTTTTAGAGCAAACAGTCGCGTTTTCTTTAGGTATATTGCCGCTTCGCACACATATTTCACACTGAGGATAAAGCCGGTTAGACAAATGACGAAACATCTACAGGAAAAGTATAAATATTATTTCGTAAGGGAGCTTTAAGTATATCAACCTGCCACACTATCTCACAGATGCTCTAAAAATAACTATTATTTGAATATTATCATACTCGTCATATATCGAATTCCCAACTCCTAAACTTTAAATATTGTTATCAAGTACAGACTTTCGATGGACATTCATGGAAGTGGATCTGGATATTCCAACCCCAGTGAAGCAAGGCCTGAGTCCTGGGTAAGAGACTGGCTGTTTACAACAGACCATAAGAAAATAGGAATATGGTACTTTGCCACAGCATTTTTCTTCTTTCTGCTTGCAGGCTCAATAGCTCTTATGATCAGGACTCAGCTCATCCTGCCAAACATGCATTTTCTGGATGCGGCCCAGTACAGTGAGGCCTTCAGCCTCCATGGTTTCACGATGATGTTATTCTTCCTGACTCCATGGAACTTTGCGTTTGGCAACTATTTTGTTCCGCTTCAGGTTGGAACCAAAAGGCTTGCTTTTCCGAAGCTGGAGTCTCTCGCATACTGGCTGTATCTGCTGGGAGGCATTCTCCTTTTCACTGGACTGTACTACCCGGGAGGAGCTTTGAATCTTGGCTGGACACTGTACGCGCCGTTGAATCAAGACGTATTCTTCCCGAATGTAGGTGACACAATTGCACTGTTTGCCCTGATGATGGAGCTCGTAAGCCTGATCATTGCGGCCCTGAACTTCATAGTTACAATAGTTGGAAGAAGGGCCAAAGGAATGAGGATGGTAGAGGTGCCCCTGTTCACATGGGCCATACTGTTTGTTAGTGTGCTTCTATGGTTCTCGGCACCCGAGCTTCTGGGGCTTGACACTACGCTTATTCTTGATCGTGTATTCCATTTCAGCACTCTGCTCTCTCCAGCAGGAGGGGCTCTGCTGTGGGAACTTGAATGGTGGTATTTCGGCCATCCCGAAGTTTACGTACTGGTCTTACCTGCTGCGGGTGCGATAGCTGATATGACCAGTACTTTTGCCAAACGGCCTGTATGGGGCAAGAAGATGGTGATAGGAGCCTTCGGGTTTGTGCTCTTCATGAGCATACTTGTCTTCTTCCATCACATGTTTATGACCGGCATCCTCATGCCAATGCTTCAGAACGCTTCCGTCTGGACCGAGACCATCTCGATACCGGTGGGAGTTATCTGGCTGGCCATAGTGGGAACAGTTGTGGGAGGCAAGATCAACGCCAAGAACCCCGCCATGCTATTCATAATCGGGGCAGGAATCAATGTCCTTGTCGGAGGAACTTCGGGGGAGCTCCTGTCAGCCATTGGAATGGACGTCGGGGTTCACGGGACATTCTTCGTAGTTGGCCACTTCCACTATTTTGTTGTTGGCCTTGGAGTATTTGGGCTCATTGCAGCAACCTACTACTGGTTCCCAAAGATGACAGGGTTCATGCTGAACAGAAAACTGGGGGTGATTCATTTCATCATATCCTATATCGGCATCAACCTGCTTTACGGCCCGATGTTCTTCCTTTACAACATGCCCAGAAGGTGGGCATTATACCCGCCCGGGCTTGGATTTACGACACCAAACTTCATGGCCTCAATTGGAGCCTACATATTCGGAGGGGCACAGGTTATACTCCTGGTGAATATGATCTACACCCTTTACAGACAGGGGCCAAAAGCCCCGGACAACCCATGGGGCGGATACCAGCCGGAGTGGCTCACCACATCCCCGCCACCAGAACACAACTTTGACGGCCTGATGAACGTAAAGCACACAAAGGAAGCCATCAAGATTACGTTCGAGCCTCTGAAGAAGATCTACAAGCCTGAACTCTCACCATATCCACTGATTATCTCCGTGGGCGCGTTCATATTCTTCACGGGAGTTGCACTCTACGTGATGTATTATCCGCCGATAGTCTGGATGGTTGGAGCTGCCATAGTGGCATACGGATTCATAGGCTGGATGTACCAGTCTGCCAGGCTTAGAGACTACCTTGGCGAAGATGTGCATGAGAGGAACATGAAAGGGTTCTCAGGAATAAATCTGACAGACTTCGGAATGTTCGGGTTTATAACAGGATTTGTCCTGTTCTTCAGTTCCTTCCTGGGAACAGGCGTATTCGGCTACCTGCAGACAAAGGCGTTCTCCATACTGGGCGCTTTCCCGTTTTCGAACGACCCGCCACTTGCCTTGGGTTCAATAATGCCTCACTATCAGATGGCGGCTGCCACTATCCTGGCAATCGTTTCGACGGTGGGATTGGGAGTTGCCTATGAAGGAGCAAAGTTGAGAAAATACACGGCAATAAATTCGGGCCTCGGGGCAGCTGCTGTGATGATCATAGCTGTTGTTGTGATGTATCTTTCCAGTTTTGCCATAATGGGAACGGACGGATACGGCTTCGCAGCAGCGCACAACAGCATGCTTCTGTCAACGTTCTATGACAACTTCATACCTCTGACCGCATTCTTTGTGGCTTCGGCAGCAGTTGCCATTTACATGATGATGAACGCTCTGAGGAAGAAGATCACGATGACTCCGAGAATAACGAGCATGAGGGCATTGCTGATCTTCAACACCTTCACAACAGCATTTGCAGTGATCGCGTACATTGTAGTTGGGGCGCTATAAGGAGGTGATCTTTGATAATGGAAAATAATGAAAATATGAAAAAGAAAATGGAAACTCCGGTGAAGGAACCAACTACGCCGAAACCGGAGGAAAAATACTTCGAAGAGGAGGAGGAATATGAGGAGGCAAAGGAGCCTGTTGACGATCCTTACATCGAGGACGCCGGCACGACAAAAGGAGGCCCTTACTTCGCCTTCTTTGCAGCATTGATAGTCATGTCGCTGATGCTCGCTGTATGGCTCTTCTCAGCCCTGTACTTCGGGAGGTGGAACCTGATATGAATACGAAAAGGGCAGCAATGATCGCTGGTGGGCTGTTTCTAGCAGTCTTTCTGGCGGCAGCTGATTTCACGATTGCGGTTCACCAGCCCACATGGCAGGACGTAGTCCCGGTGCAGCCGCAGCTTCAGCCACATTATCTCCCATGGTCCAACAACACTACCATGGGGACTGATAACGGGACAATAGCTATTCATATGAGTGCAGACCCTGGAACGCAGCCATACAACTTCAACGGCACATCCTGGGGGCGCCTGAACTACTATCTGCCTGCGCATGTGAACATCTGGCTCACTTTCACCAATAACATGAACATCTCGCACAGCGACCACCTGTTCAGGGCTCCTTCGTCCTGGAACGGACAGGAGCGCATACCGCAGGTTGCTGACCCCGGAGCGGCCGGATGGACTCAGATAGGTCCGGCAATTGGTTCGCTGCTGCCGACAACAGCTCAGTACAACAATGAAACCGGACTGATTTCCAACACATCAGGGTACAATTCCCATTCAAATACAGTCTTCATCCCCGGGGAAAACCTGACCTCCGGGCTCTACCTGTTCATATGCGGAGTCCCGGGGCATGGTGAGGACGGGATGTATGCCTATGTCCACGTGAGCAACTCCATACAGAACCCTTACTATGTTGTTATCAACAAGGGCCTGACCTCGGGCCAGCTAGGAGGAAGATAGGATGGATGTAATAAGTATAGTTAACACGGTATTTGGATACAACCCGTCGTCCTTCACGAGGTCAAACTTCTGGTTTGACTTCATGAGGTACCTCATAATCGGGTTTGTAGTATCCGTAGGATTCGCCATATGGTTCTACATTGTGCACAGGAACGCGGCAAGAAGAAAGGAGGATCCAAAGGATGCAGTGAAGCCGGGCAGGATACCTTCGCCAAATGCAAGGACATACAAGAAAGTCTGGCTTGTATTCATCCTGCTGGTAATGCTGATGTTCTACAGCCTTATCGTTGCGTCTCTCCCGAATGATGCAAATGTCAGGACTCCGCCCGCATCCGTGCAGTCGCAGTACCAGCACAGCCTTAACGTATATGTCTACGGCCAGCAGTGGCAGTGGCAGTACTACATTCCGAAGTACCACCTGTGGTACCTCTACCAGACGAACCTTCCGGCCAACACGATAATCTACTTCCATGTCACGAGCCGGGACGTCATGCATGACTTTGCCGTCCCGGCTTTCAAGATAAAGGTGGATGCATTCCCGAGCCATTGGAATACAGTCTGGACAGAGGTGTCCACCCCGGGAACCTATATGGCCGAATGCATGGAATACTGCGGAATAGCTCATTATCTGATGAGATCGCCGCTGACAGTGATGACTTACGGAAACTTCACAACATGGGCACAGAACCATGCAGGCCAGAAACTGATCGGAGCCTACGGGCCATACGTTCAGGAGTCTGGCCTTCAGCCGCACACACTTCAGCACAACAACCAGGCACTTGCAAACCAGACAGCGGGCCTCCTTGGTTCGAAGAATGTAAACAGCCAGAGCAACAACACGTTCAGCGTACTTACAAAGAACCTGAACAAAGACACGCATACGGTAATGAGGCACATAATGGAGGACGGGTCCAGGCTATTCGAACTCTAAAATGACCGTCTCAGAAATTAACTATTTTTATTTTTTTGGTTCTTCCTAGTTTTGTGTGGGCTCATGGATAAAGCTCCAGATTTCCGCATTTGAAATATATTGCTGTCTTGAGATGGCCTCTGTTCCTGAATCCATACGCCATCTTCTCTATCAGCGCGATCTTT
>OFHJ01000088.1_pt1 | contig 36879 bp, 30 predicted proteins | sample 1522001 | NCBI WGS metagenome assembly OFHJ01 (sample SAMEA2464838, study PRJEB22497) | soil metagenome | biome: Grassland; feature: Farmland; material: Clay | place: Australia | collected 2013-02-01 | depth 1.2 m | reverse complement strand
CCGTTCGGCGGCATGACCGCGCAGAACCCGGGCCTCAAGGAGCCGGGCGGAAGCCGGTAGGGCGGCGGTTTCGGCTACGGGAGCCGCGGGAATCTCGAGCGAAACCTTGGTGGGGTGGCGCACATAGCGGCGAACCGCCAGCAGCGCCCCGCCGGAGCTAATGTTTAGCACGTTGGCGAACTCTAAAACGCGGCGACCGTCGGCCACGGCGCGGACGAACAACGGAATCGTGACGGGGATGCGTTCCCAATGGCGCCGCTCGGAGGCCGGACTCGCGGTGGCGGCGGCGCGAGTACCAGGTCCGCTGCGCGCGCGAACGGGTACGGCAAGGGCCAGCCTGCCCGAACCACGACCTCCCTGTCTACCCAAGACGCAAGCCTCCGTCATCGCACGACCGCCTATCACCTCGGGGATTTAGCAGCACGCTAGTGGCCACTATCGGAGTAGGGCGAGCTTTCCAGGAAAACGGCCAAAACTGCGGCATTTCCCGCCTTTGTGCCCGAGCGAGCGGCAGTTGCCGCCCACCGCACAGCTCGCGAATAGGAAAATTGTTGCACGGGGTGCGAAGGTTTTTGCACTCTGGTTATGAGTTCAGGAGGGGATTCATGTTCGAATCGCGGTCGGTGGGGCCTGGAGTGAGCGGAAGGCAAGCGCTAGTTGCAATTATCTGCACATTATGCCTGTTTGGCTCCGCTTTGCAAGCTCAGGCGACCCACCCGCGCCGAGCGCTGGAACGGAAACTAGCGGCCATTGCGGCGCAGTTTCCGGGCAAGCTCGCCGTGGCTGGGGTAGCGCTGAAGAGCGGGGTACATTTTGGGTTCAATGCCAACCATCCGGCGCCGACGGCCTCGGTGATTAAGTTGCCGGTCATGGTGGAGGCGTTCTATCAAATGCAGGAAGGGAAGCTGCACTGGTCGCAGGTGTTGCCGCTGACGGCTTGGGACCAGGTGCCGGGATCGGGGATCCTGCAGTTCTTTTCCCGGACCCCGCCGCCGCAGTTGACGCTCGGCGATGCCATCACGCTGATGATTGACCTCAGTGACAATACCGCGGCCAACATGGTGATTCGCGCGGTGGGCATTGGAGCGGTGAATGCGCGCATGCGGCGGCTGGGACTGCGGCATACGACGCTCTATGCGTATGTGTTCCACGCGGTGCGCCCACGGTCAGCGGGAGAGAAGAAGTTCGGCTTAGGGGAGACGACGCCGGCGGACATGGTGCGGCTGCTGACGACGATCGAGGAACACAAGATTCTGACCCCTGGGGCCTGCGATCATATGCTGAAAATCCTGACCGATCAGCAGGACAACAACGCGTTTCCGCGCTACATGGCCGCGTTTCCGAAGGTGAGCTGGGCGCACAAGACCGGCGCCTTGAACGCGGTGCGCAACGACGTTGGAGTGGCCACGACGCCGGCCGGGCCGATCGTGCTGGCCGGCTTCGCGTATGGATTTGCCGATCATCAATGGACGGCGGAGAACCCGGGGTTATTGGTGCTGGCGCACGTAGCGCATGCGGTGATCGCGCAGTTCGTGGCGCCGGCGGCGCGCAAGCCCTAGGGGAGAAGCGGCGGTGGGGAGCCGTGGCGGCGCCCGCCGCCTGTTCCTGTCCCGCAAGCCGTTTGGGCTGCCGCCAGTTCCGGCCGGGGCGGCGATGGTCTATGCTGCGGAAAAGGGTTCGGGAAAACGATGGCCAGCACGCGACTATGGCATTCGCCCGCTGATCCGGGAATCGCCACCATCAATCATTTGCTGTTGCGAGTGCGAGCGCGCGGGGCGGCTCCGGTGTGGTGGGCCAAGCGCGACGGACAATGGCAGGGACTGGGGGGTGAGGAAATCCACCGGCAGGTGCGGGCTATTGCCGCGGCGTTGCGGGGATTAGGGCTGCGGCCGGGAGACCGGGTGGGCTTGCTGGCGGAAAGCCGGCCGGAGTGGTTGCTGGCGGATTTGGGATGTTTGGCGGCGGGGATTGCCGACGTGCCGATTTATCCGACGCTGACCGGCGCGCAGGCGGCGGAGTTGCTGCGGGACAGCGGCGCGCGGGGGGTGTTCGTCGCCGATGGCGAACAGCAGCGCAAGATCGAGGCGGAGTGTCGGTATTTGCCGCAACTGGAGTGGATTTGCAACTTTGCCGGCGGGCAGAATCCGGGACCGCGATATCCCCAATGGCAGGCGATGTTGGAGTCGCAGCCAACGGCGGATGCGGGGCTCGAGGCCGAGTTGGCGGCGACGCGGCCTGACTGCCTGGCCACGGTGATCTATACCTCCGGGACGACGGGCCGGGCCAAGGGCGTGATGCTGACCCATGGGAATTTGGCGGCCAACCTCAATGCGGTGTGCCCGCTCCTCGATTTGCGGCCGGAGCGGCGATTGTCGGTGCTGCCGCTTGCGCATATCACCGAACGGATGTTGGCGTATGCCGATCTGGTGCTGGAATTGACCACGTATTTTGCCGAGAGCATCGAGAAGATCCCGGAGAATTTGCTGGAGGTGCGGCCGCACTGCCTGGCGGCGGTGCCCCGGGTGTACGAGAAGGTGGCGGCCAAGGTAAAGGCGGAAGCCGCTGCCAAGGGGTCCATGGCCGAACGGATTTTCGACTGGAGCGTGGGGGTGGGACGGCGGTTAGGCCCGTACCGGCTGGGCGGTTGGCCGGCCGGCCCGCGAACAGCGGCGCCAAGTCTGGCGCTGAGGCTGGAGGGCTTTTTAGGGGACCGGCTGGTGTTCCGGCACCTGCGGGAACGCACGGGCGGCGCATTGATCACCTGCATTGCGGGCGGCGCTCCGCTCGGGCAGGAATTGGGCGAGTTCTTGTTGGCGCTGGGTTTGGTGGTGGACGAGGGGTACGGCATGACGGAAACTTCGCCGGTGATTGCCGTCAATGTGCCCGGCGCGCGCAAGATTGGATCGGTGGGCAAGCCGCTGCCCAATGTCGAGGTGCGTTTTGCCGCGGATGGGGAACTGCTGGTGCGAGGCCCGTCGGTTTTTGCCGGCTATTACGAGATGCCGGCGGCGAATGCGGCGGCATTCGACCAGGATCCCGGCGGGCCGTGGTTTCATACCGGGGATATCGGCCATCTGGATGCGGATGGGTTCTTGTTTATTACCGACCGGAAAAAAGATTTGGTGAAGACCGCGGGAGGGAAGTTCATCGCGCCGCAGCCGATCGAGGCCAAGCTGAAGGCCTCGCCGTACATCGCCGAGGCGGTGCTGGTGGGCGACCGGCGGCCTTATGTGGTCGCGTTACTGGTACCGAACTTCGCACGGCTGGAGAGCGAGGCGCGGCAAATGCGGCTGGAACAGGGCCGGGATTGGACGACGCGGGCAGACCTGTGCCGCCTGCCGGTTCTGTACGACCGCATTCGCGAAGTCGTGGAGCAGGTAAACGCGGGGCTGGCGCGCTTCGAAACCATCAAGCGATTCGCCTTGCTGGCGGAAGAGTTCACGATTGCGGGCGGGGAAATCACGCCCACCGTCAAGGTGCGTCGGAAGTCGGTGGAAGCGAAATACGCGGCGGAGATTGAAGCACTCTACGCGCGGCCACGAGAACTCGAGGCAGAGGCGACGCCGGGCGGGAATGGGGCGGCGAGCAGCTAGGAGTTGGCCAGAGTTTCCCGCAAGAGCGCCAATTTGGCATCCAATCCGAGGGCCTGATTGCGGGCAAGGTCCAGCAGATCGCAGAGATGGTGGTAGAGATTGCCCTGGGCGGCGGGGCGGACGCTGGAGACGGCGCTGCGGGCACGAACTTCCCACAGCAGATGGCCAGACGCCTCGTGAATGCCTAATTGAACTACGGTGCGGTCCTCCGCCTCGATGCGGCGGAGGTCGAAGGTGAAGGCGCCCAGGGAGCAGGCGAAGGCGTCGCGGTCCTGGGCATCTTTCCAGGGGAGGCGGCCCTGCTTGGTCTTCTGCAACAAGGTGTTGACCAGGTCGTCAAAATCGGCTTCACGCATGGTTTCATCGTAGCGCCGGACATGGCCGTAGCACCGGCCATGGCGGCCGGCGCCTAAGGCGCGGTTCCGGCGGTCTTGGCGGCAGCCGCGGCAGGGGCGAAAAACAGGCCGGCGATTTTGCCTTGGGAGGTAATGGACCAGCGAACGTCCAGGCGGGCGTGGGCGAAGGCGACAGTAACAACGATGACATGATCGCCGTGGTACACGACCGAGTGCACGGCGGTAATGCGCCGGAATGGGCCAGCCTGAAGGACGATCTGCGACCAAAGGGCAGACAATTTGTTCGCCGGCAGGGCGGCTTTCATTTTGGAATCAAAGCGACGCACGAGGGCCGCGAATTGTTGGCCGGCGAGCCGTTGGGTTTCCTGCTTGCCGATGGCGGCGTAATGGGGCTTCGCGGCGGCATAGGCGGGCAGGAGCCAGAGCAACGCCGCAAGGCTGATGGCGGCGGTGCGAAGCACGGAGATGACGCGCGCAGACATGCCGGTATTATGACCAAGCCGCGCGGGCGAGCAGAGCGCGGAGGGATGCCACGAGGCCTGTGGAGCGGCGCAAGGGTAACGGCAGCAATGCGCAGCTACTTACGCCAGGGACGCGTTGATGCGATCCAGCACCGATTGCGGGGGGCGAACCCGGTCGTCCGGGAGCGTCGCCAGCGGTTCGGGGACGAGGTTGAGGCTGGCGAGGAAATCCGGCTTTTCCGGCGCCAGGTAAAAGACGCCGGTGAGGACCTCTTCGCCGCCGTGCGCACTGGAGAGGAGGCCCAAGGCGGAGCGGCGATCGGTGGGGTCGTAGTCTCGGTTGAGTTTGCGGAGGCGGAGGTGCGAACCGTCATGGAGGCGCACGTCGGTGGCGGCGCCGGGCTCATAGTCCACGGTGATGTCGTTGAAGTAGGGGATGAAATCCACTTCATGGACGGGGGACTCATGCTGCTTGACGTACTGGTAGCTTTTGGTGCTCTCCGGCTGGTCATTGAACGTGACACAAGGCGAAATGATATCCAGCATGGCGACGCCCTGATGGGAAAGAGCCGCTTTTAGAACCTGCGTGAGCTGGCGCTTGTCGCCGGAAAAGGAACGAGCGACGAAGGTGGCGCCGGATTCAATCGCCATGGCGCAAAGGTCGAGCGCGGGAAGCTGGTTGACGACGCCAGATTTAAGCTTCTGGCCCTCGTCGGCGGTGGCGGAGAACTGGCCCTTGGTGAGGCCGTAGACGCCGTTGTTTTCGACGATATAGACCAGCGGCAGATTGCGCCGCATCAGGTGGATGAATTGGCCGATGCCGATCGAGGCGGTGTCGCCGTCACCGCTGACGCCGATGGCGCGCAGGGTGCGGTTGGCCAACAAGGCGCCAGTGGCCACGCTGGGCATGCGGCCGTGAACGGAATTGAAGCCGAAGGACCGGCTGAGGAAATAGGCGGGGCTTTTGCTGGAACAGCCGATGCCGCTGAGCTTGACGACACGGTGCGGCTGCAAGCCCAATTCGAAGCAGGCGTCAATGATGCGCTCGCTGATGGCGTTGTGGCCGCAGCCGGCGCAGAGCGTGGTCTTGGAGCCGCGGTAGTCGGCGGGGGCGAGGCCAATATGGTTGAGGCGGTCGGGCATGGCTTAGGCTTCGGCCTCCTGGCGCAGGATTTCGTCCGTCAGCGACCGCGCATCCACCGGCAAGCCGTTGTAATGGCGGACGGAACGGAGGCGGGACACCAAGTCCGCGGACGCGCCCGGGGTGGAGGCGAGTTCCAGACGGATCAGGTCCAGCATTTGGCCATCGCGGTTCTGCTCCACGACATACACACGGCGATGGCGGGCGACGAATTCGCGCAACTGGTGATTGAACGGAAAGGCGCGCACGCGGAGGTAAGCGGCGTGGAGGCCGGAGTGGAGGGCAAGCTGGTCCAATGATTCCAGCGTGGCGAAGTGGCTGGAGCCGAAGGCGATCACGCCGACTTCGCCAGCGCCATCGCGCTCTAATACCGGCGCGGGAACACGGGCACGAGCGGTATCGAATTTGCGCCGCAGCCGGTCCATGTTGGCGACGTACTCATGGGGTTTTTCACTGTATAGGGCGCGATCATTGTGGCCGCTGCCGCGGGTAAAGTAGGGCGCCGCGGGGTGGTCGGTTCCGGGCAGCGTGCGATAGGGAATGCCGTCGCCGTCCACGTCGCGGTAACGGGCAAACTCACCGATGCGCTCCAAGCCGGCGGCGTCCAGCACTTTGCCGCGGCGCAAAGGCGCATCCGGATAGGGCAGCGGGTCGGCGATCCAATGGTTCATCGCCAGGTCCAGGTCGCTCAGGACGAAGACGGGAGTTTGGAACTCCTCCGCCAAGTCGAAGGCGGCGAGGGCGTGGGCGTAGCATTCGCCCGCGGTTCCGGGCAGCAGCACGATGTGACGGGCATCGCCATGGCCGAGGTTGGCGGCAAAGGCGACATCACCCTGGGCGGTGCGGGTGGGCATGCCGGTGGAAGGGCCAACCCGCTGCACGTCGAAAAAGACTCCGGGAATTTCCGCGTAATACCCAAGGCCGATGAACTCCGACATCAAACTAATGCCCGGGCCGGAAGTGCTGGTCATGGAGCGGGCGCCCATCCATCCTGCCCCCAGGACGACGCCAGCGGAGGCTAACTCATCCTCGGCTTGCACGACGGCGAAGGTGGCCTCGCCAGTTGCGGGGTCCAAGCGGTAGGCGCGGAGATAGGCAATCAGAAATTCACAAAGGGAACTGGAAGGCGTGATGGGATACCAGCCGACGACGGTGACCCCGGCGAACAGGCAACCCAGGGCCGCCGCGGCATTGCCTTCGATGATGATCTTGCCTTCATTTTCCCGCATCGGCTCCAGCCAGCAGCGGTCGCGCTTGGGCAGATGCTGGCTGGCGTACTCATAGCCGGCCTGAACGGCCGCCCAATTGAGATCGGCGGCTTTCGGCTTCTTGCGGAAGTGGCGCCGCAGGGCCTTTTCCAGCTGCGCGAGATCGAGGTGCAGGAGGTGGGCCAGCACGCCGTCGTAAATCATGTTGCGGACGAGCTTGCGCAACTTGGCTTCCGGGCAGACGGCGGCGACGAGGCGGTCAAAGGGAACGGCGTAGAAAACGAGGTCGGAGCGGAGAGCATCGAGGCGGAGCGGTTCGTCATATAAGACGGCCGCGCCCGGCTCGAGAGCGGCGACATCGTCGCGCGCGGTCTCCGCGTTCAGGGCGACGAGGAAGTCCACCTCTTTTTTCCGGCCAACGTAATGATTCTTGTTAGCGCGGATGGTGTACCAGGTAGGCAGGCCGGCAATGTTGGAAGGGAATAGGTTCTTGCCGGAAACGGGAATACCCATCTGGAAGATAGTGCGGAGGAGGACGAGGTTGGAGGATTGACTGCCGGAACCATTCACGGTCGCGACTTGCAGACTGAAGTCGTTGACCAGGCGGTCCTTGGGGGCAGGGGCGCCGCGGCGCACGTCGAGGTCGGCGGTAGCCATGAACCTCTAATTATAGCGGCTATGGCGGACGTGGCTGGAGCGATGACGCGACTTGGGATTCAAAGTTCGCATGGAAAGAATCGAAAAATCCGGGTCTTTCCGCGCACCCCTTTTTGGCTCGGGCGTCCACCGTTCGGCACCCAACTTGGGACGGGGCAGGCGCATCTGCTTGCAGAGGCTGGGCCGAGCCGCGGCAGCCGGCGGACGGAATACCACGGGAGGAGGAAGTGAGGGCGTGTTAGAAGCGCTGATGCTATGGAACGAGCCCAACAACCTTTCGCATTGGAACTTCCATTTGGACGCAGGCTGGCGTCGCTATGCCGCCATGGTCCGGCAGGCGGCGGCGGCGGTACGGCGGCAGGCGCCTGGGCTGACCCTTGTGGCGGGCGGCATTTCGCCGATTGACGCGGAGTTCGTTCGGTTGCTCGCTGGCGAGGGCGTGCTGGCCGCGGTGGACGTTATTGGCATTCACGGATTTCCACTGGATTGGAATCATTGGCGCATTCAGGAATGGCCGCAGAAAGTGGACGAGGTGGCGGCGGAAACCGAAAAAGCCATTTGGGCGACCGAGGTTGGCGCCTCCAGCTTTGGCGCCGATGAAGTACAGATCTTCGGGCTAGAAATGACCGGACGGCTGCTGCTGCACCGGCAGGGACAACCGGAGCGGGTGTACTGGTACAGCCTGCTGGACCTGCCACCGGCCTGGGTGGCGACGACGCGCCACAAGGAGAGCGAGGGCAGCGCGTATTACCGGCACTACTACATGGGCCTACTGAGCGCCGAAGGAGAGACGAAACCGGCGGTGGCTCACTTTCCGGCCGAAATGGGAATCTGCCAGTGGTTCCATTTCGAGGACCATCGCCTGGAGATGGCGGTGCAATGGTTGCGCCGATTGGGAGTGCGCCGGGTGCGCACCGGGATGAGTTGGGCCGATTGGTTCCGGCCGGGCGCGGAAGCGTGGTTTGACCGGCAAATGGCGGCGTTGGGGGAGTTCGATGTCACGCTGACGTTGTGTTACACCCCCGCGCATTTGGGCCTGGAGGCGCATTACGCTAGCCCGCCTCGGAATAGCGAGGAGTTTGCCGTGTTTGCTGCTTGGGTGGCGGAACGCTACGGGCCCGTGCGGCAGCTTGACCGGCTGCCCGCCGATGCCCTGGCGGGTTGCCCAGCGCGCAGCGAAGTGGCTTGACCACGGGCGGGGCGCAGCGAGCGGAGCAGCGGTTGTGGAACGCATATTGATCACGGGCGGAGCGGGATTCATTGGGAGTCACTTGGCCGAGCGGCTGGTGGCGACGGGGCACGCGGTGCGCGTTCTGGACGCGTTTTCGCCGCAAGTGCATGGCGGCGGCAGTGCTTTGCGGGCCTCCCAAGGCGGCGAGTTGGAAAGGGTGGGAGCGGAGGTGATGGTGGGCGACGTTCGGTCGGCCGCGGTGCTGCGGCGGGCGCTCCACGACATCCAAGGCGTCGTCCACTTGGCGGCGGCGGTGGGCGTGGGTCAAAGCATGTACCGCATTGCCGATTACGCGGCGATCAACATGCAAGGGACGGCGGCGTTGTTGCAGGCCTTGCTGCCGGCGCGGCGCATGGGGGGAACGGGGACGCGGCGCAGGTGCGAGCTTGGCTCTGGGGTGCGGCGGCTGGTGGTGGCGAGTTCGATGTCGGTGTACGGAGAGGGGGCTGGCCGTTGCCCAGCCTGCGGGCCGGTGGCGGTGGGTCCACGGCGGAGAGAACAGTTGGAGCGCGGCGATTGGGAAGCGCAATGCCCCCATTGCTGCCGCGCCGCCGAGCCAACGCCGACGCGGGAGGACAAGGCTGCGGATCCGCGTTCGATCTACGCGATCAGCAAATTGGCGCAGGAGCAAATGGTGCGGTGCTTTGGCCAGGCCTACGGCATACCGGCGGTGGCGCTGCGATTTTTCAACGTCTACGGGCCGGGTCAGGCGCTGGGCAATCCCTATACCGGGGTGGCGGCGCTGTTTAGCGCCCGGCTGCGGGCGGGGGCAGCGGTGCCGATTTTTGAAGATGGCCGGCAGCAGAGGGACTTCATCAACGTGCGGGATGCGGCGCGAGCCTGCCATTTGGCGCTGCAATCCGGCATCAGCGGCACGTTCAACATTGCATCGGGAGAGCCGGTCACGATCGGCGCTTTGGCGCAGGAACTGGCGAACGCGGTGGGCAGGCCGCTGCGCACGGATTACGGCGGAGCCTTCCGGATCGGAGATGTGCGGCATTGTCTGGCCGACACCACCACGGCGGAGGAGCAATTGGGTTTTCGCGCCGAGGTGCCACGGCGGCAGGGGCTGGGGGAATTGGCGGCGTGGCTGGAAGGTCAGCCAGCCGTGCGGGCAGTGCAGACCGCGCGGGAGGAGTTGCGCGCGTTTGGGCTCGGCGGGTGACACCGCCGAGAGCGAGATCCCCATGGCAGCCCACGACCCGAGCCCGCACCTGCTGCTCACCTGCGATGCCGTCGGCGGGGTGTGGACGCATACGCGGGAGTTGGCGTCCGGGCTGAGGGACCGTGGATGGCGGGTAACGGTGGCCGTTTTCGGGCCGTGGGCAGAAGGGCAGGGGACGGAATGGGCGGAAGCCCGCGGCGTGCCCGTGGTGCATGGAGGCGGGGGACTGGAGTGGATGGAGGGAACCGAGAAGGAGGTGGCGGCAGGGCAGCAACGGTTGCGGGAATTGGTGCAGGATCTGCGTCCCGACGTGCTGCACGCGAACCAGTTTGCCGCCGCCGCCGCACGAAGTTTGACGCCCTGCCTGCTTGCGGTGCACAGCGATGTGGTGAGTTGGTGGCGGGCGGTGCATGGATGTGCTCCCCCGCGCACGCCATTTACGGAATTTTACGAGGGCATGGCGCGGGCGGGACTGGAGGCAGCGGACTTGGTCGTGACCCCAACGGCGGCGGCGCGCGACGGGCTGCGGGCCAGTTTCCCTCCAGAGGGCGGCTCTGGCGAGGAACTAGAGATCATTCCGAACGGCATGGACGGTGCTGGGGGTGACACAAAAAAACGCGGCTATGCGGCAGCGGCGGGGCGGCTGTGGGACGCGGGCAAGCAATTGCGCATATTGTGGCAGTCCGGCTGGGCATTGCCGGTATTCATCGCGGGGCCACGGGAAGCGACGAGAGACGGCGCGGCGCCGCGCGCAGACTGGGGTCGCGCGCCGGCGGGCGTGCAATGGGTTGGTAATTTGGCGCCACCGGAAATGCAGCGGCTGCTTGCCGGAGCGGATGTGTTCATCGTGCCTAGCTGCTATGAGCCGTTCGGCCTAGGGGCGCTGGAGGCGGCGCGGAACGGCTGCGCGCTGCTGCTGAATGACATTCCATCCCTACGGGAAGTCTGGGGCGATGCGGCGGCCTATTTTGCGTGCGATGACGCCGTGGCGCTGGGCAAGGAGCTGCGGCACTTGGCGGCCCACCCGAGCCGGCGGCGGCGGCTGGCCCAGGCCGCGGAGCACCGCGCCCGGGAACGGTATGGGCGGGGGTTGATGGTGCAGCGCTACATCGCCGCCTATGCCCGCGTGATGGGGAATGGGCGCGCCGGCGCGAGAGCGTGAACGCCGTGGACATTCGGATGTTCGCCCATTCGTGGCTGGCCGACTGGAATCATGGGAATGCGCATTTTTTGCGTGGGTGGGCGCGCGCGCTGGTGCGCCGCGGCCACAGCGTGAAGCTGTATGAGGCGCTGCCGGGACCGTGGGGAGATTGGTCGCTGGCGCAACTGGTGCGGGAGGAGCCGCTAGCGGCTATGGCGGCGATTGCCGAATTCCGCGCCACCTACCAGGAGTTAGAAGTTGAGTTCTATCCGCTTGGGCCGGTAGGCGAGGTTTGGCTGGAAACCGCCATGCGAGGCGCCGACGTGGTGATTGCGCACGAATGGAACCGGCCCGAGCTGTTCCACTCCCTAGCGAGCCTGCGGCGGCGCCACGGTTTCCTGCTTCTGTTGCACGACACCCATCACCGCGGACAAACGCAACCGGATGGGTTGGCCGCTCTGCCGCTCGGGGAGTTGGATGGCGTGCTGACGTTTGGTGAGTCGTTACGGCGGTTGTACGAGCGGAGATGGGGAGTGCGGGCGTTTACGCTGCACGAGGCGGCCGATGTGGAGGTGTTTAGCCCGGGATCGCCGACGGACGAACGGGGAGGCGTTTTATGGATCGGCAATTGGGGCGATGAGGAACGAACGGGAGCGTTGCGGGAGTATTTGTTGCAGCCCGCACAGCGGTTGCCGGAGATCCGGTTTGCGGTTCATGGGGTGAGGTATCCGCCCGCCGGGTTGGCGGAGTTGCGTGCGCGGAGCATCGCATTTCACGGATATCTGCCCAACCTGCGCGCCGCGGCGGCGTACCGGGCTTGCGCCGTGGCGCTGCACATTCCGCGGATGCCCTATATGGAAGCATTGCCGGGCATCCCGACGATTCGCGTCTTCGAAGCGATGGCTTGCGGCGCCGCGCTCATTACGGCGCCTTGGAACGACGAAGAGGCTTTGTTCCAGTTGGGGACGGATTACTGGCAGGCGAAAAACGGCGCCGAATGCACGGCCATGATTGCGGAATTGCATCGCGACGCGGCGACGGCGCGGCGATTAGGGCGCCATGCGCGAAGCCGCATTGTGCAACACCATACCTGCGGTCACCGGGCGCGGGAGCTGGAGGCAATCGTGACGGAGATCACCGGGGCGAAAGGCGATGGCATCGCGCACGGCGCGATGGCGGATGGAGCCGCGCGCGAAGAGGTGGAGCGATGAAAATTTTCGTTTTCGGCTCCAGCTTGGTGTCCTGCTATTGGAACGGAGCGGCGACCTACTACCGCGGTATCTACCAGGGCCTGCACGTCCTCGGGCACCAAATCACCTTCGCCGAGCCCGATATCTACGGGCGCCAGGAACACCGGGACGAGGAGGGCGACTTCAGCTATGCCGATGTCCGCGTCTACCGGGGCCGAGGCGAGTTGGATGCGCTCTTGGACGAGGCCGGCGATGCGGATCTGGTGGTCAAGCATAGCGGCATCGGCGCCGACGACGATTATCTGGAGGCGGCGGTGCCGCGGGCGGCGGGCCGGGGCGGGGCATGGACGGCGTATTGGGATGTGGACGCACCGGCCACGCTGGCGGAAATGGCGGCCCATGATCGGCACCCGTTGCGCTCGCTATTGCCGGTGTTTGATTTTGTATTTACCTATGGCGGCGGCGCGGCCGTGGTGGAGCGGTTTCGGCAATACGGCGCGCGCTGTTGTCATCCCATTTACAACGGATTTGATCCCACAACGCACCATCCGGTGGCGCCAGAGCGAGAGTTCGCCTGCGCCGTGAGTTTTGTCGGCCATCGCTTGCCCGACCGGGAAGCGCGAGTGGAAGAATTCTTCCTGCAGCCCGCGGGCCGGATGCCAGCGTTTCCCTTTCTGCTCGCCGGAGCAGGATGGGAACAGCGCGCGCTGCCGGCAAACGTGCATTATGCCGGGCACGCGCCCAGCCGCTGGCACAACGCCATCAACAGTTCCGCTGGGATCGTGTTGAACGTCAACCGGGCCAGCATGGCGGCGTGCGGTTATTCGCCGCCGACCCGCATCTTCGAGGCGGCAGCCGCTGGGGCCTGCATCGTGACCGATGCATGGGCCGGAATTGAGGCATTCTTCGCGCCGGGGACAGAGATATTGCTGGCGGAGGACGGCAGGCAGGTGGAACGGTATGTCCGGTCGTTAGGCGGAGAGGAAGCTGCGGCAATCGGCGCCAGGGCGCGTGCACGCGCCCTGGCGGAGCATACCTACGACCGCAGGGCGCAGGCGGTGGACGCGATTTTGCGCGCCGCGGCAGGGGGCAGCAGCGGAGGTCCTGGGTGAAGCAATTGGTGGTGTTCGGCCTTACGATCACATCTTCCTGGGGCAACGGCCACGCCACGACCTACCGGAGCTTACTAGCGGGATTGCACCGGCGGGGCTGGCGGGTGGTGTTTTACGAGCGCGACGCGCCTTGGTACGCGGCGAACCGCGATTGGAGCACCTGCGAGTTCGCGGAGATTCGCCTGTACCGGCGTTGGGAGGAGGCGCGGCACGAGGCGTTGCGGGAAGTGGAACGCAGCGCGGCGTCGCTGGTCGGCAGCTACTGTCCCGACGGTGCGGTGATCTTGGACGATTTGCTGGAACGCCGGCAGGCGGACGGGCCAGTGTTAGCCTTTTACGACATTGACACTCCCGTGACGCTGGAATATTTGCAGCGCGACCGCTGCGCCTATTTACGCGTCGATCAGATCCCATCCGTGGATCTGTACCTGAGTTTCACCGCTGGGCCGATGCTGGGGCATTTGGAGCGGCATTGGGGCGCGCGCCGCGCGCGGGCGCTGCATTGTTGTTGCGATCCGGAACTGTATCGTCCGGGCCCGGCGGAACGGCAGTGGGAATTGGGGTATATGGGAACCTACGCCCCCGACCGGCAAGGGAAATTGGAACGATTGGTGTTGGCGCCAGCCCGCCGATTGCCGAACCTGCGTTTTGTCGTGGCCGGTCCCATGTACCCGTTCCAGGCCTGGCCGGCGAACGTGCTGCGGAAAGAACATTTGGGTCCTGGCGACCACGCGGATTTTTACCGCGGCTGCCAGTTTTCCGTCAACCTGACGCGTCAGGCGATGGTGGCCTGGGGCTATTCGCCCAGCATTCGACTATTCGAAGCGGCAGCATGCGGTGCCCCGATCGTGAGTGATCCATGGCCGGGGCTAGCGGCCTTTTTTCGGCCCGGGCAGGAAATATTTTTGGCGGAGACGACGGAGGAGATGATTGCGCTGCTGGCCGACACCGGTGAGGCCGAAGCTGCCCGCGTCGGTGCCGCCGGGCGGCAGCGGGTGCTGCATGAGCATAGTGGCGAGCATCGCGCGCAAGAATTGGAGCGCTACCTAGGGGAGTGCCACTAAAGGCCGCTGCCCACGAATGCTGGGCACCAGTCGGGTGGAGCGAAGGCCAGGAGCCGGACCGCTCGAGGAGGCATTCGAATCGTAGAAGGAGGAGCGCGCGAAACTTCCATATTCTGGAATTTTGGTTGACGCCAGCAAAGGTCGAGGCATCGCAACTGCGAAACGCGCGAGGATCGCAACCCGCTCGCGCATTGAGGGGGCGCAACGATGCCAAGGTTGGGGCGCGGAGCGTGGGCCATGGCGGCCGTTTTGACCGTTAGTTGCGCATGGGCACGGCCGGTGGCGGCACAGGCGCCGAATTCATCGGTTGCGGTGCAGGGCGAGCTGGAGGACGAAATGGGAGCTCCGTTGCCCTATGCGAACGTCGAATTGGAGAGCTGGTCCGGGCAGCCAATGGGCACGGCGGTGACCGATGGGGGCGGAACGTTTACGTTCCAGGGCATACACCCCGGTATGTACCGCTTACGTGGCAGCTATCGCGGGCAGCATTTTGAGAGCGATTTTGCCGCCAATAATCCGGGAGTGATCACGATCGTGCGGGCGCACGTGGGCAGGCGCCCCGCCCCCAAACCGGCGGCGAATCCGGCCGGGGACGTGGTGTCTCTCAACGACTTGGCCGCACCCAAGGCGGCCAAGAAAACATTGCAAAAGGCGCGCTCCGCCTTGCGGCATCATCACATGGATAAGGCCATGCGGCTAGGCAGCCAAGCGGTGGCGGCGGCTCCGCATTGGGGTGAGGCGCGCATGTTTCGGGGAGTGCTCTGGATGGAGCAGGGGCAGTTCCGGCTGGCGGAACGGGACCTCCGCATGGCGGTGGCGGCGACTCCGAACAATGCGATGGCGTTGACCGCGCTCGGCGCCGACTATGAGCGGCAGCACGAACTGCGCCAGGCAGGGTTTTATCTGCAACGCGCGATGCGCGTCCAGCCGGGTTTGTGGCAGGAATATTTTGAAACGGCGCAACTCAAGTTGGACGAGAACGAGCCGCAAGCGGCGATTACGGCGGCGGGGCGGGCGCTGGCTACGATTCCGGCCGGACCCCCGGCGGCGCACCTGTTGCGCGCGAATGGTTACATTCGCTTGCGGCGATGGAATGCGGCGAAGAAGGATATCGAGCTGTACCTTCAGGTGGCGCCGCATGGAAAATACGTGGCCGCCGCGAGGCAAACGCTCGGCGAGATCGAACGGGTGCAACGGAACCAGATGCCAGCGGCCAAGCCGGCGGCGCCACAGTAGAACGCGGATGGACCAGGAATCCGCCACTGGCCATCCGGTCGGCTTAGCCTGTTCTAACCTGGCCGCGAGGGCAGAAAAAGGCAGAAAAGTGGCAGAGGTTTTCCCTTTTCCGTCGGCAGCGGAGAGGTAAAATAACCGAAAGTAAAGGACTTAGGGTGTTTGGCCGAAACGGCCCCTGAGGTGCTGCCGTAGAGGTGTGCAAGGTGGAGAATCGCAGAAGGGGACGCGATGATTTATCCGGTATCGGTATTGGCGCTGGCTTGCCTGGGAATGGGTTATGGGCTGTTCGCGTTTGCCCACGGCCGGCTGGTCGGCATTGATGTGGCGGAATGGGAGCGGCTGCACGCTAGTGGACTGCTCGAGCGGAACAACAGCTTGGCGCAGGATTTCCGCACGGTCACCTACTTGTTGCATACGATCTCCGGCGCGGTGGAAATGGAAACGGAACCTTGGGTCCGGGGCTATTACGCTGTGTTGCGGGGGCTGTACAGTGTGGCTGGGTCGGCTCGACCATTGCAGCAAGAACTACGGCGGCTGGTTGCCTATCAAGCGGTCCAGTACCGCCTGGCGTGTGCCCGTATGGCGCAGGTTGCCGCTGAGTAGCTGAGAGGTCGTAGCACCATCCCGCACCGCAGTTCGACGTGCAGTGCCGCGGAACCTGCATTGGGCGCCGCTGGGTGGTGGCGGCTTGCTACACTGAGTGTGGCGATGACCGAAGCCCAATGCCGGGAAGCGATCCGGAGGCGCGCACACGCCGCTGGACTCGAAGTTTTATTCCTGCTGCCGGGACAGTTGGGCGACGGCGCATCCGTGCAAGCGATTTTCCTGGTGGAAGATTTCGATTCGGAATTGGAGTGTTTCGCTCCTGACGCGGCGACACTCGCCCATATTGAGGCGGCGGTGGCCCGGGCGCAGCGCGTCTTGGGAGATCGCTCTGGGTGTGAGATCGTGCACGCTGGGAACGGGGTGTTTCGCTGTTTGCGGCATGAAACCGATTGCGATACGGGGGAAGAACGCGATCCGGTAAACCGGCAAACGCTCCGCTGGACTGCGTATTGTCCGCACGGATCGGTGACCCAGACTTTCTATCTCGCCAGCCGTTAAGCGCGCGGCAGCGCGCCGCCGGTGCCATGGCAGTAAACGCTGACCGGTCGGGCGGCCAGTTCCGAACTACCTACAGGGAACGCTAGGATCATGGGTCTCGTGTGTGCGCCATGACCCTCCTCCGCAAGTTTTTCGTCGCTGTCTTGGCATGGACTGCGCTGGCTTGGTTGGGGGAGGGGCTGTCGCGCTGGGCCGGGCCCGGGTTGGGATTTGCGCCTCCGTTTTGGCCGGCGGCGGGATTGGGCATGGCGCTGCTGTGGATATGGGGCGAAAACGCCATCGCCGGCGCGATCCTGGCCGGCGGGCTCGTGGCGGCTTGGCTACCGGGACATCCAGCCAACGCCGCCGTCGGCGTCAGCAACGCGATTTGGAACGCGGCGGCTCTGTGGCTGGCGGTCAAATGGTTGCGGCGCAAGCGGTGGGACGCCGGGACGGAGACCATTGCCGCGGTGGCGATGTTATTGGCCGCGGCGGCGGGCGCCGGCATCTTGGCGGCGGGCGGCGCGACGTGGTTTCAGGTGGTGGTAGGCGCCCTGCGGATCCAGGAGGCGGGCTGGGCGCTGACCGTGGCGGCATTGGGGCAGTCGCTGGGGATCCTCGCCACGGTTCCGCTGGTATTGGCGTGGCGGCGGCGGGGATGGCGGCTGCCAGCCTGGACGGTTTGGCTAGAGGCCGGGGTCATCTTAGCGTTGCTGGTGGCCATGCTTCGTGTGTTCTCCCTTTCCATGGGGCACCACAGGGTGGGCCCGCTGCCATTACCACTCATTCCGGTCGTGGTGTGGGCCGCGCTGCGGCTCGGCGGCTCCGGCATTTGCATGATTGGCTGGAGCACGCTGGCGGGCACGTTGTACCGATTTCGCCATCTGGTTTCGCCGCATCCCATGGCGGCCTATGTGCTTGCTATTTTGATCGCCGCGGCGACGGGATTGCTGTTAGCGGGGACGTGGGCGGAACGGGAGAGCGCACGGTGGGCGCTGCAAGCCTCAGAACGGCGGTTTCGCGCGATGGTGGAACGCAGCGGGGACGCGTTCGCGCTTTTGGGGCGAGACGGCAGCATCCTCTACGGTGGGCCGTCCACCAGCCGCCTGACGGGGTACGCGCTGGACGAAGTGGTCGGCCGGGGAGCCGAGGCGTTTGTCCATCCTGCCGATCGCCGCGCCGCCGCGGCCCATATAGCGCGGCTCTTGCGGCGGAACAACGGCAGCGTGCCGTTTACTTGCCGTGCGCGATTCGCCGACGGGCGCTGGCATTGGGTGGAAGCGCAAGCAACGAATTTGCTCGCGGCCCCGGAGATTAGCGCGGTCGTAGTCAATTACCGCGACATCAGCGAACGCCGGCGGTTGGAAGCGAATCTTTTGCAGGCGCAAAAGTTGGATGCTGTGGGGCGCTTAGCCGCCGGCGTTGCGCATGAATTCAATAACCTACTGACCATCATCCAGGGCCGCGCCGACCTGTTGCTCCATCGTGCCGAGTGCGAAGCGGCGTACAGCGGGCTAAAGGAGATTCTGTGCGCCAGCGACCAGGCCGCGGCGCTGACTTGGCGCCTATTGGCGTTCAGCCAGCAGCAACCGCTGTCTTCCCGCGAGCTGGATTTAAATCAGCTTCTGGTGATTTTGGACCCAGCCATCCGCGAGCTGTTGGGCAGCAAGATCGAGCTGCATTTGAGCTTGGAACCGAATTTGCCGTTGCTATATGCGGATCCTGCGTCCATCGAGCAAGTCGTGCGTCTCTTGGCGAGCAATGCGCGGGACGCTCTGGACACCGGCGGGAAAGTCAGCCTGCGTACGAAATGCGCCGGTCCCGCATCGGATGCAGCGAATCGTTGGGTGGAACTAACCGTTTCCGATAATGGCCGCGGCATGGACCCAGCAATGCAGGCGCGAGTGTTTGAGCCGTTTTCTAGCCCCAAGACCGCTGGAGAAGGCAGCGGGCTCGGACTGGCCATGGTCTATGGGCTGGTCGCCGAGAGCGGCGGCACCATCAGCGTGCAAAGCGCTCCGGGCGCGGGCACCACCTTTCGGGTGTGCCTGCCGGTGATGGGCGATGGCCACCGGCCTGTTCCCCTGCAGCCAACGCTTGCCGCCAGCCGGTTCGCCGCGACCAGGGCATAATTTGGCTTCATGCCCGATTTTTCTTCTCCCTTGCCATTGGCGGGTAAGGCGGCGTTCATCACCGGCGCGGCGCGGCGCATCGGCCGGGCGATTGCCCTAGATCTGGCGCGCGCCGGCGCGGCCGTGGCGTTCACCTACCGGCAATCGGCGGCGGATGCCTTTGAGACGGAACGGCAACTGCGGGAGATAGGCGCGTCCTCGCTGGGAATCCAACTGGATCTGCGGCATAGTCACGCGATCCACGATGCGTTAGCCACCGCCGAAGCGGCGCTGGGGAGGCTGGACATTATCGTGAACAACGCCGGTCGCTATGAGGATGCGCCGTTTGAGGCGATCAGCGACGCGCAGTGGGATGCGATGATGGAAGCGAACCTGCGAGCGCCGTTCCTGGTCAGCCGCGAAGCGGCGCCAATGTTGCGCGCCAATGGCGGCGGCCGGATTATCAACCTGGGTTCCGTGGGCGCTACCCGCGCATTCCCCACCCACGCCCATTATTGCGCATCGAAGGCCGGGCTGGAACATCTGACCCGGGTGATGGCGCGGGCTTTGGCGCCCGAAATTCAAGTCAACGCGGTTTCACCCGGCCTGATCACGTTCGAACCGGAGTTGACCTCCTGGGAGCGCAAAATGGCGGCGCGGTCGCCAATGCGCCGCGGCGGCAAGCCCGAGGAGGTGGCCGAGGCGGTACGGTGGTTTGCGACGTGTAGCCGCTTTATTACCGGCCAAGTGCTGCTGGTGGACGGTGGGCTATCGTTGGTTTAGAGCTTATGAAGTCGCATACGGAATATTGGACATTTCATACGCGGAAGCACCGGGAATACATCAACATCACCGATCGCCTGGCGAAAGCGCTTGCGGCCGCCGGCATGCAGGAAGGCATGGTCTTGGTTGCGGCGATGCATATCACCGCTGGCGTTTGGGTCAACGACGCCGAAGATGGGCTCTTGGCGGATATTGATGCCTGGCTGGAGCATCTCGCGCCGTACCGGGAAGATTATCGCCATCACCGCACCGGAGAGAGCAATGGGGATTCCCATCTGAAGAGCCTATTGGTCCATCACGAAGTGATTCTGCCGATCACCGCAGGTCGCTTGGATCTGGGCCCATGGCAGCAGGTCTATTACGCCGAATTCGACGGGCAGAGGCCCAAGCGCGTGATCGCCAAATTTCTTGGCGAATAGATGGCTCGGCTCCCCTTGCCATCGGATCCGCGCCGGATTCTGCTGATTCATTTCGGCCAGATGGGCGATGCGGTCATGGCGCTGCCGGCGGCGCGGGCATTGGGTGATGCCTACCCAAGCGCGGAGGTGACCGTACTTGCGGGGCGTTCGGGTGCAGCGGTATTCCGCTTGGCGGGCTTTCGCCCAGTCTGGGCAGTGGACCGTGCCGGCTGGCGGGATTCGGCGTGGAAGGCGGCGCGGGAAATGCCGGCGCTGATGGTGGAGCTGCGGCGGCAGCGATTTGATCTGAGCGTGGACCTCCATTCCTACAAGGAGACCAACTTGCTGGCCTGGGCGGCCGGTGTTCCGGCACGGGTGGCGATGTTGCGGCCCACCCGGTCGTGGCCGCGCTTGATTACCCATCCGCCGCCGCCAGACGACCCAAGGGCTCATTTGCTCGATCGGTATTGTCGGGTCCTGCAGCCGCTGGACATTATGGTTGCAGACCGCCAACCGCGCCTGCGAGCTGACGCCGAGGTCCAGGTGTGGGCGGAACGGGAATGGCCCGCGGACCGTTCTTGGTTGGGGATTTGCCCCGGAGCCGGGCATCCTAGCCGCAGGTGGCCCGCCGACCGATTTGCGGCCGCCGTGGCCGAGTGGGCCCAGCCGCTGAATCCAGCGCCGGGTATCGTGGTCTTCGCCGGACCCGAGGAGAATGAAGAGCAACTGGCGCACTTACGGCGGCTGTCCGGCGCGCAACTGTACGGCGGACTTTCCATTCCCCAGTTGGCGGCTGCCTTGGGGAGATGCCGCGTGGTGCTGACCAACGCCAGCGGTCCCGCGCATATTGCGGCGGCGGCGGGTTCCACGGTGGTGACCGTAGGGGAGATTCCTATGTTTGATCCCGTCGGCCGCGTGCTCGCGGTGCGCGCCCGCCGTTCGGTAGCGGATATCTCCGTTGCCGCCGTTGCGGAGGCCCTGGATGGGGCATGGCGTAGCACCAGCGCTCCACGGTCGCCCAGCTGATCAGGTTTGTGTGCCTCCGGGCCATTGAAATGCCGCGCTTTGGGGGAGGCCGAGAGTGGCCAGCAACCGCGCCGTGAATTGCCGCGCGGCTGCTTCCGGCGTGGTTGCGGCATCGTAAAACGCCGGTATTAGCGGAAACACAATCCCGCCAGCTTCGCTGACGGCTAACATATTCCGCAGATGGATCACGCTCAACGGCGTTTCCCGCACCGCCAGCACCAGGCGGCGGCGCTCTTTCAAGCAGACATCGGCGGCCCGCTCAATGAGGTTGTTCGACAACCCATGAGCGATCGAGGCCAGAGTTCCCATGCTACATGGCGCCACTAGCATCCCGTCGCTGGCATAAGAGCCGCTGGCGATATTCGCGCCGATGTCCTCCGGTTCCAGGTTCTGTAGCTTCGCCGGCAACGGCCGGCATCCCGCCAGCGCGGCGGCGAACTCCACGGCGGGCCGGAATTCGTCCGCAATCGCCAACTCCTCATGAGCCACTCTTCGCGCGTGACGGGAGACGACGAGATTGAGATGCTGTACGCGTGGGTCGGCCAAAAGCATTTGCAACGCGCAGCGGCCGACCGCCGCACCACTGGCGCCGGTGACGGCCAAGGTCAGATTTAATCCGGAAGAGGCAGCGGTCGTCATTCGTGTTTTTCCCAACCGGATTTGCGCCAATTCCCGACAATGTGCGTTAGGGCCCGCACATCCCGTAGGTCCCTTCCATTCGCCAGCGCATGGAAGCAGCGATGGGCCAGCGCAGCGAAACTGCGTGGCCGCCCTAGCGCGGCAGCCAGAATACTCATTGTAGCGATTGGGCCGGAGCCGGGCAGGCGCTTGGGCGAAGGTGAGTAGGATTACACCACTCGGGCTGGGAACCGCAGACTGGGCAATGTATCCCCGCCCCGCTAGCGGTCACCGCGCGAAGCGGTGATGCATGCCGTAACGGTGTTCCCCCAGCCGCGTAGGCGGTTTTCCCTTGCGGAATCCCACAATGTATGCAAAATAGGGGCGTCGGCCCGAGTAGCTGTCTAGGGTTGCCAGCCTGTGCTCGAGGAGATTCGCTGATGTCCCAAGTTCGATGGTTTTCGCCTGCCCGACTCCTGTCAACCCGAATTGCGGCAGCGCGCCGATGGACCACGCGGCTCGGCTACGCCGCCCTCGCGGCCGCCACGCTCGTGGCCGCACCGCTTGCGAATTCCCAAGTCGTGCCGAAATCGCAGACGCGCGCCTTGCACTTCCGGTTTGTCGGTCCCATCCACGGCAACCGCGTCGCCGCCGGCGTCGGCGTGCCGGGCAATCCGAATGTCTATTACGCCGGAGCCAGCTCGGGCGGGGTTTGGAAAAGCTCGGATGGCGGGCTGCGGTGGCGGCCGGTCTTCGATCATGAGCCGGTGCAAGCGATCGGGGCGCTGGCGGTGGCGCCCAGCGCACACAATGAGGTTTGGGCGGGCACCGGGGAGGCGTGGCTGATCCGCGCCAGCGATATGAGTGGCGACGGCGTCTACCGCTCATTGGATGCGGGGCGCACCTGGCAGCATATGGGTTTGACCAATACCGGGCGCATTGGCCGGATCGTGATTAATCCGCACAACCCCAATGAAGTTTATGTCTGTGCGCTCGGCCATGCGGCTGATCCCGGTCCCGACCGCGGTGTCTACCGCACCATGGACGGTGGCAAAACCTGGCAGCGGATCTTGTATGTTGCGCCGGATGCTGGATGCTCCGGCTTGGCGATGGATCCGCACGACCCGGACAAATTGTTCGCCGGTTTCTGGCAGGTGACGATGCGGCCCTGGGCGCTGGATAGCGGCGGGCCCAACAGCGGGATCTACGTGTCGCACGACGGCGGCAATCATTGGACGCGTTTGGTGCATGACGGTCTGCCGCATTCCCCGCTGGGCAAAATTGACGTGGCCGTCGCCCCGACCAATTCCAACCGGGTCTACGCGTTGATCCAAACCCATGACCAAGGCTCGCTGTGGCGCTCCGATGACGGCGGGCGTCATTGGCGCGTGGAGAATTGGAACCGGGACTTGATTGGGCGCGCCGGCTATTACATTCGTTTGGCCGTCTCGCCCGCAGACGAAAATACCGTCTACATCGCCAACAGTTCCTTCTGGATCTCGAGCGATGGTGGTGAAACCTTCCATCCGACGTATTGGGGTGGAGACAACCACGATATTTGGGTGGACCCACAGAACGCCAAGCGGATCATTGTGACCGACGACGGTGGAATCAACATCACCACCGACGGCGGCAAGGGATTCCATCGTGTGGGCTTGCCGATCGGACAGATGTATCACGTCGCCGTGGATAACCAGGTCCCCTTCTACGTGTATAGCAACATGCAAGACGCCGGGACGATGCGCGGACCCAGCATCCGCACGCAATTTGGCTATGGCATGCCGCGCACGGCCGGCTGGACGTTCAACATGGGCGGATGCGAGTCGGGCTTCACCTTGCCTGATCCCAAGAACCCGAATATCGTTTGGGCATCCTGCTACGGCGACGAGGTGACGCGCTGGAATGCGAAAACGGGCTCGGCGCGGTCCGTAAGCCCGTGGCTGCACACGCTGGACTCGCCGCCCAATAAGGCAAAATATCGCTGCAACTGGACCCCGCCGCTGGCGATTGATCCCTTCGATCCCGACACGGTCTACTACGGTTGCCAAGTCATCTTCAAAACCAGCGACAAGGGCCAGAGTTGGAGCATCATCAGCCCGGATCTTTCAACCGACAATCCCAAATACCTCCAGCCTTCCGGCGGGTTTTCCGAGGATAATTTGGGCCAATTTTACGGTGAAACCGTTTATGCGATCGCACCTTCTCCGATCCGCAAGGGTTTGATTTGGGCGGGCACCAACGATGGCCAGGTCTGGTATACGACCGCCGGAGGGGGCAAGTGGACCAATGTCACCAAGAACATTCATGGCATTGGACCCTGGGGCGAGGTCACCAGTATTGCTCCTTCGCCGTTTGCTCCCGGCACGGCCTATGTGTCCATCACGCGGCGCTTGATGGGAGACTGGCATCCCTACATCTTCATGACCACTGACTACGGCCGGACGTGGACCAACATCGCCACCGGCATCGGCCATGGAGCGGACAAGGATGCGATTCCTGACGTCCAGATCGTCTGCGCCGACCCGTTCCGCCGCGGCCTGCTGTATGCCGGCACCAGCAGTGGTTTGTTCTTTACCTTGGACAATGGCGCGCATTGGGCCCCGCTCAACCATGGCCTGCCGCACACCAAGGTCACCTGGGCGGTGATTCAACGCCAGACCCATGACCTGGTGGTTTCGACCTACGGCCGTGGAATCTATATTTTGGACGACGTTGCACCACTGGAGCACCTGTCTCCGGCGGATTGGGGCGCGGCGGCGCACCTGTACCGTCCGACTCCTGCGTACCGGTTGCCGCGCATTGGGCATGCCATTTTCGATTACAGCGTAGGCGCCGCCACCCACAAGCCGGTCACCCTGACCGTTCTCGATGCCCAGGGCCATGTCGTGCGCACCCTGCACGGTCCCGGCTCAGCCGGTCTGCACCGTTTGTTTTGGGACATGCGCTACGCCTCGGCGCACACCATCAAATTGCGCACGCCGGCTCCCGACAACCCGAACATCAGTCACGAGCCGCAATTTTGGCGGCATGACTGGCGGCCCATTGTGCATTGGGGCATTGAAGGCGCGCAGCGTGGACCCATGGCGGCGCCGGGGCGGTACACGCTCCATCTAATGGTCGGCGGGCATACCTATACGCAGCCGTTCACCATCCTGAAGGATCCGAAAGGTTCCGCCACCGTGCAGCAGATTGAGGCCTCCGTGCGCCTCGGGCTGCGCGTGCGCGCGGACATTGATCATGTGACGGCGATGGTGGACCAACTGGAATGGATGCGAAAGCAGCTCAATGCGGTTTACGGTATGCTCCGCAACACTGCACCCGGGCCGATTCCGGCGTCGGTGCGCGCTGTCGCGGCGGGAGCGAGGAGCGGGAACCGCGCCTCCCTGCTGGCTGCGGTGGCGGAGATGCGCCAGCGCATGAGCCATGTCGAGGACATGCTGATTGCTCGCGAGGACCGCAACAGCGACGACAAGTATTACACGCAGGCCTACCGTCCGTATCTCAACCTCATCTGGTTCAATGCGGAGATCGGCCCCGGCGGCGGCGATGTGGCGGGCAGCGCGGGCGAAGGACCGACGCGTACGGCCTATCACTTATTGCACGTGATCGAGGCTCAGCTCGCAAAGGGACAGTCGGCTTACGACAACCTTATGAGCAAAGAGATGCTGGCATTTAATCGTACGCTGGTTCGTCATGGACTGACTCCAGTGGTCGCCAGCGCGCCGCCTCCGGTGACGGAGCCAAGCGGGCGGTAGAAGCGGAAGCTAGCGGCTAATCCGGCGGCATCGGCGTGCCGCCGGATGGGATTAATGTCTAGAAATAGCAACCAACTGGGGAAGCAGGTTCTGGACTTGCTCCCGTGCATGACTAGGCGGGCCCGAATTGTCAATCACCCAGTCCGCACGGCGCGCTTTCTCTGTATCTGGCAGCTGTGCGGCTAGGCGGGCCTCGGCGTCCGCCTGATCGCCGCCCGCCCGCAGCCAGCGCGCGGTGCGCAGTTTGCGGGGGCAGATCACGGCGATGGTGCGGTCGAAACGTCCGGCTGAGCCAGCCTCGAAAATCAGGGCGGCTTCGACCACCGCGGCTCCATAGCCTTGCTGCTCCATCGCCGTCATCCAGCGGTTGGTGCAGGCGATGATGAGCGGGTGCAAGATGGCCTCCAGCCGGCGGCGTTGGGCCGGATCGGCAAACACCACGGAGGCAAGCTTGCGGCGATCCACATGCCCGCTGGCGTCAAGAATGCTGGGCCCGAAGGCCGCCAGCACCTGGGGAACCGCTTCGCCGGCCGGGGCTAGCAGCTCATGCGCCACCTGATCCGCATCCAGCACGGGGATGCCGGCTTCGCGCAGCCATTGCGCCACGGTGCTCTTGCCTGCTCCAAGTCCGCCGGTCAGGCCAACGCGCAGCATTGTGGCGTTACCGTGCCAGCTTTCGCCTGGATATATGGCGCTGGGCGGCTGCGACCGTATTTGCCATGAGCATGGCGATGGTCAACGGTCCCACCCCGCCGGGTACGGGGGTAAATGCCGCGGCCAGTTCCAGCTCTGCTACCGGATCCACATCGCCGATCAGCGTGGAGCCAGTGCGTTCGAAGGCGGCACGGCGGCGCTCGTCGCCGGGATAAAAGCGTTCCAGGGCGGTGCGGTCGGTGAGGCGATTCATGCCGACATCGACGACAACCGCGCCAGGGCGGATTGCTTCCCGGCCGATGAAACCCGGCCGGCCGATGGCGGCGATCAATATATCCGCGCGGCGGCAAACTGCGGCCAGCTCGCGAGTGCGGGAATGGGCAATGGTGACCGTTGCATTTTCCTGGAGCAGCAGCAGCGCCATCGGCTTGCCCACGATATCGCTGCGTCCGACCACCACCGCCTCTTTGCCCTCGAGTGCGATTTGGTACCGCCGCAGCATTTCGATGATGCCTGCTGGGGTGCAGGGGCGCGGGCTGGGTCGGCCGGCGACCAAGTTGCCGACATTGAGGGGATGGAAGCCATCCACATCCTTGTCGGGGTTCACCGCCACAAGGATTGCTTGCGTGTCAATGTGCGCCGGAAGGGGCAATTGCACCAAAATGCCGTCCACGGCGGGATTTGCATTCAGGCCGGCGATGACCTTGAGCAATTCCGCAGTGCTGATGTCGGCCGGGGGCAGGACCTGCTCGGAGGCAATGCCCAGTTCCGCACAGGCTTTGACTTTGCCCCGGACATAGACGGCTGATGCCGCATTGTCGCCCACCAGAACCACCGCCAACCGTGGCTGATGACCCGATTGCCGGATTGCGTGGACTTGAACACCCGCCTCGGCACGGATATCGGCCGCAATGCGCCTTCCATCTAAAATCGTGGCGCTCATGCCGGTGGGCGCAACTCCTCGTTTCGCGTGGATCGGTGCATGGAAAATGATACCGTAGCGGGCATCCAATGCGCCGGTATCGGCTCCCCATTGCGCGCAGCTTCTGGCGGCGCAATGGTTGGCAGCTTCGGCTGTGGATCGCAGCCAAGGGCAGGGCGCCGGCATTGGTTCTGCCGCGGCAATGGGGTTGATCCCGCCGCGGTCCGTCAGGAGGGGCGAGAAGGGAAGAATGGCCCATAGTTAGGATCGTTTCCGACGCGGGGGGCTGGAATGTGCGGCTTTGTTCCGTGCGGCGCGGGGCGGGCTGGTCCGGACCGCACGCGGTTGCCTGCTACCCCGCCTTGCGTTGGGGGCGGGCGTAGACGCACCGTCTGAGGCTTTGCCGCGCCGGGCACGGCTGCCCCCCGTTGGTGGTTTCACGGGGATACCGGCGCGACGGGCCTTGGCAAGTCCGATAGCGACCGCCTGGCGTGGAGATGAAACCTTGCGCTTTCCCTCTCGCGCGTGTTCGAATTCCTCCCGCACGAACTGCCCCGCCTGGGTTGACGGCGCCTTGCCCCTGCGCTGGTCGCGTCGCGCTCGCCGCTCAGTCTCTGGCTCCGGCATGGAGCCGATTAAGATGCGCCATTGGTTGGCGGCCGTTGCTCCCGGCGGGCATTTGCGCCGGGGAGCGGCGCGGCGTAAGGAGGAAGGCTATACCGCGGGAGTTAGCGCGCTGAAACGCCGAGCGCTTGCAGTTCCTGGCGCGCTTGGTCGGCTTCCTGGGAGTGTGGAAAATGGTGGATCAAGTTGCGCAATTCGCGGATGCCGGCGCTGCGCTCGCGCAGCGCAATCAGAGAATACGCTTTCTTCAGCTGCGCCCCGGCGGCGACCTTCTGGTTGGGAAAATTGTTGAGGACGGAGTCGAAGGTCTGCACGGCGGCCTTATAGTGCCGCTCCTTCATCTGGATGTCGCCAAGGTAGTATGCCGCCTCGGGTGCATGGCCGTCACTGGCATAGGCTTTCAAGAACTGCTGAAATTCACTGGCGGCCAGCGGATACGAGCCAGCGACGTAGTCAGAGACGGCGTTTTGATAGAGCTGGGCCGCGGGCAGGACCGGGGGGCCATTGGCGGCCGTGTTGTTGCTCCCGGATGGCGTGGCCGCCGCGCCGCTGTTGCTGTTGCCCGCCGCCGGCGTGGTTTGCGGCGCGGGGAGGTTCTGCTGCGCCTGCTGGATCTGCTGTAGGGCCTCGTTGGCCTTGTTGAGACGCGCTTGCAGATCGCTTAGGCTTTGGCTCAGCGCTTGGAACTGCTGGTTGGCCTGTTGCCAGTTTTGTCCGTTGTTGGCATCCGCCCGGTCCACGCTGTGTTGCAGCGTGTTCAGAGCCAGTTCCAACTTGTTGATGTTGTCGGCGTTTTGGCCAATCAGCGTCTTCAACGACGCAAGATTGGCGGTAAACGTCTGCTGGAGGTTCTGCATTTCCGACATCAGCAGCGAAACCTGCTGTTGCAGGGCCAGGATTTGCCGGTTGACGGGCCAGGCGGGGGCGGCCAGCACCACGGTGAACAGCAGCGCGGCCAGCAGCTTCTTGGTCATAACTCGAATTGTACTGGGGTTTTGCGCCTCCGCCTAGCGGGTGCGTGGGTAGCCGCCCTGGTTCCTTGGCGGCAAATGGGCGTAGCGGTCGGTGGAAAAAAAGGGGCGGCCCAGCGGGCCGCCCGACGCAATTCCCGGCGTTGCCGGCAGCCTTGCTAGTTGCCGGTATTCGCCATCGTGATGTGATCGCGGCGATTCGACTGCCAACAAGACTCGGTATTCTCGGTGCAGAACGGCCGCTCCTTGCCATAGCTGATGGTTTGGATGCGGTTGGCGGCCACGCCCAACTGGATCAGGTAGTTACGGCCGGAATTTGCCCGCCGGTCGCCCAGACCCATGTTGTACTCCGCGCTACCACGGTCATCGCAGTGCCCAGCGATGAGGATATCCACGCTGGGGTGGGCGTTGAGCCAGGTGGCGTCCTGCTGGAGCGTCTCCTGGGCCGTGGGGCTGATGTTGGATTTGTTAAAGGCGAAGTAAATGTCGCCGACGTTCTGCTTGAAGCGGTCGGCGAGCGATTCGACGGCAGGCGGCGGTGTAGGCGGCTGGGGCGCGGGGGCCGGAGTCACCGTGACCGTGGCGCTGGCATTGGCGGTCTGATTGTTGCTCCCGGTCGCCACGATCTCATAGGTCGTGGTCTGTGCCGGGGAAACCGTCTCCGAGCCGTTGTTGTCCACCGTGGAACCGTTGAGCTGCACCTGCTGCGCATTGCTCGACGTCCAGGTTAGGGTGGCGCTTTGACCGGCCTGAATGGTGTCCGGATTCGCGTTCAAGGTGACCGTTGGGGCCGGAGCGGGCGGAGGCGGCGGGGCGGGCGGAGCCGGTGCGGGTTTATGCTTGCAGCCGGCCAGAACCATCATCATTGCGAGCGCCCCTACCAGCGTGAGTAGGTAGCGTGAGCGGGCATGGGACATCGGATTCCTCCGTGGTGAACCAATTGAATGGCAGTGCGTCGCCATAGGTGTGAGTGAGACGTATCGCGAGAGATGTGCGTTTCAAAACCTCGCCGCCGGGCTCGCGCGCGGCGGCGAAACCTTTAATCTTAGTGCCATGACCAGTTCGGCATCGTGTTGCTGCCGGCGTAGGTCAACTGGGTCGGATCGGAACCGTCCGCCAACACGGTGAACAGTTGCCAATGCCGGCCGCCACCGGAGGCGAAAACGAGATGTCGTCCGTCCGGCGCCCAGCTAGGGAAATCATTGCGCAGACCATTATGAGTCAACTGAGTATAGGACCCATCAGCCAAATTGAAAATATAGATGTCATAGCCTCCGGTGTTGTTTTCGCCCTTGCCATTCCGGCGCCAGGAGAACGCCAGGGCTTCCCCGTTCGGCGACCAGGAGGGACTGACCGCATAGCCAGTCGGGGTAATGTCCCGCTGGTTGGTGCCGTCGGAGTCCATGGTGTAGATCTGCGGCAGCCCGGTCCGATCGCTTTCAAATGCCAACTGGGCCCCGGTTTTCGGGTTCCATACCGGCGCCATGTTCACCGAATGAGAATACGTTAATTGGCGCAGGTGGGTGCCATTGGCGCGAATCGTATAGATCTCCATGTAGCCGCCGTGCATTGAAGAGGAAAAGGCCAGATGCGACCCATCCGGCGACCAGGCCGGCGTGGCGTTGGTGCCGCCAAAATGCGGGAAGTACAGATAGTGGTGTGTCAGCAGGGAATAAATGCGTATCTCAGGACGCCCGCTGGCGAAGCTCATGAAGGCGATCTTGGTGCCATCGGGGGAGAGCCGGGGCGAGTACGAAATGCTTTGCAGACGGGTGATCTGGTGCTGATCGTGGCCATCGTAATCCATCAACCAGACCTCTTTGTGGCCGCTGCGATTGCTGATAAACGCAATCTTGCTCTGCGCGATTCCGGGTCCGCCGCCCAAGGCTTGGATGATGGCGTCGGCGAACTCATGCGCGATTTCGCGGGCAGCGGCCGGCGTGGCTTGGTCGGTGTAGCGCTTGCCAATCATGAAGGGCTGCTGCGGGTCGGTGAGGTTGTAGAGGTAGCCTTCGATCCGCAGCAAATGACTCGCCACCTGAATGTTGCCAAACACCAGCCGCTGTGCGGTAGTGGGCTGCTGGCTCCAGGCGGTTAACTGCGCCGCCGGCAAGTCCTGCGGCGTGGATGGCTGCTGCTGCGGATAGAAGCTGCGGCTGACCATGATCACCAGGCCGGACTGGTACAAGTCATTCCACAGCACGGAGTCGAAGGTGGTTTGCAGCGTCTGATGGCTGCTGGTGGCCGGCGACAGGAGACGAAACACCGGCTGCGCAAGCCGCAGTTTTTTCGCACCCGTGATGGCGATGTTCACCTGTGGCGGCGCCGCCGCCAAACCGGCCACCAATGCCATAACCGCGCCGGCGGCGAGAACGGAACGAAGGAGCGGGTGCATGCGCCACCCGCGCGGGGTGCAGGGGTTTATTTTCATTGCAATTCAAAGGAGACGCGAACTTGCAAGCTGGAATGGGCATAGGCAGGTGGCAGGGGATCCGTCTCCGACGCCGCCATCTGTTGCACCGCGTGCAGCGCCATGGCGTCCAATGCGGCAACGCCGCTACGCTGCGCAAATTGGATGTCTGAGATGTGTCCAGCACGATCCACCGCGAACTCTATGTAAACCAACCTGCCTACGGGTACCGAGGAACTCCGGTTCTGGAGATTCCAGTAATAAGCCAATCGGTCGCGCAGGTGGTTGATCCAGCCCGTGTAAAGGTGCCCAAAGCTGGCATCGCCAAAGGCCATCCCTCCGCCGCCGCCTACCCCGGTGGTCATGCTGTAGCTAAATGAAGCCGCGCCCCCCGCACCATAGGCAATCCGATGATTCGGGTGTTTGGGTTGGTCTGCGCGAGCCAATTCCCGTAACTGTTGCTCGGCCATTTCCTTCGCCAAATCCTTGGGCTTGAAGTGACGCCGCCGATGCACGGGAATGGGAATGGAATGGGGTATCGGCGCCAGCCGCGGCTTGGGCCGGCTCACCGTGACGCCCGGGTTGCTGTTTGCCAAGCGGTTCTTAGTGACGACGTCGGTAGGCGAGGGCATCGGCACCACGCCCCCGGGAACCTTAGCCACCATTTTGGCGATGATGGTTCCTTCCCCCGCTCCGCCCGGGTGCTGTCCACCTACGTCCAGGGCAGGGAAGAGGCTTGCGCCATAGACCACCAGCGCCGCTACGGCCACGTGGCCCAGCACCGAGAGCCATAAACCTCCGCGCAGGGATTCGCCGCGAGGATTGTCATCGCGCACACGCATGGTCGGTCGCGGGCATCAGCGCGTATATGGCTGAGTCACCAGGCTGACCTGCTTGAGGCCGCCCTGCTTGATGGCATCCATGACCTGCGCCAGCGCTCCCCAGGGCACATGCCGGTCGGCGCGCACGTAAATGACCCGCCCTGCCGTCCCCTTCGGCAACTGCGCCTTTAGGGCCGCCGCCAGCCCGTGGATGTTCACCAGCTTATCGTTGATGTACACATTCTGCGCCCGGTCCACCGTTACGACCAAATGCTGGTTGCGCAGAATGCGGGTATTGTGGGTAAACGGCACGGAAACCTGAATGCCGGATTGGATCACGGGCGCGGTGATCATGAAGATCACCAGCAGCACCAGCATCACATCCACCAGCGGCGTGACGTTGATGTCCGCCAGCGCGCTTCGTGTTCGGCCATCGGGTGTGGTGAATGCCATTTCGCGTTCCTATCCGCGCAGCACGGTTTCCTGACGCGCCGCGTGCGCGCTGGCTTGGGACTCCGCCTGGTTCAGAAACTCCAGCGCGAACTCATCGGTGCGCGCAGCCATCTCCTTGACCTGATTGACGTAGGCGTTATATGCGATGAGGGCGGGTATAGCCGCCGCCAAACCGGCCGCGGTCGTGATCAGCGCCTCGGCAATGCCCGGCGCAACCGCCCGGAGGGTGGCGGCGCCCTCCGTACCCAAAGCGTGAAAGGCATCAATGATGCCCCAGACGGTGCCGAACAGGCCAATGAACGGGCAAGCGCCCGCCGTGGTGGCCAGCCAGCCCAGCCGCCGCTCCAACAGGGTGACTTGCTCGGTGCTCTCCGCCTTCAGCGCGCGGTTGACGGCCTCTAGATTTCGCGGTCCTCCACCGGTGAATTGGCGCGTGAATTCCTCGTATCCGGATTCGAAGACTTCCACCAGCGGACAGGGGCGAAAGCTATCCGCCGCCGCGCTAATCTCAGGCAGCGCTCTTGCTTTGCGAAAGGACCGCAGAAATCGGCGCATTTGCTTGCGGACGCGGCGAAATGCCGCCCACTTTTGCAGGATAATCGCCCAGCTAAGGAGCGAAAACCCCAACAGAATCAGCAAAACAATGCGCACCGTGGGTCCGGATGTGGCGATCATCTGCGACACCGCCCCTCCCCCAACGACGCTGGTCATGACCCCGGCAAGCAGCGACAATTCGGCTCCTAAATTCCTGCGATTTAACCAAATACGCTAGCACATTACGCGCCTCGCCGAGCCCTCCGGCGAGGCGAATGAACCCAGGTTTTCACCTGCGCCCGCTACCGGATTTGACGGTATCCAACGAGGCTGCGTTTCGGTTGCACGCGAGCTGGAGGATGGTCATTGGGGTACGGAGCCGGCAACGGTGGCTCGGAATCAACCATCGCGGGGCTGGTGGAATACCGCTATGCTTGCCAGAAGCCACCATGTTGTTGTCGTTGCACATTGAAAACTACGCCCTGATTGACCGCTTGACTGTGGAGTTTACGCCTGGTTTGAATGTGTTAACCGGCGAAACCGGCTCCGGCAAGTCCATCGTCGTGGACGCGCTCGCGCTACTTTTGGGGCAGCGCGCGGAAACCAGCGCGGTGCGCGCGGGCGAAGACCATGCGAGCGTGGCGGGGGTGTTCGCGGCCGGATCAGCCGCACTGGATCGCGTCTTGGAGGAGTTGGGGCTAGCCGCCCCCGGGGAGGTCTTGATCCGCCGCGAAGTCGGAGGCCGCGGTCGCGCCTGGGTGAATGACCAACCGGCGACCGTAGCTGTGCTGAGGCGTTTGGCGCCTTCGCTGGCGCAGGTCCACGCCCAGGATGAGGCGCTGGCAGGTTGGGCGCCAGCGGCGCAGTTGCTCCGGCTCGACTCCGCGGTGGGGGAAGGGGAGGAGTTGGAAGCTTTAGCCGGGGCGTATGCAGACTGGCAATCCGCGCGCAGCCAATTGGAAGATGGGTTGCGGCAGGACCAGGAGCGCCAGCGGGAGGCGGATTTATGGCGATTTCAGCGGCAGGACATTGCCACGGTGGCGCCGCGGCCCGGTGAGGACACTGACGTTGGCGTTGAACAGCGCCGCTTGGCTAATGCGGAAAAGATTGGCGCCGCCGCCTCCGCGGCCTATGCGCTTCTTTATGACGACCCTAGCGCCGTCATCGTCGCCTTGAGGGCCGCGCAACGGCAGGTGCAGGACCTTAGCCGCATGGAGCCCGAGGCGGAAACTCTCGGTGCCCGGTTGGAGGCGTTGCGTATCGAGGCGACGGACGTTGCAGCGCAGTTGCGGGAATGGATGGAACCACCCGATGCCGCGCCGGACCGCCTGGCGCAGGTGCAGGAGCGGCTGGTGGCTCTGGATAGGATCAAGCGGAAATACGGCCCCGATCTTGCTGCCGTTCTAGCCTATGCCCAGGAACTGGATGCTAAGTTGGACCGGATCGAGCGCCATGAGGAATGGCGGCGGGATGCTGAAAGTGAGTGTCGGCGTGCGGAGGCGGCCTACCGGGAGCTTGCCCGTGCGCGCAGCCTTCGGCGCCGGGTCGAGGCCCGCCGCCTACAGGAGATCGTGGCGAGCGAGGCGGCGGATTTGGCCATGAAGATTCGTCTTGACATCGCGTTTGCCCACGCCGAAGGTGACACGCCGGGCGTCAGCGCGTGGGGCGTGGCGGGTTGGGATCATATCCGTTTTCTCGCTGCGACCAACCCGGGGGAACCCCTGCTGCCTTTTGACCGTATTGCCTCGGGTGGGGAACGGAGCCGCCTGCTCCTCGCCCTCGAAACCGCGGCCCTGGTACGCCAAGCGGCCCAAGCGGCCGGTCCGCCGCCCACCCGCGTATTTGACGAAATTGATGCCGGAATCGGCGGGCGCGCCGCCGAAGCCGTGGGGCAAAAACTCGCCGCCTTGGCGCGGCGCGACCAGGTTCTGTGCGTGACGCATCTTGCCCAGATCGCCAGCCACGCCGACCGGCATTTGCGGGTGGAAAAGACACCGCAACGGAATCGGGTTGTGACCCAGGTAAATCCGTTGGCGGGCGCCGACCGGGTGGAAGAGATCGCTCGCATGTTAGCGGGGGCTGTTACCCCGGCGGCGCGCCGGCATGCCGCCGAGCTGCTGCAACGCGCGGCGGGCTCACGAGCGGCAATGCCGGAGATCGGCCAGGGCAACCGGCGATCCAAGGAAGTGGGCCAGTCGGCAGGATCGCCGGTAAACTAGCGATACAAGCCAGCCGCCCGGGTGGCGAAATCGGCAGACGCACGGGACTTAAAATCCCGGGTCTCGAAAGGGACGTGCGGGTTCGAGTCCCGCCCCGGGTACCAGGCGCAAAGGGGAGGCGCGACCCGGCCAACGGCTTTGCTCGCTGGTGAGCGTTGCGGTAGTCCAAAATCGGGGCGATGAGAACCGGCGCGCGCAGCTCATCCCGTGCCGCAACCAGCTCCTAAGCGACACCGGCCGTTGTGCCCCTTTTGACCGCTAACCCCCGGTCCTTACCCCTACACCACTCGATACCTGCTCGTCTGTCCAGTTGCGCGCACCCCTAGTTGGCCCGCTACTCTCGGCCTACACGGCGGTTTTTCGCCCCGATGGGCGTCCGCCGGACTGGCAGGCAAATGTCTTTGCGTCTCGGCGAATTGTTGGTCAAGGAAAAGGTGATTAGCGCCACCCAGTTGGAGGAGGCGCTCGGTCACCAGAAACGCCATGGCGGCCGCCTTGGCTCGGCCCTGGTGAAGCTGCGCTTTTGTTCCGAGGATGAAGTCGCCAGCTTTCTCTCTCGTCAATATGGCGTTCCCGCACTGAACCTGAAGGACTTCGAGATTGACCGTAACGTTTTGAAGCTGGTTGCTCGGGATGTCGCCGAGCACAATCAAGTGGTTCCCCTCAGCCGCAACGGCACGTCGGTCACATTGGCCATGACCGATCCCAGCGAGCTGGCGGTGGTGCAGACGATCGAGTTCTCCACTGGCCTCAAGGTGATCCCCGTTGTCGCCACGGAGAGCCAGGTCCTGGACACGATCGGCAAGTTCTATTACGACGGCGTGGAGGAGGGCAAGCTCACCGAGCTGATGGACGAAATCGAGTCCGAGGAGCCCGGTGCGGTCGAAGTCCAGGACACCGAAAGCGACCTGGATTTGCAGGACATGGAGCGCGCGGCGGAAGAAGCTCCGGTCGTTCGCCTGGTCAATGCGATCCTGTTCGACGCGGTGCGCCGCGGCGCGAGCGATATTCACATCGAACCCTACGAAAAGGAGTTCCGCGTTCGCTACCGCATTGACGGCATCCTGCAAGAGATCATGAGCCCGCCGATCCGGTTACGCGACGCGGTGACCAGCCGCATCAAGATCATGGCCAAGCTGGACATCAGCGAGAAGCGCCTTCCCCAGGATGGCCGCATCATGCTGAAGATGACCCGCGAGGGCCGCAAGCGGGTCCTGGATCTGCGCGTCTCGATCCTGCCGACTCTGTTCGGCGAGAAGATCGTGATGCGCCTGCTGGACAAGGAAAATCTCCGCTTGGATATGACCAAGCTGGGCTTCGAGCCGGAATCGCTAGCCAAATTTCACGAAGCGATCCATAAGCCCTACGGCATGGTTCTAGTCACGGGGCCCACGGGCAGCGGCAAAACCAATACGCTCTACAGTTCCGTTGCCCAGCTCAACACACCGGACGTCAACATCATGACCGCCGAGGACCCGGTCGAATTCCAGTTGCCCGGCATCAACCAGGTGCAAATGAAGGAGCAGATCGGCCTCAATTTCGCCGCCGCGCTCCGCTCGTTCCTGCGCCAGGACCCAAACATCATTCTGGTTGGCGAAATTCGTGACTTTGAAACCGCAGAAATCGCCGTCAAGGCGGCGCTGACCGGCCATTTGGTGCTTTCCACGCTCCATACCAATGACGCCCCGTCCACGATCAGCCGCCTCATGAACATGGGCGTCGAGCCGTTTCTCGTGGCCACCAGCGTGCATCTGATTTGTGCCCAGCGGCTGGTTCGCCGCATCTGTAGCCAATGCCTCCAGCTACAGGAGGTGCCGCTCCGCGAGTTGCTGGATATCGGCTATTCGGCCGAGGAAGCGAAGCAGGTCAAGATCTCCAAGGGGGTGGGTTGCTCCACCTGCAACGGCACCGGCTATAAGGGCCGCGTCGGACTATACGAGGT
>OFHJ01000087.1_pt1 | contig 37019 bp, 29 predicted proteins | sample 1522001 | NCBI WGS metagenome assembly OFHJ01 (sample SAMEA2464838, study PRJEB22497) | soil metagenome | biome: Grassland; feature: Farmland; material: Clay | place: Australia | collected 2013-02-01 | depth 1.2 m | reverse complement strand
GGCGGCACGGCCCCAAGCCCGGCGGAGCCCGGTTGGGAGCGGCAGCGGATTGCGGCGGGAATAGCGCGGGCGCGGCAATCGCTGGCCGCGGCGGAGTTGCCGCCGTTGGCGCAGGCGGTGGCGGCCGAGGTGGCGGCGGCGGTGGACCGGCTGCTGGCGGCCTGGGCAACCGCGGACAACGCGGCGGCCAAAAACGCCACTGCCAGCAGCGGCAACGCGGCGGCGATCACGGGCCCAGACTCGCGTGGCCCGAGCGAAAGCGGCTCGGGGCAGGGTAGCGCGGCCGCCGCGTCCGTGCCGACTCCCGCCGCCGCGGGTAGCCTGCCCACGGGCGAGGACCTGGCGGCGTTGGACCGCTGGCTGACCGCGCTGGACGACCGGCTGCTCGCGGCCTTGCAACTGGCCGCGCCCGCGGAGACGCTGGCGGCGGTGCGGTCAGGATTTGAGCGCGGGTTGGCGCCCCACCGCCGCAACTTGCGGACCGAGCAGTTGGCGATGGTGGAAAAACAATTCCTGCACAAGCGGCTGCTGGAGCATTACCGCCTGCCGCGCTTCAGCCTCTTTTATTTGTCATGAACCACCAAGACGAACGACATGCCGCGCCCGTGGGCGCGGACAATTCCACCCCGGCCAACCCGGCCACCCCGGCCGGTGCTGCGCCGCCGGACCATGCGCCGCCGGACCATGCGCCGCCGGACCATGCCCCGGCGCACGCTGCCCCGCCGGACAATGCCCCGCCGGATAATGCGCCGCCGGACAATGCCCCGCCGGACAATGCTCCGCCGGACGCGACCCCCGCGGCGGCGGAGATCGCCATCGAAAAGCTGGTCTATGGCGGCGACGGGCTGGGAAGGTGGCCCGGGGGCAAGGCGGCGTTTGTTCCTTTCACCTTGCCGGGGGAGCGGGTGCGCGCCGTGCGGGAGGTGGAGAAGCCTGGTTATCTGCGGGCGCGGGTGGCGGAGATTCTGGCGCCCGCGCCGGAGCGCGTACCGCCGCGCTGCGAATATTTTTTGCGCTGCGGCGGCTGCCAATTGCAGCATGCCGCGCCGGAGCGGCAACTGGAGCTGAAGCGTGAAGTTCTGCGCGAGACGCTGGCGCGAACCGGCGGCGTGGATTGGGAGGGCGAGATCGGATTGCATGCTTCGCCGCCCTGGGGTTACCGCAACCGCGTGCGCCTGCGCTGGGGCCCTGGCGGCTTGGGCTACTACGCGCGCGACAGCCATGCGGTCGTCGCGGTGACGCATTGCCCCATCGCCAGCCCGGCGCTGGATGCGGCGATCCAGGCGTTGGCAGCCGCCGGCGCGCCGCCAGCGGCGGCGCGGGAACTGGAGCTGGCGGCGGATGGTGAGGATCGCGCGATCATGGCCGCAGCGACGTTCGCCGCCTTGGGCCCGGAGGAGCGGGCCTTCGCCGCGGGATTGATGGAGCGCATCCCCGGCTGTGTTTCCGTCGCGGCAGGCGCGGCGGAGGCGGGGCCCGCCGGCGAGGGCCGTCATCCTCGCGGCGCGCGCCAGCCGGCGGCAGCCGCCAAAACGCAAGAAGCGGTAATCGCTGGATCCGGCAGCCTGATGTATGTCGTGGGCGATTACGAATATCGCGTCAGCCCGGGGTCGTTCTTCCAGGCGAACCGGTTCCTATTGCCGGAATTGGCGGCGGCGGTGACCCGCGGCGCGGATGGCGCGCCGGCCGGCGCGGAGCACGCGGTGGATTTGTTCAGCGGCGTGGGTTTATTCGCGCTGCCGCTGGCGGCGCGGTTTGCCCAGGTCAGCGCGGTGGAGAATGGCCGCGCGGCAGCGCGCGACCTTCGGTTCAATGCCGGCGCGGCGGACAATCTGCGCGTCTTCGCCGAGCCCGCCGAGGCATACCTGCGGCGCCGGCGCGGGCCGCTGGATCTGTTGGTGGCGGATCCACCGCGCACCGGCCTGGGAGCGAAGCTGGTGGCGGCGGTGGCGGCGGCGCAGCCGCGGCGGATGCACTATCTGTCCTGCGATCCCGCGACCCTGGCGCGGGACCTGCGCGCCTTGACGGCGGCGCTGCCGCTGGAGATCGAGAGCATCGAACTCTTCGACCTGTTTCCCCAGACTTTTCATGTGGAGACGCTCGTGCGGCTGCGGCTGCGCTCCTAACCGGAGGGCGCCCCATGTCGCCGCGGCTGCCGCAGCCACTTGAAGATTTCCATCGCCGCCAAAATCGAAGCCGCCGCCAGCAGCGTGAGCGCCCAATGCCCGAGCGAGATCGGCGCCACCTGGAGCAGCCGCTCGAAGGGCGGGAAATGCATGGCGAAAAGATGGATGCCCTGGGCGGCGACGACGCCGGCCACCAGAAACCAATTGCGCCGCAGCGGCACGCGGAAGGCGGAGACATATTCCGAGCGGCAATTGAAGACGTGGAAATTTTCCAGCAGGACCATCAGCAACAAGACGTGATTGCGGGCCTGCATGATGCCGAGACCGGAGAGGAAATAGAGGCTAGCGTACGCCACCAACCCGATGGTGGCGCCGGCCGCGACCGTTTCCTCGATCATCAGCCGGTTGAAGATGCCCTCAGTGGGCGGGCGGGGCGGGCGGCGGATGGGGCCCGCCTCGCCGCCCTCGAAGGCCAGCGCCCCGTCCTGAATCCCGTTGGTCACCAAGTTCAGCCATAGCAGTTGCACCGGCGTCAGCGGCAGCGGCAATCCCGTCAGCAAAGCCAAGGCGAACAGCAGCACCTCCGCCGCGCCGGTGGCGATGAGCAAGTAGATGACCTTGCGGACGTTGTCGTAGGCGAAGCGGCCCTCCTCGATGCCGGCTTCGATGGAGGCGAAGTTGTCGTCGGCGACGATGATAGCGGCGGTGTCCTTGGCCACGTCCGCGCCAGAGCCCATGGCCACGCCGATGTTGGCGCGCCGCAGCGCGGGCGCGTCGTTGGCGCCGTCGCCGGTCACGGCCACGAAGTGGCCCAGGCGGCCCAGCGCGTCCACGATGTCCAATTTCTGCGCCGGGCTGACGCGGGCGAAGACGCGCGCCTCCCGCACCGTGTCCAGGAACTGCGGCACCTCCGGCGAGCCGATGGCCGCCAGTTGCGGCCCCGTGACGGGCATCTCGCCGGCGCGCGCGATGCCCAGCTCCCGCGCGATGGCCAGAGCGGTGCGGGGATGGTCGCCGGTCACCATGACCACCTCGACCCCCGCCTGCCGGCATTTGCTGACGGCTGCTTTCACCTCCGGCCGCGGCGGATCCAGCAATCCGGCGAACCCCAAAAGTTGCAGCGGCGGCAGGTCTTCCGCGGTGAGGGCCGGCGTCGCCGCATCCGGCGCGGCGTCTTCCCATTCCACCGCGGCCTCGGCGATGGCGATCACGCGATGGCCGTCCCCGGTCAGCGCCGCCAGGGCGGCGTCAATCGCGGCGGAGTCCAGCGGCTCCGGCCCCGCTGCGCCCCGCATGCTCTGGCAGCGCGGCAGCACCACCTCCGGCGCGCCCTTCACCACCACGTAGCTCCGGCCGCCGTCGCGCACGTACCGGGCGGCGAAGGCGCGCTCCGATTCATAAGGAAATTCCGCCAGCGTCGTCGCTTCCCGCGCCAAGGCATCCGGCGCCACTCCGAAGTTGAGGCCCAAATGCCAAAACGCCACGTCCACGGCATCGCCGGTAAAGCGCCAGTTCGCCGGCGCCTCGCCGCCGGGGCTGGCCGGGTTGGCGTGAGCGGAGGCCTCATTGCACAGGACGCTGGTGCGCACCAGGCGCCGCAGCAGCGGTCGGGCCGCCGCAGCCAGCGGGGCGTCAGGCGTCCAGAGTTGGCCATCCGCCAGCCAGATGGCGGTGACGGTCTGCTGGTTCCGGGTCAGCGTGCCCGTTTTGTCGCTGGCGATGCAGGTGCAGCTTCCCAAGCCTTCCACCGCGGTCAGTTTGCGGACGATCACCTGCCGCCGCGCCATGCGGTTGGTGGCGATCGAGAGGGCGACGGTCATGGCCACGGGCAAGCCTTCGGGAATCGCCGAGACCGCCAGGGCCACGGCGAGGAAAAAGACTTCCAGCAGCGGCATTCCGTGCGCGAAGGCCACCACGCCCAGCACGCCGGCGGCGGCCAGCACCAGCCAACTGATCTGCCGCGAGAACCGTTCCATGCGCAGCACCAGCGGCGGCTTGGCGCTGGGCGCGCCGCTGACGTCGCGCACGATTTTGCCCACCTCCGTGCGCGCGCCGGTGGCCACCACCCAGCCCGCGCCGCGGCCGGCGGCGACGGTGGAACCGGCGTAGGCCATGTTCCGGCGGTCGGCCAGCGGCAGTTCGGCGGCCAGCGGCGCCGGCCGCTTCTCCACTGGCAAGGATTCGCCGGTGAGCAACGCCTCATCCACCGCCAGCCGGTTCGTCGCGGTCAGGCGCAGATCGGCGGGCACCCGCGCGCCGGACTCCAAATACACCAAGTCGCCGGGCGCCAGCTCCTCGGCATTGACCTCCGCCAGTTCGCCGCCGCGCCGCACCCGCGCCGTCACGCGCAGCAGTTGCTGCAAACTGGCGGCGCTGCGCTCCGCCTTCCACTCCTGGAAGGCGCCGAGTCCGGCATTGAGCAGCACAACTGCAAGGATGAAGCCGGCGTCGCGCGCGTCGCCCAGCCAGGCGGAAACCACCGCCGCCGCCAGCAGGATGTAAATCAGCGGGCTGAGGAACTGGCGCAGGAAGATGGCCGGCGCGGTGGGCGGCGCTTTGCCCGGCAGCAGGTTGCGTCCGAACTCGCGCAGCCGCTCCGCCGCCTGCGCCGGCGTCAGGCCCTCCGGCGACGTCTGGACCTTGTCCAGGACTTCGTCTTCCGCCAGCGCGTGCCAGGGAATTTCCGCAGGGGTCGCGGGGCCAGCGGCGCGACCGCCGATTACCCAGCTATGGCGGGCTTTGGCCTTTCGCTTCTTCCGCCTACCGTCGCTGTGCGGCGACGCCATCCTTCGCCAGCATAAGCCAACGGCTCCGGCGTTGGAATGCCGTCTAGCCGCCGTGATGCCGCAGCCAACGCACCACCAGGATGTCGGTGGAAGAATAGACGACGATGGAAAGGGCGATGGTCACACTGGCCAAACGGGCCAGATGATGCGCCACCGGCGTGCCGAGATCGAAAATCATGAGGGCATAAACCACCGAGGCGAAGCCCTTGGGCCCGAACCAGCCGATGACGATGCGGTCGCGGGGCGGAAGGCGGCTGCCCAGCAGGGCCAATTGCATTGCGCCGATGCGCGCCGCGAAAAGCGCCAAGACGATGAATCCAATTTCGCCCAGGGTGAGGGGCCGAAATAGCGTCTCGGCCGTGCGAAGGCCGAAGATCAGCAGCGCCGCCAACTTGAACAGCTCGGCCACCAACTCGCCGAAATGATGGAAAGCCTCCCGCGCCCGCGGGCCGAAGTCGGAAACCGTGATGCCGGCGGCGAAGCCCGCCCAAAAAATATTGGCGTGGAGCAAACCGCTAGCGACCAAGATGACCAGGCCGATGGCGAAAGCGTTGAGCGGTTGGAATCGGCCCGAGGCGCCAAAGTAGCGGCTGCCCTCCAGCCGCAGCACCAGCCAGGGAATGGCTACGCCCAGGCCCGCGCCCAGAAGTAGTTCCTCGGCGGCGGAAAAGGCGGTGTTCTGTGCGCCGCCGGTGGCCATAAAGAGGATCACCAACGGCAGCGCCAAGCCGTCGTTGAACCCGCTTTCCAGATTCAGGGCGCGTTGAATGGATTCCGGCACCGCCGGGTAGCGGAAGATCGCGGCGACAAAGACCGGGTCGGTGGGGCTGAGGGCGGAAGCGAGCAAAAAGGAGTCCCGCCATGCGAACCCGACGAACGCGTGCGCCGCCCAGCCCAGGATCACGATGGTCAGCGGCATGCCCAGCCCCAGTGAGCGGCCGATGATGCGCCAGCAGGAGCGGATCTGCTGCCAGCCGCCGGTGCGCATGCCGTCGGAAAAAAGAACGCTGAACAGCGCCAGGTCGGCGACCAACTCCAAAAGTCCCGGGTGCACGGCGGCGTGCGGCAGGAAGCGGCCGACCGCGATACCGGCGGCAAGAAACAGCACCGCCACCGACAGCACGGTGGAGCGGGCGCGTTCGGAGATCAGTACCGCCAGGACCAGCGCGGCGGCGTAGGTCAGCGCCAGGCCGCCCGAGGCGGACCAAGAGATGGGAAGCGAAGCGGGCTCTGGCAGCACCGGACAGGCGGCAGGCGGCGCAACCGCGCCCTGTCCGCGGGCGCCGCGCCCGTGTGACCGGGCGGCATCGCGCCGCGGCGGCTCTCATGCGCGTTGGGATGCGGGCCGGGCTGGCGGCGGCGGCCGATGGGAAGCGGCCTTCGCCGTGTGGCCAATGCGCCAGCGGGGATTGCGGCGCTAGGGCGCAGCTGGAACCTGGCGCCGCGGCGGTGTTCGTGGTCGGGGCAGCCGGATTTGAACCGGCGACCGCCGCCGACCTAATTGGCCCAGCTGGGGTTCACCAGGTATTTCCTGGCGGTCTGGGCGGACGCCAAAAGCCAATAAATATGCCGGCTCGGCTGCGATCCGCGCCGTGGCGGCGCATCGGCGCCGGCGGTCGCCATTGGCGGCTCAGTGGCCGCGATGGTGGCCGTTCGTCTGACCGTCAACGTCGGGGAATCTCCGAAGCAAATCAGGCCAACATGGTTCCTCTACGCCCTGGCCGGGCGGGCGGCGTACCCGTATGACCGGAGATAGTCAACCACAACCCATCCAGCCGCGGCGATGGCTACGGTTTGGGCGGCTTCCGTCCAGTTGTCCAAGCTGTGCGGGTTGGCAAGAATCGCGGGCAGCCAGACTAGCACGGCAAAGCCGCCCAACATTCCGGTAAGCAGCTCGCAGGCCAGCAAAGCCGCGTGGCCGGACCACAGCGCGGCGGCCGCCAGTCCAAACGCCGCCGTGGTCGCAACCGCCCAGAACATCTGGCCCGGAGGGATCCATCGCGGGACCAAACTTGCGGTGAGAGGGAGATAGAAGAGTTGTCCCAGCGTGAAGGAGACGACGCAGAGGCTAAAACACAGATAGCCGATGCGAGCTGCCGGCGAAGGCCAGGATGGCCCGCGGCTTGGTGCGGCGCCCAAGACGATCAGTGCCGCGGCGAGTTGGGAGAACACCTCGAAAAAGTTGCCCCAGTTGAAGTAAACCAGTGGATTGCGGGCGATCGGCGGTAGGCAGAAGAGCAGGTAGACAAACGAGATTCCGCCCAGTAGGAGCACGCCCAGCCGCGCGGTCCTGGCCGATTGCATTGCCAGTCCCCCGATGAGTTCCACTGCGGCGGCAGCATAGACCAGTGGGGCGCTGCGGAAAATGCCGCCGACCCCTTGCCAAACGTCAAAGGCGCCCCACCGCAGCATGAGAACGCCGATCAGAATCGCCGCCAATCCAAACACGCGGCGGCCGACATGGCTTCGCGCTGTCTTACCCTCGAACCAGGACCGAACCGGAATCGCCATTTTGGGAACCTGCACGCGCGCCCAGCATAAACCCAAAGGCGGCGCCCGGGCCGGAAACCGGTTGCCCAGCTATGGTCGGCGCCGTGGTCGGGGTTTCACATGGCCATTGTCGTCGGCCCGGCGGACTCTTGGCGCCCAGAAGTGATCGGTTGGTCGGGGCGGCCGGATTTGAACCGGCGACCACCTGCGCCCAAGGCAGGTGCGCTACCAGGCTGCGCTACGCCCCGTTTGGTTATTATCGCCGACCGAGCCGAGCGCCGTCGCGCGGCGGGGAAGGGAATGCGGCGCGCCGCGTCCGCCGGCACTGCCGCCGCCGCGTAACCGCAGTCGCCTGCGGCGGCCGCCCCCAATTTGGGCGGGTGCGCCGAAGTCACGACCGACGGATGGCGGGTGCGGGCGGCTAAACTGGGCTCTACCGTGCCTCGTACCGCTTCCTCAGCCGACTCCGCCACCGCGGCGCCTCCCGCCGCGCCGCCCGCCGACCTGTATTTGATTGACACGATGGGCTACATTTTTCGCGCCTATCACGCCCTGCCGCGGCTTTCGAACTCACGCGGGGTGCCCACGCAGGCGGTGCTCGGTTTCACCAACATGCTGCGCAAGCTCTTGGCCCAGGCCAATCCGCCGGCGGTCGCGGCGGCCTACGATTTGGCAGGGCCGACCTTTCGCGAGGAAGAGTTCGCCGCCTACAAGGCGCAGCGGCCGGCGATGCCGGAGGATTTGGGGCCGCAGTTGCCGCTCATCCGGCGCGTTCTCGAGGCGCATCGCGTGGCCATCTTGGAATCGCCCAGCTTTGAGGCCGACGATGTGATCGGCACCTTGGCGCGGCAAGCGGCGGCCGAGGGCCGCCGGGTGGTGATCGTCTCCAGCGACAAGGACATGCTGCAACTGGTCAACGAGCATGTCTGCGTGCTCATTCCCACACGCGGGAACATGGTCTGCGGGCCGGCGGAAGTGGAGCAGTTGCTGGGCGTGCGCCCGGAACAGGTGGCGGATCTGCTGGCGTTGCGCGGCGACAGCGTGGACAACATTCCCGGCGCGCCGGGCATTGGCGAAAAGGGCGCGAAGGATTTGATCCAGCGGTTTGGCTCGGTCGAAAACGCCATCGCCCATGCCGCCGAAGTGGAGCGCAAGACCTATCGCGAATCGCTGCAGAATCACGCCGAGCAGATCCGCATGAGCCAGCGGCTGGCCACCATCAAAACCGATGTGCCGCTGGCGCTGGACTGGGAGCAACTGCGGCGCCAGCCGGCGGATGTGGCGGCGTGCCGCGAGCTGTTTACCGAACTGGAGTTTTCCGGCCTGCTGCGGGCATTGGCGGCGGAGGCGGCGGCGCATGAGGCGGGAAGCGGTGATGCCGCCGCGGGAGCGGTCGCGGCTGCCGCCGCGGAATTGAACCTGAGCGGCGGGGAGACGGCGGATGCCGCGGCCATCGCCGCCTGGCTGGCTCGCCGACCCAACGGCCCTTGGGCGCTGCTGGTGGGCGAGGGAGGGCTGGAGTGGAGCGACGGAGAAAAATCGCTGCGTTGGGCGCCGCCGGCGAATGGCGATGACGGGACACGGCTGGCCGCGGCGCTGCAAACGGCGTTTGCCGCGCCGGAGTCGGAGTGGCGGGTATTCGACTGCAAAGCGACGCAGCGGGCGCTGCGCGCGGCGGGTCTACCGCCATTGCCCGAAGCGCGCATCGCGGACGCTCAGCTCTACGCCTATCTTTTGGACCCGACGCAAACTTCCGCCAGCGTAACGGCGGTGGCGCAGCGGCGCTGGGGCGTAGCGCCGGAGGGCGCGGCCGCCGCGGTGCTGTTCCGCTTGGCCGGCGAACTGCGGCCGGAAATCGAATCGGCGGGGCTCAGCCGCTGCTACCAAGAACTCGACCGGCCCCTGGCGGCGGTGCTGATGGACATGGAAGACGCCGGCATCGTCCTCGACCCGGGCGCGCTGGCGGCAATGGCGCGGGAGTTGGAAACCGATTGCGCCCGTTTGGAAACGGAGATTTTCGCCCTGGCCGGCGGACGGCAGTTCAATATCAACTCGCCGAAGCAATTGGGCGAGGTCTTATTCGAGCACTTGCAGTTGCCGGCGCCACCCCGCCGCGGCAAAACCAAAAGCCTGTCCACCGCGCAGGATGTGCTGGAGGATTTGGCGGGATCATTCGATATCGCCGCCCGCGTCTTGGAATACCGCCAATTGGCGAAGCTGAAGTCCACCTACGCCGACGCGCTGCCCAAATTGCTCGATCCCAAAGACGGGCGCCTGCACACGACGTTTTCCCAGGTGGGCGCCGCCACCGGCCGTTTGTCCTCCAGCAATCCCAACCTGCAAAACATTCCCATCCGCACCGAAGTCGGCCGCCGCATCCGCGCGGCGTTCTTTCCCGCGCCCGGCTGTCTGCTGGTGGCGGCGGATTATTCCCAGATCGAGCTGCGCCTGCTGGCGCATTTCAGCGGCGACCCCTTGCTGACCGAGGCTTTCCGCAACGGCGCCGACGTGCACGCGCAAACCGCGGCGCAGGTCTTTGGCATCGCGCCAACGGAGGTTACGGCGGAGCACCGCCGCCGCGCCAAGGCGGTCAACTTCGGCATCATCTACGGCTTGTCGGCTTTCGGGTTGGCGCGGCAGTTGGGCATTCCGCAGTCGGAGGCGGCGGCGTTCATCGCGCGCTATTTCGAGCGCTATGCCCAGGTGCGCGGCTTCATTGACGCGACGCTGGAGCAGGCGCGCCGCGACGGCGAGGTGCGGACGCTATTCGGCCGCCGCCGCCCCATTCCCGATCTCGACAGCCGCAATCCCAACCTGCGCGGCTTTGCCGAGCGCACCGCCGTCAATACCCGGCTGCAAGGCACCGCCGCCGATTTGATGCGCTTAGCGATGATCCGCGTCTGGCGGCGGCTGCAAGGCACGCCGGCGCGGCTGCTGCTTCAGGTGCACGATGAGTTGGTGCTGGAGGCGCCGAAGCAGCGGGCGGCTGAGTTTGGGCAGTTGCTCCAGGTCGAGATGCAGGGCGTGGACGCGCTCTCCGTGCCGCTGACCGTCGAGGCCGGCGCCGGTCCGAACTGGCGTGACATCGAACCGCTGGAGTAAGCCGGGGCAGGGAACCGCTGCGGGCGGAAAATTGCGGCGTCACGCTACGCCGGCCCCGCGTCGCTTCCGCATCAGCTCGCGGGGCCCTCACCCATCAAACCCCGCCGATTACCACCCGCCGGGGAGCATCGGCGAGCAACAGGGCTTGCGCACCGGCTTCGGCCCCATCATCTCCACGCGCGAGCCGGCCAGCGTATAGACGTTCAACTGCCATTTGCCGTCGCGGCCGATCTGCGGCTTGCCGTTGCCCTTCCAGCCGCGGGCGATCAGAGCGCGGTAGGCCTGGTGCATGTGCAGAATGCCGAGAGAAAAATGGTTGGCGATGGCGCGGGTGCGGATGGAGGGATGTGCGCCGTCGCGCAGCATATATTCGATCCAGTCCGGCCCATTGGTGGTGCGCCGGTCCATCCAGTCCAATACTCCGGCGGTCATGCCGCCGTGCCACATGGGATGAAAGCCCAGCGCCTGCCGGAACAGCCGGTCTTCCTGCTGCACGCTGGCGACGACAAAACCGGCGTGGATGATCCAGCGCGAGAGCCGCCGCGGCGACAGCAATTTGCCGCGCAGGCGGCCGGTGCGGGAATGGGGAAGGTACTGCTCGAAGGCGATGTGGTGGCCTTCGGGATCGCGCAGGGCGAACCCCAGGTTGCCATCGGCGCGGCGTTCCACCGGGGTGGGAGCAAAGCCGCGGGCGGCCAGATAGGCGCGCAAGCCGCGGGCGTCATTGGTGCGGAACGCCAGGGTCATGAAGCGCTTCTGCGCTCCCCCGTTCCAATGCGGCGTGATCTCCAAATATTGATAGTCGTTGACCTTGTAATAAATGACCGGACCGGCGGCGCTGGGGAGCGTGAAGGCGCGGTCAAAGCCGAAGTATTGGTGAAAGATGCGCTGCGCCGACGCCGCGGATTCCAGGCGGACGTGCACATAGGCGATGCCCAGGATTTTCGGCCGCCGCGCCGGCGCCGCCGCCACCCGCGGCCCGCCGGCTCCCAGCCATAGCACCACGGCCAACCCCGCGACCGCCATCGCCAGCCAGCCCCACCATTGCCGTCCCACCCGCCGCTCGCCTCTTACCATCGTCTCGCCCTCCGCCGGTCATTGTATGTCAAGGCGGGGTCAAGTGCGCGGGCGCCGCAGCCGCGGCGGACCTTCACCGGCGGACGCTTAGAAGGGGATGTCGTCGTCGGTTATCTCGGGACCTCTGCGTTTTGCCGGGGGGGCCGAGCTCGTTCACGATCTCGCGGATCGCGGCGTCCACGTTGAGCGTCGAACGCTGCGCCGCCTCGAAGAGCCGCTCTACGTCTGAGTCCTCGTCGGAGTTGATCCGCAGCATCTCGCGCCCGCTGTCGTCAAACATGGTGAACAGATCGCCCTGCGAGTGCCGGCTCACCGTTAGGGCGTATTTGCCCGTGAACGCCGCCGTGAACTCGTTCTTGGCCGCAGTGGGCTGCCATCGCAGCCGCCCGCTTTCCGCCCCGATGATGAGCGACCCGATCAACTCGCTGTTCGCGTCCCTGTAATGCTGGTTCATTTCCCCCCCCCCGATCCGCCAGTCGGCGAACGCGCCCGACCAGCCTGCTCACACGCTCTTCCGCCCTCAACTGGGCCTCGGATAACCGTTTGGCTCGCGCCGCCCCGAGGGGCTGCCCGCCCGCCTCCGACAGCACCTCGACCACCGACCGCAACAGCGACACCGCGTCGAGCAGGTCCTCGCGGTCCTCGGTAGAAAGGTCGTCCCGCCACCTTCCGATCGCTGCCGTGCCGATTCCCAGGACCTCCCTGGCCCGCAGGCCCGCGAGCGCTTGGTCCCCGGCGCCGAGAAATATCCCTACATCATGGATTTTCTCACGCACCGACTCGATGGCCTCACGCAGGGTTTGCATCCTGATCGCCCCCTCGGCCCGTTCCGCCGCGCGCTTTGCCCCCTCCGCGATAACCAGCAGCCAAACTGTCAATCCGAGGCCGGCGGCGCTGGCGAGCGCAGATGCCCAACTAAGCCAGGGAGGCATTCGGGTTGAAGTCAAGCACCTACCTGCCCGCCGGGGCGCAGGCCTTCCGCCGCCGCCGCAGGGGCGTTGGCCGGCGCACGGCGGGCGTTGGCCGATTTGCCGGCGACACGGCGGCGGCCGGCGGCGAGGCTAGCGTCATGGCCCCAGCATTCCCCCACACCACGCTCGCCTGGAGCAATTTCCTGACCGGCTGCCTGGCAATCGCCGCGGGCGCCATTCTGCTTTTCCTGGAGCGTTGGGAGCGGCGCATCGCGGTGCGCGCCAGCCGTTCCGAGTCACGTCCCGCCTCGGGCCCGTTAGCCGGCCCGCGCGCCTAGCGGCGGCTACGCCAGGTGGATACCATGGAACCGATGCCGTCCAACGAACCAGAAAACCAGCCACCCACCAGCGCGCCCCTGCGCCGGCGCCGCTCCCCGGTCGAGGCCTGGGTCGCTTGGACGGTGCTGATCGTCGGCGTCCTGGCGCTGGGCTCCAACTTCGGCTGGCTTCCCTATCAGATTTGGGATCTCTGGCGGCTGTGGCCGCTGGTGCTGGTAGCTGTCGGCGTGGGACACATGGCACGCGGCGGCTTCGCCGATTTGATCTGGGGCGCGGCCCTCTCCATTTATGGCGCCGGCGCCACGCTGACGACCACGCACATCTGGAGCTACAACTTCTGGCAAGCTTGGCCCATCTTCATCATTGCCGCCGGCGTGGTCATGCTGGGAGGCCGTCACGCCATTGGCGTCGGGATCTTTACACCGGGCGGGCGCTGCGACCGGGAAAGCTGGGAACGTTGGGCGGCGCAATGGGGCTCCCGGCGGAGGCGGTCGCGCCGCCGCGCCCGGTGGTGGGACTCGCCTCCGGCCGCCGGCTTTACCGCTGGGGCCACCTCCGCGGAGGCTGCCAGGGGCGACGAAACTTGGCTGGATGTGCGCACGGTCTTCGGCCAAATCCGGCGCCAGATCAAAAACCAATCGTTTCGCGGCGGCCTGGTCAACTGCATCTTCGGCGGTTGCATCCTGGACCTGCGCGCCATGCCGCCGCCGGATCACCCCATCACGATTCATACCGAGGTCGTCTTCGGCGGAGTGGAGATCTACCTGCCGCCGAGCTGGCAGGTGCTGCTGGAGGGCCACGGCATCTTCGGCACCTTTCAGGATGAAACGTTGCCCATCGGCGCGGCGACGGGCGCGCGGCCGACATTGGTGGTGACCGGGAGCGCCGTCTTCAGCGCCGTCACGGTGAAGTAGCCGGTGTCCGCCGCCCGCCAATCCGCTCGCGCCCCGGCCGCAGGGTTATGTTTCCGCGGCCGCTTTCTGCTTGCCTGGAACGCCGTGTTTCTAGTCTGGGCGGGTTTGGTCTGGGCCACGGGCTCTTCCTGGTGGTTGCTGGTGGCGGGTCTGCCGCTGGCCGCGGTCTACGCGGTGCTCTGCCTCAGCGCGGAGAATATCTGCCGCGCGTTTCCGCTTCGTCCCGCCGTAGCCGCGAATGCCGTCTGGCACCAGGCCGCCGCCGCCGCGCTCCTAGCTGGGGCGTGGGTACTGCTGGCGCGCGGCGCTGCCTGGATGATTCGCCTGGCCGATCCCGCCACGCCGCTGCGCTTGCTCAACAGCCCGGCGCTGCTGTGGGTGGCCGGAATCCTTATTTATGCCGCCACGGCGGCACTTTTCTACGCGTTGCAAGGAGTGGCCCGCGCCGCCGCCGCCGAGGCGGAGAGCGAGCACGCCCGGCTCCTGGCGGGGGAAGCCGAGCTGCGCGCTCTGCGCGCCCAAATCCATCCCCACTTTCTTTTTAATTGCTTGCATTCCATCAGCGCCCTCACCGCCAGCGACCCCGCGCGGGCACGGGAAATGTGCATTCATTTGGCGGAGCTTTTCCGCCTGACCCTGCGCCTTGGGCCGCAAGAGACCATCACCTTGGAAGAGGAGCTGTCCGTCGCCCGCGCCTATCTGGCGGTCGAACGGCTGCGCTTCGGCGCTCGCTTAGGTTATGCCGAAGCCATTGCTCCGTCGGCGCTGCCCTGCCGGTTGCCCGCGCTGCTGTTGCAACCGCTGGTGGAAAACGCCGTCAAGCACGGCATCGCCAGCTTGACCACGCCCGGCCAACTGCGGCTGGCGGCGGACAGTGACGGCGCCCGGCTACGCCTGGAGTTGGACAACGATTACGACGCCGACTGCCCGGCGCCGCTGCGCAACGGGCTGGGCCTGGAAAACGTCCGCCAGCGCCTCGCCGCGCAGTTCGGCGCCGCCGCCAGCCTGGTCTGGCGCGCGGAGGGCGGCCGCTTCCGCACCGTCGTGGAGCTGCCGGCGCTGACCGCCGCGCCGGTGACGGCCGGCTCGGCGCCAGCCGCCATCGCGGCCGCTGAGGAAAGGACCGCCGATGCGCGTATTGCTGATTGACGATGAAGACCTGCCGCGGCAAATCCTGCGGGAGTATTGCGCCGCCGAGCCGGATCTGGAACTGGCGGGCGAGGCGGCCGACGGCTTTTCCGCCGTCCGCGCGGTGGCGGAACTGCGCCCGGATTTGATCTTCTTGGACGTGCAGATGCCCAAGTTGGACGGCTTCGAGGTGTTGCAACTCCTGGCGGGCGGGCCGGAGCCGGCGCCCGCCGTGATCTTCACCACCGCCTTCGATGAGTACGCCCTGCGCGCTTTCGACGCCCACGCCGTGGACTATTTGTTGAAGCCTTTCAACCGGGAACGCTTCACCGCCGCCGTCGGCCGCGCCCGCCAGCGCCTGGCGGAGCCCGCGTCCGCGCCGCCGGCGGCCGCCGAGGCCCTCGCCGCCGCTCGTCCGCTCACCCGCTTGGTCCTGCGCGATGGCGCCAAGATCACCTTTCTCCCGCTGGCGGAGCTGCTCGCCGCGGAAGCCCAGGACGACTACCTCGCGCTGCACACCACGGCCAAAACGCATCTGAAAAAGCAGACCCTCGCGAGCCTGGAGTCGGCGCTCGACCCTGCCCGCTTCGTTCGCGTGCATCGCGGCTGGCTGGTGCAGCTGGCCGCGGTGACGCGTCTGGATCGCATGGGCCCGGACACCTTTTTGGCGACGTTGCGGAACGGTCTGCGCGTGCCCGTCAGCCGCGCGGGCCACGCCCGCCTTCGTCAGTTGCTGCCGTTGTAAGCGCCACGCGACGTAGAGTGGATTCCGGCGGTGTCGGTGCGCGATTCGGCGGGCATCGAGGATACGGCGGATTTGCTCGCCGACCTCGGACAAGCGCTCGAGGATAACTAACGAACGGAGCCGACCGCCGTGGCGAAGCCGCCGCGCCTGGCCATCGCCCCGGGCCATCGCGGCGAGCCATAACGCCTAGCCATGGCGGCTAGGATGAAGAGTATGAGCATTCCACACTGGTCGCGGAAGCTGACCGGGGCGTTGGCCTTCGCCGCCGGGGTCTTGGTATTGGCGGGCGCGGCTCAGGTTCCGGCGGCGTCCGCGCCGTCCGGCGCCCCGGCGCAACTCATTTTGCAGCCGCGGTATCGCGCTAGCGCGACGTATGCTTGGCGGCTGCGCGTGCACTCCGTGATCCGACGCTCCCAAGGCGGCCAGGCCGGGCAAGCCGCCAGCGCTACCCTGAATAACCAGGCGGTCGTGGTGATGCACGTGATCTCCGGCGGCGTCACCTCGGCCGATGCCGCCGCCGCGCCGGTGGTGGTGGCGCTGAGCTTTCGCCAATATCACACCACGGTCTCCGGTTTCGGTCCGCTGGCGGCGTCGCTGCGCCGCACCGCCGCCGCCACCGACCATGCCGCCCTGCTCATGCGCGGCCTGGAACTCCGCCTCAACCCGGGTGCGCCTCCCCAGATGGTGGCGGTGGGCCGTCCGCCGGCTCCCCGGCAAGCGAGAACCATGCTGCGGCAATTGCTCACAACCGCCGGTCTGCCACTGGGCGCCGTCCGCCCCGGCGAGACTTGGAGCCGCCAAGAGATCCAAAAGCTGCCGCAATTCCACTATTCCTTCCCGTTGCCCATCCACGGCCGGTTCGTCGCCTGGCGCCGGGGGCCGGCGGGAAGCTGGCTGGCCGCCGTGTTCACCCGCAGCCGCGCCGACGTGCGGCTGCCCCCGGCGGCGACTCCCGGGTTTCAGGCCGCGGCCGCCGCCGGCTATGCCAGCCAAGCCCGCTTGCGCGTCAATGGCCGCACCGACAGCCGTTTTGATTCCCGCGGGATTCTTGCCCGCGCCCGCAGCCACACGCACACCTGGCTGCGCATCTCGCTGATCGGCGGCGCCGGCGCCGCTGTCCGCGCCTCCCCCGTGGCGCAGGTCACCGACATGCATGTGGATTCCACCGGCTCGGTGCGCGCCATCGCTCCGCCGCGCCGTCCGGCGCCGCCAGGCGCTGCCACGCCGCCGGCGCCGCGATAACGCTCCAGCGCCGGCGCGAGCGGAGTCACACTCGACTTACTGGCACGGTACTCTAATTTCATGCCTTCCACCGCGCGGCGGCTTTCCTCCCGCGCCAGCAGCAGCGGCGCTCCCGAGTTTCCCCATCCCTGCGAGCGCTCCGCCATCGGCGAACACGGCTGGATCGCCGATGGCGCCACCGGCGCGCTGATTGACCACGCCGGCACGCTTTCCTGGCTGTGCATTCCTCGCTTTGATAGCCCCGCCGTCTTCGCCTCCCTGCTGGACCCGCATCGCGGCGGCTGCTGCTTCGTCGGGCCGGCGGCCGGCGGCGCCGGCCAGCAGCGCTATCTGCCCCACACCAACATCCTGGAGACCACGTTCACTCAAGGCAAAAGCCGCATCCGCGTCACCGATTGGATGCCGGCGCGCGGCATGCATTCCCTGTTCCGCACCGGCGCCGTCTGCCGCATGGTCGAGGGCCTGCGGGGCACGATGCGCGTGCGCCTCGCCTGCGCGCCGCGCTTTGAATACGGCCGCAACCGCGTCCGCTGGGAGCGATTGGACGGGGGCGCCAGCGGCCGCTGGTGGCTGGCCCACGGACCGCAGGAACTGCACCTGACCGCCAACTGCAACCTGGGCCTGGAAGGCGAAGGCGTGGCCGCGGAGTTCGACCTGAGCCAGGGCGAATGCTGCTGGCTGGTGCTGAACTGGGGCGAATCCGCACCCGCCTTCCACGAGGGCGGACTGCGCCATTCCCTGGAACAGACCCGCCGCACCTGGGAGGATTGGGCGCGCCAGGGCCAATATCAGGGCAAATATAAGGACCTGGTCGAGCGCAGCGCCTTGGCGCTGAAAGCGCTGATCTACGAGCCTACGGGCGCCTTCATCGCCGCCGCCACCACCAGCCTGCCAGAGTCGCCCGGCGGCGCCCGCAATTGGGATTACCGTTACTGCTGGCCGCGCGACAGCACCTTCGCCCTATACGGCTTGTCCCTGCTCGGCTACCACGAGGAGGCGGGCCGCTTCTTGCACTTCCTGGCTCATGTCGCCAGCCGTCACACTCTGCCCTTGCAGGTCTGCTACCGCGTGGACGGCTCAGCCGAACTGCCCGAGCGGGAACTCGGATACCTGGAGGGCTACGCCTCCTCCCGCCCGGTACGGGTGGGCAACGGCGCCGCCGAGCAGTTGCAAATGGACATCTACGGCGAGGTTTTGGACGCGGCCTACACGTACGCCAAATGGCGCGGCGGCCTGGAGCGCAATCTTTGGGAGGTGCTCTGCCAGTTGGCGGATTACGCCGCCCAGCATTGGCGCCAGCCCGACAACGGTATTTGGGAGGTGCGCGGCGGCCGCCGCCACTTCGTCTACTCCAAGGTCATGTGCTGGGTGGCGCTGGACCGCGCGGTCAAATTGGCCACGCACTTCGGCTTGCCCGCTCCCCACGCCGCCCGCTGGCGGCAATCCGCCGCCGCCATTCGCCAAGCGGTAATGCAACACGGCTATAGCCGCCGCGCGCATGCGTTCGTGCAGAGTTTCGGCAGCCACACGGTGGACGCCAGCTCGCTATTGCTGCCTCTGGTGCGCTTCGTCAAACCGCACGACCCACGCATCGTCGCCACCATCCACGCGGCGCAGCGCGAACTTGCCCGCGGCCCCTTCCTGCTGCGCTACGCCAATACCGGGGACGACGGCGTGGGCGGCGCGGAAGGCGCCTTCACCATTTGCAGCTTCTGGCTCACCGACTGCCTCACGCTGCTCGGCCGGGCCGCCGAGGCCCGCAAGCTGTTCGAGCAGATCATTGCCTTCCGCAGCCCGCTCGGCCTGTTCAGCGAGGAACTGGATTGGACCGCACCCCGCGGCCGCCAGCGCCTGCTCGGGAACTTCCCCCAGGCGTTCACCCACCTGGCTCTCATCAACGCCGCTCACAACCTGGAACTCTACCCCCGCGGCGTGAAGTAGCCACCTGGGCCGCGCGCCTCGCACGGCCGCGAATTTGCCTCCGCCGGCGCGCTCGCGTGCGGGACCGGCTTAGGTTTCGCCATGACGTCCTGGCCCGGGCCAGGCAATCGTCAGCAGGAACGCGCTGTCCTCTACCGCCTCGACGTCGTGCGGCACCGCGCGATCCAGCGCCAGCATCTGTCCCGCGGGCAAATCGAACGTCCCATCGGGCAGGTGCAGGCGAATGCGCCCAGTGACGGCGTGCACGCAGATCCGGCCGTCGGCGTGATGGCCGGGAATCCGCGTTCGTCCCCGCATCACGATCAAGACCACGCGGAAGTCCGGGAACTTGACCAGGGTCTTTGCGTTCCGCCCCGCTTGCCACGGTTGCTCGCCCTGCAGTTGTCCGATCTGCTCCGCCAGGTCGAATTGCAGATGAGCTCCTACGGTCGGCTCCAAGGTTTGCCGCATCCGGCCCGCCGGTGGGTCCTGCGCCCGCGCGCCATCCGGGATGCCTTCCCTGCCGCGCTCCGCCGGCCCTGGGCGCCACGGCGGGCCGAGCCGCGCGGCATACGCCGGAGCGTCGCTGGCGGGAAACGTCGCCGTCAGAGTTTCATCCCACATGGAGCCGAAATCGCGACCGGCCATTCGGTGTTTCTCCCTCCGGCGCAGCCGTTGGCTTGGCTAGCCGAGTTTAACCATGCGGCCCCCCGCCGCTCGCGCCTGGTTGTCTAGCCGCGCCCACACCGCCTGGAGTTCCTCCAGCAATCCGGAGTCTAGCAACGGGGCGTAGAATACCGGCGGGCACTCGCGCTCTTCGCTGACCGGGCAGCCCTCGTGCAGCATTTGTTGCGATAAGACAATCACCTTCAGCGGCACGCGGTAACTTTGTCCGCATTGCGCGCACGGCAGTTCCAGCGCGATGGTGTCGAGAATGCCGAAGACTGTGCTCATGGCTCCAGACGCGAGGGCGAGCCGGGCAGCGCGCGCGGAAAACTCGCCAGCTCAAGGTTACTGCGGCGCCCCGTTGGCGTGCATGACTTTTGTCATGGACTGCGCGCCAACCGCGTCCACGCGATCCACTTGCGGTTGCGGCTCGGTGCCAATGCGCGATCCCATCCGCGATGCCGCAGGGGGCGACCATTAGGGTCGGTGAAGGAGGTTATCGGGGCAATTGTTGGCCACCAGGGGTGCTTGCTGGCGAACGTCCCCACAACCGCCGGATCCGCCTTGGGGTCGTTCACCGTGTGACGGAGCGCAGTTCCACGCCGGCCTTTAGCAGCGGGGTCGCCGTTGGGCTGCTCGCCATTACCTGCTCAGGGGCGCTCGTGACGCTCGTCTCCAACTCGCGCGATGCTGAACAGGATCATGTCGTGGCGTTCAAGGCTCACTTGGCGCCGCTGCCGGCGGCGGAGACGACCGGACTCCGCGCCCGCCTAGATTCCGCGGTATTTGCCCGGCGTCACGCCCGCTTCCCGCTCGAACGCGCGGTGAAAAGCCTTATGGCTGCCGAAGCCGGCCGCCGCGGCGACGCGGTAGACGGGCAGGTCGGTTTCTTGCAGCAACTGCTTGGCCCGCTGGATGTGGGCGCGCGTGATCTCCTCCAGCACCGTGTGGCCGACCGTGGCTTGGAACCGCCTCTCCAGCGTGCGCCGCGAGACGTTCAATCCTCGCGCCACGTCTTCCACCCCGATCGGTTCCCGGGAGCGCTCCCGGATCATGCGCAGCGCTCCCGCCACCAGCGCGTCCTCCTGCGCCATCACATCGCTGGAGGTGCGCGTGACCACGTGCGTGGGCTGAACCCAGATGGTCCGCGCCGGCGCTGGCTGAGCTCGCATCAGCCGGTCGAGCAGGCCGGCGGCGGCATACCCTGCCGCTTCCGTGCCCATCGCCAGGCTGGACAGAGGCGGGTTGGACAGCTCGCAAATGATTTCGTCGTTGTCCACCCCGATCACCGCAATGTCATCCGGCACGCGCAGCCCCGCCGCGCCGCAGGCCGCCAGCACCTCTCGTCCGCAGACGTCGTTGCAGGCCATCAGTCCCACCGGCTGCCGCGGCTCGCTTTGGAACAACTCCGCCAGCCAGCTCACCAGCAGCGGCTGCTCGCGCTGCCAACTGCGCATCCAGTGCGGCTTTCGCATCCAGTTCGCCAGCGGTGTGCGGTGCGCCAGACATTCCAGTCCGGCGTCGGCGGCCAGCCGCAGGAATGCCTGCTCCCGCGCCAGCGCCCAGTGGCAGTCGCGAAAGCCCACGAACGCGAGCTTGCGGAAGCCCGCTTCGCGCAGATGCGCCAGGCCCATGGCGGCGATACTGGACGAGTCGGTGCGAATTTCTCCGTAGTGTTCGCCGCTGACCATGGGCAGCGCTTCGCTCAAGCTCGAAGCCACCAGCGGTATCTTGGTGGTTCGCGCTACTCGCGCCAGCTCTTCCGGCCGCACCCGGCCAATCATGCCCTGGCCATTCCAGCCTTGGCCCAGCGCCGACATCTGGTCCAAATGCCCGGGCGCCATCACTAGCGTCCACGGCCCGTGCAGGCGGGAATAGCGCAAAATCCCCCGCAGCAATCCCCGGCCATACTCGGTCGAGGTTTCCAGGAGCAATGCTACTTGCGGCGGCGCCATCTGCTCACAGTACCAGGGAGGGACGTTTTGCGACAGTCTTTGGTTGCGCTGCCATACCTGCCCTACCCACTAGCCGGACGGTCCGATTTTGATCACTCCTCCGACCATTCCACAGTTTGCGCCAGCGCACTTTCGGGTCCCGGCGCCCAGTTCGCGGGCCAGCCGCTGGGCCGATAGAATAGGAGTTTGTCTCTGCCAACCACTTGCGTCTTCATCGTTTCCGCCCCGTCCGGTTCGGGGAAAAGCACCCTGGTCCGGGAGCTGTTTACGTTGGTTTCCGGCCTGGAGTTTTCCATCTCCTATACCACCCGCTCCCCGCGCGGCAGCGAGCAAAACGGCCGCGAATATTTCTTTGTGGGCCGCACGGAGTTTGAGCGCATGTTGGCGGCGGGCGGCTTTTTGGAGCACGCCGAGGTCTTCGGCAACTATTACGGCACCGCCGCTTCCTTTCTGGAGGATGCCCGCCGCCGCGGCAAGGATTTGGTGCTGGATATTGACGTCCAAGGCGCGGCCATGGTCCGCCAGCGCCTGCCCGAAGCCGTCAGCATTTTCATCGCCCCGCCCGACCGCGACACCTTGGCCCGCCGATTGCTGCATCGCGGCCTGGACAAGCCCGACGTGGTGGCCCATCGCCTGGAGAACGCCTCCCGCGAGATTGCCGCTTATAATAACTATGGATACGTGATCATCAACGATCAGTTGGAGATCTCGGTCGAGCAGTTGCAAGCCATCGTGCTCTTCGAGCGCGCCCGCGTTCGTCCCGCGGAGGCTGCGGCGTCGGCCCAGATGGAGCGGTGGCGGCGGCTGGCCGAATCCTGCCGCCGGGAGGCGGTGGCGCCGGCCCTGGCGCCCGTGCTGCGGTCGTTTGGCTTGTCGCCGGTCTAAGGCATTTCTCCGCTGGCGCGACGATCGCCGGCGGCTACGGTGGCCGAGAGGAGTTCAAATATGCCCTATAAAAGTTTGGAAGAGGTTCCCAGCCGCTATCGTTTTGTTCATGTGGTCGCGCGGCGGGCCCGCAAGATTCAAGGTGGCGCGCTTCCGGCCCTTTCGACCGTCTCCAAAAAGCCCACCCGCATCGCGGAGATGGAGGCGATGCAGGGCCTGATCGCCTTTACGGCCCCGCCCCTGCCTGGAACCGAGGGCGAGGGCGAGGATGGCGCGGGCGCCTAACCGCGAAGCCATGGCCGGCCCGGCCAGCCCATCGGACCGTAATCCGCCTATCCTGCTGGGCGTTACCGGTGGTGTGGCCGCCTACAAGGCCTGCGAACTGGTCCGCCAGCTACAGCAGCGCGGCCACCGCGTCCGCGTCATTCTCACGCGCGGCGGCGCCCGCTTCGTTTCCCCGCTGACCTTCGCCGCTCTCACCGGCGAACCGACGCTCACCCGCCTGTTTGCCGCGGCGCAAAGTGGCGAGGCGTTCGCGTCTTCGATTGACCATATCGCCTTGGCGCAATCCGCCAAGGCCCTGGTGGTGGCGCCCGCCACCGCCCATTGCCTGGCCAAATTCGCCCACGGGCTGGCAGACGATCTGCTTTCCACCGTGTACCTGGCCACTTCGGCGCCGGTCATCCTGGCGCCGTCCATGAACGTCAATATGTGGCGCCATCCCGCCACGCAGGCCAATCTAGAGACCCTTGGCCGGCGCCCCGGCCTGGCCATCGTTGCTCCGGAAGCCGGCTACCTCGCCTGCGGCATGGTTGGCGAGGGTCGCCTCGGCGATCTTGCCGCCATCGCCGGCGCAGTGGAAACCGCACTTCGCCCCGCAGCCGGCTCGATTTGGGCTGGCCGCACCATCCTCATCACCGCCGGACCCACCCGCGAGCCGCTCGATCCGGTGCGCTATTTCAGCAATCGCTCCAGCGGGCGCATGGGTTTTGCCTTGGCCCGCGCCGCCGCCCAGCAAGGCGCGCGCGTCCATCTGGTCTTCGGTCCCACCACCGCCGAACCGCCCACCGATCCCGCCATCGAACTCATTCCCGTCACCACCGCGGAAGAGATGGCGGCGCAGGCCTTCGCCCGCTTCGCCGACTGCGATGCCGCCATTCTCGCCGCGGCCGTCGCCGACTATCGCCCCGCCCGGCCCGCCGCCGCCAAGATCAAGAAGTCCCCCGACAGTTTGCATCTCGAGTTGCTGCCCACCACCGACATTCTGGCGGAACTCGGCCGCCGCAAAACGCACCAAGTGGTGGTCGGCTTCGCCGCCGAAACTGGAGATCCTCGCCCCGCCGCCCGTGCCAAGCTGGCCGGCAAAAACGCCGACCTGATCGTCGGCAATGACGTCGCCCAGTCCGGCGTCGGCTTCGACAGCGCCGATAACGCCGTCGTCCTGGTCTCCACCGCCGAGGAGACGTCCCTGCCGCGCGCCTCCAAGGACCGCATCGCCGCCCAAATCCTTGCCGCCATCGCCGCCCTGCCTCGCCCCGTTCCGGTGCCTGCGAAGCCCGGCGGCCTCCGTGCCTAGTCCGATGGATTCCGACCTGCGCCAGCGTCTGGCCGCTTACTTGGAGTTCCAGCGCGATCTGGGCGTGGATCGCCTGCGCATCGCGCCGGCCTCGTTGGCTCCCATCGCGCCTGCATCGCCGGTGGCGGCCGCGCCGGCTCCGACACGCGCCGCCGCCGCGCCGCGCCGCGCCCAGCCGCCGGCACGATCCGCGGCCGCGTCGTTCGATGTTGCGCCGCCATCGCCTCGCACCCCGGCGCCCTCCGCCTCCGGCATGTTCGCCTCCGCCGCTCCCGCCCCACCGGCGCCGACTGCCGATCCCGCCGCCGAGCTTCGCCAAATCCGCGCCGACCTTGGCGACTGCACCCGCTGCAAGTTGCATCGCCTGGGGCGCCAGCAAATCGTGTTCGGCTCCGGCAATCCGGGCGCCGAATTGGTCTTCGTCGGTGAGGGCCCTGGCGCCGATGAGGACGCCCAAGGCCTGCCGTTTGTCGGCCGCGCCGGGCAGTTGCTCACCGACATGATCCAAAAGGGCATGGGCCTTGACCGCGCGGCCGTCTATATCTGCAATGTGGTCAAGTGCCGCCCGCCGCAAAACCGCACGCCGGAAAGCGATGAGTGCGCCGCCTGTTCCCCCTTTCTGCGCCGCCAATTGGTTGCCATCCGACCCAAATTGGTCATCGCGCTTGGCGCCTGCGCGGCGCAAAATTTGCTCGCCTACAAGGGTTCGCTGGCTTCCATTCGCGGCCGCCTGCATCCGCTCGAACTCGACGGCTGGAACGCGCAGTTGCTGATCACCTATCACCCCGCCTATCTGCTGCGCGACCCGAACCAAAAGCGCGAGGCCTGGAAGGACCTGCAGATCGCCATGCGCTTCCTCGGCATTTCTCGCGCCTAGCGGCCATCGCCGCACCCCGCCGCCCTGCCCCGACCCAGGAAGCAAGTTCCGGTTCGAAACGCCGCAATCGGTAACGGAAGATACCCCATTTTGGACCGCGGCGTATGGTTTTGCCGCTGCTGGTCAGGCCAGTTCCTCGGCTCCGGCGATTCCTCCGCGCCACTGCCTTCTACAATGGAGAGAAATCGGCGGAGAATGCCCGCTCGCCGTGCGCCGCGCCCATCCCATCTACCATGGCCAGCCGATGGCTCTTACTACAAAAAGTAGCGCTTCCGGCGGCGCTCATCGCCGCGCTCACCGTGCTATTTCCCCGGCCTGCCTTTGGCCAGGGCAACGGCGGGGAGTTGCGCCTGACCGTCACCGATCCCTCCGGCGCCGGCGTCATCACCACCGTTCATCTTGCCAGCGAGGCCAATGAATACAACGCCACCCTGGCCACCAATCGCCATGGGCAATTGGACATCCAGCGTCTCCCTTTCGGGATCTATCAAATTCGCATCCGCCAGAAGGGCTTCGCTCCCGTCACCGCGACCATTCCCATTCGCTCTTCCATCCCCGTTACCGACACCATTCGCCTGCGCCTCTCCCGCGTCAGCCAGCGCGTCACCGTCAGCGCCGGCAACACGCTGATCAATCCCGAGCAAGCCGGCGCCGTTAGCCAAGTCGGCGCCCGCGCCATCGCCCACCGTGTCACCGCCATCCCGGGCCGCTCGCTCCAGAGCCTGATCCGCTCCCAGCCCGGCTGGATCTACGAGGGCAATGCCGTCCTGCATCCCCGCGGCTCGGAATATCAGACCCAGTTCGTCGTGGACGGCATTCCGCTCACTAACAACATGTCTCCCAGTTTCGGGACTTCCATTAGCGCCAATGACGTCCAGTCCCTGACCATTTACACGGCGGGCATTCCGGCCGAGTACGGTCGCAAATTGGGCGGGGTCGTCGTCGTCAATACCATCCAGAATTCCCAGCCCGGCTTTCACGGCCAGTTCGTGCTCTCCGGCGGCAGCTACGACACGGCCGGCAGCGCCCTCCGGGGCGAATACGGCTGGGGCGCGAATTCCCTCGGCTTCAGCGCTGACGGCCAGACCACCGGCCACTATCTCAACCCCGTCGTCGTGCAAAACTTTTCCAACACCGCCACGCTTGGCGGCTTCTCGCTGAATTTCCAGCGCGACCTCGACCCCAACGATCGCATCAGCTTTCTCATCCGCCACGAATTGGCCCGCTTCGACCTCCCCAACGAACTGGTCCAGCAGCAAGCCGGCCAGCAGCAGAACGGAGCGAATTTCGACACCGATGGCATCGGAGTGTACGAACACACTTTTTCCCCCAATGCCGTCGCCAGCGTCCGCGGCATGGTCCGCCAGTTCACCGATCAATACAATTCCAATCCCCAGTCCACGCCGATCGAGGTCTTCCAGGACAACGGTTTTCATGAAGTCTACGGTCAGGCCAGCGTGACGGTGGACCATGGCCACCAGGAATGGAAGGCGGGAATAGACTCCGACAACAAGTTCCTCAATGAAAATTTCCGCTACCTGATCACTGACCCATCGCATTACGACGCCAGCACCCCCCGCACCTTCAGCTTCCTCGGCAGCCACCCGGATTTGGAACAGGGCGCCTACGCCGAGGATTTAATTCATCTCGGCAACTGGACGGTGGACGCGGGCCTGCGCTGGGACCACTACCAACTCTTATTGAATCGCCAGGCCTTGAGCCCTCGCCTCACGATCGGGCGCTACATTCCCTCCCTCGGGCTGATGCTGCACGTCGCCTATGACCACGTGTTCCAGACTCCGTCCTTTGAAAACCTTTTGCTTTCCAGCTCCACCGCCGCCGCCGGCCTCGACACCAGCTCGCTGCAACTGCCCGTCCAGCCTTCGGTCGGGAATTATTACGAAGCCGGGTTTGAAAAGGTGTTCTTCTCCAAGGTCCGTCTCGATGGCAATTACTTCCTCCGCGCGGTCAAGAACTACGCCGACGACAACCAGATAGACAACACCACCATCAGCTATCCCATCGCCTTCCGCATGGCGGTCATCTACGGCGCCGAGGGCCAGCTCACTGTTCCCATCTGGGGCCGGTTCTCCGGCTACGCCAGCTATTCGTATGAGGTCGGCAGCGCCTGGTTACCGGTCACCGGCGGGCTATTCCTCGGCGCCGGCGCCGCACTGCCCACGACGGGTCATATCCCCGACTCCCAAGATCAGCGCAATACGTTCAGCGGCCGCCTCCGCTACCAGGTTTCCCCCCGCCTCTGGGTCGCCGGCGGCGCGGAATACGACTCCGGCCTGCCCTTCGATTTCACTTGCCCCAGCGGTCAAACCAACGCGCAGTGCATCGCCGGCCAGGCGGCGATTTACGGCGCGCCGGTGGTGGATCGCCTCAACTTCTCGCGCGGCCGCATCCTGCCCTCGTTTCTGCTCAACGCCTCGTTCGGCGCCGAGCTGTACCGTTCGGAGAAGGCGCGCGTCCGTTTGCAAGTAGACGGCGAAAACCTGACCAACCTGGTGGACGTCATAGACTACGGCGGCTTGTTCTCCGGCAACGCCATCGGTCCCGCCCGCAGTTTCTATCTCCGCCTCGCCACTCGTTTCTAGTCTTCGCCGGAACCGCGCGACGCCGCCGCGGGGGCGCCGGCATCGCGCCGGCCGCCCGCTGCCGTACAATCAAGGTTTCCCCATGGCCACCGCCGCTCAGGGCGCGACCCGTGCCCCCCTGCCCACGCTGGAGGAGGTTCGCCGCCTCGCCGCCCGCTACAACGTCATTCCCTTGACGCGCACGTTGCTGGCGGATTTGGAAACGCCCGTCGCCGCGTATCTCAAGCTCACCGACGGCGGCAAGGCCGCCTTCGCGTATTTATTGGAAAGCGTTTCCGGCCCCGAAACCGTCGGCCGTTTCTCCTACATCGGCCTCGCCCCCTACCGCCTGCTGCGCCAGCGGGGCGGCAAAGTGCAGGAGCGCCACCCGCCGCACAGTGATTGGCGCGCCTGCCCCGGCAAACTGATCGAGTTGGCCCGCGCCGAAGCGGAAAGCCGCCACGTGGCCCCGACTGGCTTGCCCTTCGTTGCCGGCGCGGTCGGCTATTTCGGCTACGACATGGTCCGCCAGTCCGAGCGCCTGCCGGAGCGCGCCCGCGATGACCTGCGCCTGGATGAGGCGATTTTGATGTTCTTTTCCCGCCAGGTGATTTTCGATCATGCCCGCCGCCAGTTGACCCTAGTGGCCTGCGTCATGGCCGACAACGGTCGTCCCCTGGCCCAGGAATACGCCCGCGCGCGCCGCGACTTGGCCGCCATGGAACGCCGCCTGCGGCAGTTGCCGCACCCGCCGGCCAGCCGCCGCGCCTTGCTCACCCGCCCCAGCGTCACGCAGACCGTCACCCGTCCGCAGTTCCTGGCCATGGTGGAGCAAGCGAAGCGCTATATCGCCGCCGGCGACGTCTTTCAGGTGGTGCTGTCGCTGCGGTGGGATGTGCGCACCCGCGTCCCGCCCTTTCAGGCCTATCGTGCCCTGCGCACCGTCAACCCCTCGCCCTACATGTTTTTTCTCCGCATGGACGGCGTGCACGTGGTCGGCGCTTCGCCCGAAATGCTGGTCGCCGTCCAAGGCGGCAATATCCAATACCGGCCCATCGCCGGCACCCGTCCCCGCGGCGCCGATGAGGCCCAAGATGAAGCCCTGGAGCGGGAACTTCTGGCCGACGAAAAGGAACGCGCCGAGCACGTCATGCTGGTGGACCTGGGCCGCAATGACGTCGGCCGCGTCGCCGCCACCGGCTCCGTGCAAGTGCCCCGCCTGATGTTCGTGGAGAAATACTCCCACGTCCAGCATTTGGTCAGCGAGATTCGCGCCCGCCTGCGCCCCGGCTGCGATATGTTCGACGCCCATACCGCCTGCTTTCCCGCCGGCACCCTTTCCGGCGCGCCCAAGGTCCGCGCCATGGAGATCATCGAGGAATTGGAGCCCACCCGCCGCGGCGTCTACGCCGGTTCGGTGCTCTACCTCGACTTCAGCGGCAATCTCAACGCCTGCATCGCCATCCGCACCATGGTCATGCGTTCCGGCTTGGCCCATGTCCAGGCCGGCGCCGGCATCGTCGCCGATTCGGTTCCCGCCCGCGAATACGAGGAATGCGCCAATAAGGCCGGCGCCCTGCTGCGGGCGCTGGAAATCGCCGCCCAGGGCCTCTAGATGATTTTCCTCCTCGACAACTACGACTCCTTCACCTACAACCTGGCGCAATACCTGGGGGAATTGGGCGAGGAGGTGGTGGTGCGGCGCAATGATCAAATCACCGTCGCCGCCATTCGCGCGCTCGGTCCCGCCGCCGTCGTCATCTCCCCCGGTCCCTGTACCCCCACCGAGGCCGGCATCACGCTGGACGTGGTTCGCCAGCTCGGCGGCCAGTTGCCGATCCTCGGCGTCTGCCTCGGGCACCAAGCCATCGGCCAGGCGCTGGGCGCCAAAATTGTCCGCGCCCCCGTCCTGATGCACGGCAAGACCAGCCCTGTCCGCCACGATGGCGGCACGATCTTCGCCGGTCTGCCGCAGCCGCTGATCGCCACCCGGTATCACTCCCTGGTCATTGATCCCGCCACCGTGCCGGAATCCCTCCAAGTCAGCGCCACCGCCCCGGATGGCGCTATCATGGCCGTCCGCCATCGCCAATGGCCCCTGGAAGGTGTCCAATTCCACCCCGAAAGCATCCTCACCAGTGACGGCAAGTCCTTGCTGCGCAACTTTTTATGCAGCTATCTGCCGGATCGCGCGGGAACCGCAGCCGCTACCTGTACTTCCTCTCCCCGCTAGTCCTTGCCGCCTCCGCGGGGTTACCCTATCTAGGTTCTTTACCCTGGCTCTTCATGGCTACCCCTGCGCATTTCGGCCGCATCCTGATCGTGGATGACGAGACCTCGATCCGGGAAATGCTCCTGGATCGTCTGCGTCTCGCCGGCTACGACTGCGGCCAGGCCGCCAGCGCCGCCGCTGCCTTGGAAGAGTTTCAGCAACACCCGGCCGATCTGGTCATCACCGACCTGCGCATGCCCGGCGGTTCCGGTTTGGAACTGCTCACCGCCCTGCGGCAGCGCCGCTCCGGCGCCGCGGTGATTTTGGCCACCGCTGAAAGCGACATCCGCGTCGCCATTGACGCCATGAAGCAAGGCGCCGCCGATTATCTCCTCAAGCCCTTTCAGTTCGACTTGGTCCTCGCCGCCATTCATCGCGCCTTGGAAAAGTCGCGCCTGGAGCGGGAAATCGAGAATTATCGCCAGCATTTGGAGCAAATGGTCGCGGAGCGCACGGAGCAATTGCAAAAGGCCATGCGTCACATCGAAGATACCTATGACGCTACCCTCCAAGCCTTGGGCGCCGCCTTGGACCTGCGCGCCACGGAGGTCGCTGGCCACTCCCTCCGGGTCAGCCTTTTTACCGAGGAAATGGCCCGCCGCATGGGCATCGAAGGCGAGGCTCTGCGCAACGTCATCCGCGGCGCCTACCTGCATGACATCGGCAAACTCGGCATTCCGGATGCCATTTTGCTGAAGGCCGGCAGCCTAACGCCGCAGGAACGCGCGGTCATGGAGAGCCATGTCCGCATCGGTTATGAGATGGTCCAGCGCATTGAGTTCTTGGCCATCGCCGCCGAAATCGTCCACAACCATCAGGAGCGCTTCGATGGCCGCGGCTATCCCCGCGGGGTCAGCGGCGACGCGATCCCCTTGCCCGCCCGCATCTTTTCTGTCGCGGATGCCTTCGACGCCATGACCAGCGACCGCCCCTATCGCGCCGCCCTGGCTTTTTCCGTGGCCCAAGCGGAGATCGTTCGCGAAAGTGGCCGCCAGTTCGATCCCAAAGTGGTCCAGGTCTTCGCCGCAGTACCAGAGTCCCGATGGCACGATCTGCGCCGCCAGGCGGCCCGAGAAACTGCCGCTCCGGGGGCCGCCCCCCGCCTCGCTCCCCAGCCCGCCGCCGCTCCCGCCGCCGCTGCCGCCCGCGCTTAGCGCGGTCTTCTCAGCCCGGCAAAAAGCGCACCATTGCCGCGGCCATATGCTGCTTTTTCGGCCTCCAGATCGGCGCTGCGTGAATCGCCATACAAAAAACTGATTGACCCCTACAGGCTTTGGTGATACACCTGTGTGAGCCGCAGCCCAATTGGTCGTTTTGGGGCTCGACGGGGGAGAACTGAATGCGGAAACACACTATTTGGTCATTGGTATTGGTGTTCGCGCTGTCGCTGGCCGCTTGGGGCCAGACCGCCAGCCAAATCTCCGGTACGGTCACTGACAAGACTGGTGCGGTGGTACCCGGCGCTACGGTTGTCATCACGGATGCCTCCACCGGCTTCCGCCGGTCCATGGTCACCAACGCCGCGGGTTCATACGCCGCCGGCGCCATGCCCGCGGGCACCTACGACATCGAAGTGACCGCCAAGGGCTTCAAGACCTTCACCGTCACCAGCTACGTGTTGCGCTCCTCGCAGCAGGCGCAGGTCAACGCCACCCTCCAGGTGGGCGCCGTGACCAGCACCGTCGAGGTGCAGGGCAACGCCATCGCCCAGGTGCAGTTGGAAAACGCCGCCGTCACCAACACCATCAACGGCAAGCAGGTGAGCCAGCTCGAGCTGAACGGCCGCGATTTCGTCCAGTTGGTCGCTCTGGTTCCTGGCGTCACCGGCAGCGGTCCCACCGATGAAGGACAGGTCGGCGTCTACGGCAGCATCGGCTACAACATCAACGGCGGCCGCTCTACCGAGAACAACTGGGAAGTGGATGGCACCAACGTCGAGGACAACGGCTCCAACGGCACCATCAACGTCTATCCCAGCCTGGACGCCATCTCCCAAGTCCGCGTCCTGACCTCCAACTACGGCGCCCAGTACGGCCGTGACGCCTCCGGCACGGTCATCGTCACCACCAAGCGCGGCACCAATGCGTTCCATGGCGACGCCTACGAGTACCTCCGCAACACCTCCCTGAACGCCCGCCCCTTCTTTGCTTCCAGCCGCCCGTCCTACAAAAAGAACGACTTCGGTTTCACCATCGGCGGCCCGATCATTAAGAACAAGACCTTCTTCTTCTGGTCGTCAGAATGGCGCCGCCAGTCCGAGCCCAGCTTGTTCAACGTCCCGGTGCCGTCAAACGCCGAGCGTCAAGGTAATTTCTCGGACCTCTGCCCCGCCGCCGGCGCCGCCCCCGGCGCGGCCGACCCGAACGGCAAGGGCGGAGCCACCTACGCGGCGGATTACCCGACCTGCCCTGTTCTGACCCAGCCGACGAGCACCAGCAATGGTGCCTATTACGCGAATAACACGGTGCCCATCGACCCGAACGGCGCCGATCTGCTGCCCCTGATTCCGGCCGCTAATTTCGGTTCCGGCGGCAGTTCGTCGTTCGTCGGCTCTGCCTCCTACCCGACGGACTGGTATGAGAGCCTGTTCCGCATTGACCAGCAGTTCGGCAGCAACTGGCACCTGTATTACAACTTCATCCACGACTCCTGGAACACCGTCGTCCCTGGCGCCCTTTGGGATTCCGCCAGCTTCCCGACGGTATCCACCAACTTCGTCGGTCCCGGCGTGGCCATGGTCGCGCATTTGACGGGCATCCTCAGCCCGACGATGACCAATGAGTTCATCGCCGGTTACACCGCCGACCACATCGGCCTCACCACCAACGGCCCCTTGGCGCGTCCCTCCAGCTTCACCATGGGCGGCCTGTTCAACAACGGCTTCAAGGGTGAGATTCCCGGCATTAGCGTTGGCGCGTTTGACGCCAACGTCAACAACTCCTTCGCCGAAACCGGCGGCGACATGCCCTGGTACAACTCCAACCCGACCTACGACTACAACGACCAGATCACCCAGGTCGTGGGCAATCACGTCCTGACCTATGGCGGCGAATTCACCGCCGGGCAGAAGAATGAAATGCAGGGTGGCTACCTCCAAGGCAGCCTGGGCTTCGGCAGCGGCTGGTCCGGATCGAGCGGCAACGGCTTTGCCGACATGTTGCTCGGCAACATCAACTCTTTCAACCAGGTCAACGTCCAACCCAAGTACTACGACCGCTACAAAACCGGCACGCTATTCTTGGAAGATGACTGGCGCACCACCTCCCGCCTGACCCTGAACCTGGGCCTCCAGGCCGACCTGATGGGCGGCTATTACGATTCCCGCGGGTTGCTCTATAATTTCTCGCCCGCCGCCTACAACCCGGCGGACGCCGCGGTCATTGGGGCCAACGGCAACATCACCAACGGCGGCACCAACGTCAATCCCAACAATGCCGTCGTCTTCAATGGTTTGGTCAATTGCGGTTCCGGCGGGCAAACGCCGAGTTGCAACCAGAATCACCTCTGGAACTGGGCGCCGCGTTTCGGTTTCGCCTATGACCTCAGCGGCAACGGCATGACCGCATTGCGTGGCGGGGATGGCATTTTTTACGACCACACCAACAGCAACGACATTGTGGATGCCCTGCGCAACCCGCCGCTCCAGCTCAGCCCGACGGTCGTCCATGTCGTCGGCTACGGCAACGTTGCCGCCGCCAGCGGTTCCAACTATCCGCTAAATCTGAACGGTGGCGGCGCGATTCCCTGGCAAGGCAAGTGGCCGATGATCCAGCAGTGGAACCTGAACCTTCAACATCAGTTCCGCAACAACCTTGTGGGTCAAATCGCTTACGTCGGCAGCAAGGGCACGCACCTGGCGCAGCAGATGGATCTGAACCAGTTGTATCCGGTCGGCCTGTCTGGTACGCCCTACGCCTCCGGCGGTCCCCTCGCCGGCCAAACGCTTGACTGCGCCAAAGGCGGCGGCGTGGCCGATCCGTACAATACCGCGGCGGCTGGCGGCGCGACGCCGAGCGCGAGCCTGCTCGGCACCTCCAGTCAATGGATGATCAATGAGTTCGTTGGCTGCGGTGGCAACGCGGCGTACTACCACAAGTACCCCGCCTACAACGACATTGGCTTCCTGCCGTTCGGCGCCAATTCCAGCTACAACTCGCTGCAAGTCTCCGTCCATGGCCAGGTCGGCGGCCTATTCTTCACCACCGCCTACACCTGGTCGCACTCCTTGGACAACGCCTCCAGCCGTTACGACGGCTCTTGGTATAACGGCTACAATCTGGCTGGAGCCTACGGTAATTCCTCCTTCGATCAGCCGCAGAACTTCAGCACGAGCTGGGTCTATGCCCTGCCGTTCTTCAAGGGCAACGCCTGGGCCGGTGGCTGGCAGTTCTCCGGCATCTTCCAGGCCTACAGCGGTACGCCGTACACCGTGACCAATAGCACTAGCTTTAGCGATAGCGCTGGCGTAGCCAACGGCCAGACTACGGGCTCCTACGTGGATGTCGTCGGCAGCAACAGCGCCGTCCCGACGCTGACCACGAACCAATTGGCCAGCCCGCAGCTCTACGGCAATCCCGCCGCCTTCGCCGCGCCCGTCGGTTTGACCTTCGGCAACGAAGGCCGGAACACGTTCTTCGGGCCGGGTTTGATGGATTTCGATATGGGCCTGTTCAAGGACTTCAAGATCACCGAAGGCCAAACCATTCAGGTCCGTTGGGAAACCTTCAACACCCTCAATCACACCAACTTCTCCGGTGTGAACTCGGGCGCTAGCTGCTTTAGCAACTCCTGCATGGGCACCAGTTCGTACCTCCGCTCCACCGGCGCGCATGATCCCCGCATCATGCAGCTGGCCATCAAGTGGATGTTCTAGCAGAATAGCCTTCACCCAGGTGGCGGCGGGCTTCAGCCCGTCGCCCTCATGGGTGATCGCCCAAGACCATCGGGGCGGGCCCTGTGCCCGCCCCTTTTTCTTTGCAGTGGGGCAGACAATCTTGTCTGCCAACTCCTCTTGGCAGGCAGGAATGTTTGTCCCACGAACACGCTGGTCTGCCAGTCACGCCCCGCAGTCCAGACTGCGCTACTGTGAACTTTGGGCACCTGCTCAATTGGCATGTCCGCTGTCGAAAACCTCCTCCGTTCCGCTCGCGCGATCGCAGTGGTTGGCCTATCGTCTAGTCCCTCGCGCCCGAGCCACGGTGTCGCCGCCTACCTCCAGGCGCACGGCTATCGGATTATCCCGGTCAATCCTGGGGAAACCTCCGTGCTGGGCGAGACTGCATATTCCCGGCTGGAAGATGTGCCCGTCCCAGTGGACATCGTGGACGTTTTTCGCCGTTCCGACGCAGTTCCGGATATCGCCGCATCGGCCATCGCCATTGGCGCCAAGATGCTGTGGCTCCAGGAAGGCGTCACGCATCCCGCCGCCGAGGCCCAGGCCCGCGCCGCCGGCCTGCTCGTCGTCGCCGACCGCTGCATCCTCAAGGCCCACCGCGCCCTCAGGAAGTAGGTGCTGTCAGGAAGTATTAGCGCCCCGTCAAGAGTGGCCCGGGGAATCGCATCTCAGCGGGCGCCGGGAAAAGGCCGCCTGAGCCGCACGCGGCGACGCTTCGGCGCCGTGGAGGCCTAGGGAATTGTAAACAAAGGGCCTTAGGCGCTCGCCGCCGCGCCTGCCCTAGTGGCTGGCCGCCCCGCGGCCCCTGGGCGGCCGCACCTTCGCCATGCTGCGCCGGTGCAACCAGTGCGAGCATCCACCATCCACGACCGTCGGGCAACGTCCTGACGCCTCTGTTGCGCCTTCCCACGCCAAAGCGCCTCAGCCCCGCCCCGCTCCGGCTTATCATGGTTCTTCATCATGAGCGCTGCATTTGCCTGGACCTTGGTGTTTCACATCACCGGAATTGTCTTTTGGATCGGCGGCCTGCTGATGACCACGCAGGTGCTGGCCGCCGCCTCCCAGGAGGAGCCGAACGACGTCGCCGCGCGCTCCTGCCACCAGCGCACCGCGCAGCGCACGCTCCGCGCCATGGCCCATCCGGGCGCGATCATCACCCTAGCCAGCGGTGGCGTGCTGTTGTATTTGGCTGGCCGGCATGATCCCGCTTTCTTCCAGGCCGCCTGGCTCAATATCAAGCTGGCCATCGTGGCGGTTCTCCTGTGGCTGGATTGGCGCCTCTGGACGCGTGTCCGCGATTTGGACCGCCGCCCCGCCGTGCGCAAGGACGCCAGCATGCTGCATGGCATCATCTCCGCGGCCTTCTTCGTCATCCTGATTCTGGTCTTCCTCAAGCCATGAGCGAAGCCCATGGCGCCGGCAGCGGGTCCCGTCCGGGGCGCATCGCCGTGCTCCTGCTCCCGCTGATGGCCGCGGCGATCTTCGCCGCCGCTTGCCACCGCGCTCCATCGCAGGCCCGCCTGCGCCGCGGTCCAGCCACGCCGTTGGATCCGCAAACCGTCGGCGTCATCACCGGTTCCGTGCGGTTTCGCGGGCTTCCCCCGCCCATGCCGGTTCTGGATATGAGCGGTTCGCCCGGCTGCCGGCCTGCCGGCGCCCCGCCGGTGCACGATCCCGCTGTGGTGGTCAACCGCAATGGCACGCTCCGCTGGGCCTTTGTCTACATCTCCAAGGGCCTGAAGGGCTGGGTTTTCGACCCTCCCTCCCGTCCCGCCGACCTGGTCCAGCAGGGCTGCCAATTTCGCCCCCATGTTTTGGGCCTGATGGCAGGTCAGCCGCTGCGCGTCATGACCCGTGATCGCGTGCCGCACAACGTGCACGCCGCGCCGCGCCATAACCCCCCTTGGAACATCTCCATGCTGCCCGGCGCAGCGCCGGTTCTGGAATATTTCAACCATCCCGAAGTCATGATTCCCGTGGAGTGCAATGTGCACTCCTGGATGCACGCCTTCATCGGCGTTGTGAACAATCCGTATTTCGCCGTCACCGGACGCCGCGGCGGGTTCCAACTGCGCAACGTTCCTCCCGGCCATTACACCTTGGCCGTCTGGCAACAGCGCTACGGTTTTCGCCGCCAGGAGGTGGACGTATTGCCCCGCCAGCACGTCCGCGTGGTCTTCACCTATCACGCTGCCCCGGCCGGCGGCTAGCCCCTGCCATGGACCTGTACCGCATCGTTCTTTACCTCTGCACGGCGGCCGTGGTGGTCATCATCGCCTGGCGTTGGCTCCGCCCGCGGCCCCGGCTGGGGCGCGCCCGCATGATCAATGAGCTGATTTGGACCGCCATTCCGGCGCTGGTCCTCCTCTGGCTCATTTTCCGCCGCTAACCCGCCCAGCGCCAGAGCCGGCGCCTGGCGTGGAATAGGCTTCAGCCTGTGTGCTGCGGGCTTTAGCCCGCAGCCGTCCCGCATCCCCAACCGCTCGCGGGGGATCATTCGCCGCCCGCGCGGCGAAAGTGGGCCTCCCCTCC
>OFHJ01000086.1_pt1 | contig 37037 bp, 31 predicted proteins | sample 1522001 | NCBI WGS metagenome assembly OFHJ01 (sample SAMEA2464838, study PRJEB22497) | soil metagenome | biome: Grassland; feature: Farmland; material: Clay | place: Australia | collected 2013-02-01 | depth 1.2 m | reverse complement strand
GGAGGCGGTGCGGTGCGCGTGAGCGGGCCAGGCGCGAATGGCGCACGCGGCGGGGCGCGTGCGCGCTTGCTCGAGCGCTACGTCACGTGAACCGTGCTTGCCTGCGGGCCGAGATCGCCGGCTTCTTCTGAAAACCGAACCTCCATGCCGGTCGTGAGGTCCTCGAAGCGGCTGCCGACGATGCTGTTGCGATGAAAGTAGATCAGGCGTCCGTCGGCGGTCTCGATGCGACCGGCGCCGTGCTCGATGTCGAGCTCCCGGATCCGCCCGTGAGCGATCTCGCTGCGGCGCTTCACGTCTCCGCGCCGCTTGCGCTCGTAGTCTTCGAGCTTGCGGCGCGCCGCCAGGAAGGCGTCGCGCAGGGCCACATACGGGTCCTCGTGGGCGTGATCTGCGGGATGAGCGTGCCGGATCGCGATCTCCTCATCCGGAAGCGTGATATCGATCCTGAAATCGTAGAGGGAGCCCTGGTGCTTGTGATGGGGCGAGGGCTCCAGGATGACATGGCAGCGCATGATGTGCGCGCTGAACCTGTCGAGTCTCGAGGCAAGCTCGCGGATGCGGGCCTCGAGCGCGGGGGATGGGTCCGTGTGGCGGAAGGTGATTTGCAGTGGAAGTATCATGATCCATCGCCATCACAGCGCAAGCCGCGCCGGGCGGCAATCCGTACTTTTGCGCACCGGCGAACAGCTCCCGGAGCCGCCGCCGGGAGGCGGCGGCGCCGGTCGGAGGGATGGGCGCAGCCCGGGGCGGGTCGGCGCCGCGCTTCTCAGTCGCTTCGCGCCAGGACGAGCGTGAACGGATGCCCGTCCACGGAGTGCAACACGAGCCGGTAGCGGCCGGCGCTCAGGTGCAGTTGCGGCTGTGCAGGCGGCAGCGTGATGACCGCGCGTGCGCCCATTTTCGCGGAAATACCCGCATAGCCCGGGCCGAAGCGGTTGTAGGCGTACTCGTTGAGGAAAGCGCCGCGCGGCAGGGTCGAGAGCGCCGCGCTGCCCCAGTGTTCCACCCGCGCACCGTCCGGACCGAACAGGTCGGCGCGTACCACGTTGACGGGCACGGCGGGCGTGCCGCCGTCGAGATACGCCGTGAAGCGTACCCGGCCGTCCGCGTCCAACCGCCCCGCGCAGAGGCTGATGTGATGCGCGGCGGGGCTGACTGGGCCGCCATGAAATGGTGTCAGCACCGATCCACGGTAGTAGTTGTACGTCAGGACCACGAACAGCACCGTCGCTGCGGCGCCGATCAGGCTCCAGCGCTTCAAGCGAGGCGCGGGCCAGGGGCCGCTGGCGAGCCACTGGAACCAAGCCGCATCCGCACGTCCCGCGCGCCGCTTCGCGAGCCAGCCGTCGATCGAGTAGGCGCCGGCGCCCGCCAGGAACAGTGCGACGCCCATGCCGAAGTTGGCCGAGGCCATGGTCCACTCGTCGATGCAGGTGGCGCCTTGCCAGCCGAACAGCAGCATCAACACGACGCTCAACCCGACCGTCACCAGCGCGGACAGGCGGGTCATGAAGCCGACGATCAGGAACAGGCCGAAGACGAGTTCCAGTGCGCTGAAGACGATCACCCCGGCGTAGAGCAGCGCGAAGTGGTGCAGCAGGTAGTCCACCACGTGGCCCATCCCCAGGATCGCCCCCGGCATGGCAGACTGGAATTTGTTGGCCATCCAGCTGGCCGCGTGCGGATCGAGCTTGGCGGGCGCGTAGATGAAACGGCGGCTGCCGCCGCCCCAATAGATCCAGCCCTGCACGAAGCGCACCGCCAGCATCGCCAGCCCCAGCTGGCGCCAGGTTGCGGCCGTGTCGGGGGTGCGTTGCGCGTCAACGAGGGAGGTGGTCATGGTGGCTCCCGAAACGGATTACCGAGCGGGGCGATGCGCCTCGTGCCCGTGTGGGACGGGCTTGAAGCCGTACCGCGCGAAGATGTGCAGCGCCGTGGGCGAGCGCAGGAACTCGATCCAAGTGCGTGCCGCCCTCGGATGGGGCGCGCCGCGGACCACCGCGGCCGCATAGACCGCCGTGACGTTCTGGGACGGAGGAATGTCGACGTGGCTGAGCGGATGCCCGGCCCGCTCCTGGAATATCGCCTCGGACCTCCAGGTGACACCGGCGTCGGCCAGGCCCTGCATCAGGAAAAGCGGTGTCTGGCGATGATGAATGTGTGTCAGAAGGGTCTGTCCGTCGGCAACTTTGGCGACGTACACCGTGTGCTCGAGACTCGCTCCTCCGGCCTTGGTCAGGGCGATCTTGATCTGGCGCGCCACGCCCTCCCATGCCGGGTTGGGCATCACCAGCCGCACGCCCGGCTTGCCGAGGTCGGCGAGTTCGGTGATGTGCGCCGGGTTGCCGGCCGGCACCATGATGGTGAGGTCGTTCGTGACGTACGGCACCGCCGGCGGCCGGAGGCGGCCGGCCTTGATCTGCTCACGCACCGTCTTCAGCCCTGCCGCGTACACGTCGGGAACCGCCGTGAAGGTCATGTTGCCCACGGTGAAGGTGCCGCCGAGCGCCATCGCCTTGATCAGGAGGCCGGGTGGAATGGTTACGTAGAAGATCCGGCCCCGCAGCGCCGGATGCTGTGCTTCGAATGCCCGCACCAGGGGCGCCATGGCGAAATAGTAGTTGCCGCCGACGAAGATCACCAGCCGGGGGTGATCGAGGCTGCCGTGGAAGTCCGGCATGTCGTCCACCTCGGGCACGGTGAACTCCAGCCCCTTGCGCAGCGCCGGATCGTTCGCCCCGTGCGACCAGGGCGGGTAGAGACTTTCGGCATACTTCGGCGGGGAGGTCGGTTTGCCGAGCTGAGCGGCCTGGGCGAGACCCTGGCCGCAGAGGATTGCGGCCAGGGCCCAGCTTGCCAGCCTGAGCATGCGGTGAGAGAGCATGGCAGGTCTCCTTGCGACAGGGTCGGCCGCGGCGGCGGAGCGGCCGCGAGCGCTACATGCGGACCAGGGCATAACCGTGGTTCTGCATGATGATCACGGTGGACAGTGCCGACAAGGCGACGTGGATGTCCGGGTTGACCTGCGCGGGAGTGAAGTGCATGTCGGCCAGCGCATTGCCGCAGACCATCAGATCGACGCCGGCCTTGCGCAGCGCGGCGATCAGCGCGAGGTTGGGGTTGGGATGGCCGAATTTCGCGCGGTAGGCGACCGCGCTCAGCACGATCGGTGTGGCCGGACCGTGGATGATCACGGCGAACTTCAGATGCCGCAGCGGCACGCCGGCGCCGGCGAAGATATTGATCGTCCGTGCGATGTGATCGAGGCCCGGGTTGATCTTGGTCGCGGCCGCCTTGCCGTGAGTCAGGTCGAACAGGGCCTTGTAGGTCCTGCCGGCCCGGGGACGCACGACGACCCCCGGCCAGGCGTGCTCGGGCCCATAGCCGCGGATCGCCGGGTATTTCCAGAAGCCGGCCGGCTGCGTTGCGCCGGCGGGTCCCACCGCGGTAATGCCGATCACCACGGCGGACAGCAAAGCGGTGCGAAAGGTCATGGTAAAGCCCTCTGTTGTCTGTGGAGCGTCATCGATGGGTCGCGATGATGGATCAGCCGCAGATATAGCTCTAATGCAAATATTGCATCGGATATATAGTAAAACGATATACCTGACCGATCACGGCCCATGCGCGGCCGGATCGGCTACCGGGCAAGGATCCGGGAGGCAGGCTGGAGCTATATATCAGGCAGGCTGGAGCCACATATAAGGAGTCCCCGAAAGAGGACCCTTGAGGGCTGGGCGGGCATCCAGCGTGGGGGAAGGGCGACTGGATGATCCAGGGGCGGGCCGGCCGCCGGTGTCAGCCAGCGCCGGCCGGACGCGGCCTCGGTGCATCGAGCGAGGCGAGCCTCACCGCCGCGGCGGCTTGCGAGGGGGCCGGCTGCCCGGCCAAGCCGGCTTTGAGAAAGGGAAGGAACTCCAGCCACTTGGGGTCCGGGTAGTACCCGACCAGCACGGTGCCGTTGCGGATCAGCTTCACGACGGCGCTCTCCACCCGGCGGCTCAAGGCGAAGCAGCCCCAGCTGCGGCCCATGCGGCCGTGCTCGCGCGCAAATGCTCTGCTCACGTACCAGGCGCTGTGTACCACGATGTCTCGGCGGTAGGCCGCGCCGTTGAAATGAGGACTCAGCCCGTGGAGCCTCAGCGAGTACCCATGCTCGCCGTTGTAGGTCTGGCCGGTCAGATACACTCCCAGGCTGCTCGCGTCCGAGCCGGGTTGGTTGGAAAAATGTGTGGCGTAATCGAGTCCGCTGCCCTTGCCGTGGGCCACGTAGGTGTAGAAGAGCACCTTCCCGGTCTGTACGTCGGCGACGGCCAGGCGCCTTTTCGCGGACGGCTCGGAATAGTCGACGATCGTGAGCAGCGGCTTGTCGGTGAGATGCCGCTGCCGGGCGTGGAAGTAGGCGTCGAGTGAGACCGAGATGGCTTTGATGCCGATGTTGGGAGCCTGCGCATGGATCGTCCGGGCGAGACGCCCCCAGGGCGCTGCCATGCGGGCGCTGGCGTGAGCCGGCGCGAGGCAGGCCAATGCCAGGGCTGCCGCGACGGCTGAGTGCCGGGCGAGCAGTCGCGAGCTGCAGATCATGCGTCTGCGCGCATCGTTCATAGACTATTCCTCGGGTATCAGGGTTGGGCGCAGGCCGGGAACTCCCGCCCTGCGCCCACGAAGTGTCCTCGCGGCACGGTTCGACGCGTACGGCGGAAGCTGAATCCTATCACTTACTGCACGAGGCCAACGCCGGACCGACAGGGGAACCGTGGCTGCGCTGACCTGACTTTGACGTGGTCTTGGCCGGACGCGGCGGAAAAGCCGGCGCCTGACCGATGACCTGCACCGGGGGGCCGTCGGCGAGCTCCTGGAAATGCCCGTCGTCCGGATGCTTGCCGATCGCCCACTCGTAAAGCGTCCGTGCGCCCTCGAGTATCGGGTGGCGGGGATCGCCGTAGTATTCCTTCTGCATTTGCTCATCGTACAGTCCGATGCATCCGTGCGACCCGGCATAGCCGGGCACATCGCGCCCGTGGATCCAGTCGGTTACGCCCCCGGGCGTGGTGAAGAATAACAGGCCATAGTGCATGGGATAGGGCCTGTTGGTCCCCTCCATGTCGTAGAGCGACGATTGGTGCATCCGGTCGTAGGCGGTGACCTTGAACAGGCCGTCCGGCGTCGGATGGGCGCTCATGCCCGACGCGATGGGAAAGGACGTGACGAGCCTGCCGTAGTCATACGCGCCCAGGAATTGCTCGGTGAGGTTCACGAGGATGAACTTCGGGTCGCCGGCCGCGGCCGGGTAGCGCTTCGGCATGGGCGTGAACTCGTGCACCTGGCGAAGATTGACGGGGACCTTGATGCGCACTCCCGGATAGACGTGCCGCCGGTCGATGCGGTTGAAGCGCAGGACCCCCCGCCAATGCGACCCGAAAAGGCCGGTGAGCGTGTCGTGGCGGCCGATCCGGCGGCACCTCCAGGCAACTGTCGCATCGCTCGGATAGTGAATCCGGCAGGTATCGGGGACCGGCCCGGCGAAGGCGGCAAGTGCCAAGGCGATCGCCGGCAAGGCGAGCAGCCACGCGCGAAGGGGCGTGCGCCCCTTCAGCGAGAACCGCCGCACCAACGCCAGCCTCGTTTCACCCCGTGCCCCGCTACAAACATTACTCTTCTGCATAGATTGGCATCCGTGCGACGAATTTCAAGCTCCCGGGCCGCAGCGCCTCACGGCAGACGGCGCGTGCGCCATCGGCAACGGCGCGAGCCGGGCTCAGACGAGTCGACGCCTCGGTGCAGGAACAACGGGTCGCAGCGTAAGTGCTCGGGGCCGGCTCGGACCATACGGGAAAGCCACGTAACTTCGGTGCCGGGCCGGGGAGCGCGCCGCCCGGCCCGGCGTTGGGGCCGCTCGATTCCCCGCAGTCAATCCAAGGGCTTGCGCCGAGCGGTACCGGAGCCTCGGCCTGAACGGGGCGGAAGCGCGTGCCCACGGGCCTGTGGCCAATCGACTCGCCGGGCGCGGCTTGCGCGAAATGCGGATGTTCCGAGCCGGTGTTTGGAGCCACCTTTCGCCTCGACTTGTCTTCGGCCACGCGATGCGCCCTGTCGCGCTCCGTGCACTGCGTTCGCGACGGTCCGCCGTTTCTGACCTTGGCAAAAGAGACGTCCATGAGCACGGTTGAAAGTCAACTCGGGATCGCGAGGCCGGTGATGCCGCCGGCCGCCGGCCCGTGCGCGCCTTCCGAGGCGGCCTGCCATCCAGAGCGGCTCTGGAATTTGACCATATACGCGTTGCTCACGGTCGGCATCGCGGCAATCGCGTACTTTCAGTTTCATGCGATCGTTCCACGCGTGCTCGCCGTGGCGGCGGGGAGGAACGGAGTCAAGTTTCCCATCTACGCCGGCGTGCTCTGGACGGCGTCGGGATTCTTGCTGATCGTGCTGCGCACGGTGCTCTGGATCGCTTATCGGCCCGTTTCGGCGGCGAGCCGCGAGCAGGCGCCGAGCCTGACGGTCATCATCCCCGCGTACAACGAAGGGCCGATGGTGCTGAAGTCCATCGAGTCGGTGATTCATGCGGATTATCCGCCGGATCGCCTCGAAATCCTGGTCGTCGACGATGGCAGCCGGGATGACACATGGGATCATATTCTCGAGGCGGCGCGCCGCTATCCGGGGCGCGTCACCGCGTTGCGTCACGAGCGCAACCGCGGCAAGCGCGAAGCGCTCGCGCTCGGATTCTCGCGGGCCAGCGGGGAGATCTTCGTCACCATCGATTCCGACAGCGTCATCGAGCCCGGCGCGCTGCTGGCTCTGGCCGGTCCGTTCCGCGATTCGCGTGTCGGCGCGGTGGCGGGCAAGGTGATGGTCTACAACCGGGCCCACGGGGTGATTCCGCGCATGCTGCATGTTCGGTTCATCGTCCAGTTCGATATGCTGCGCGCGGGCGAGTCCGTGTATCGCAACGTGTATTGCTGTCCGGGGGCGCTCGCCGCCTATCGGGCGGAAGCCGTTCGGCGCGTGCTCGAGCGCTGGAGGAGACAGGCGTTCCTGGGCTCGCGCTGCACGTTTGGCGAGGACCGCGCCATGACGAATTTCCTCCTCGACGAAGGCTATGATGCGCTCTACCAGCGAACGGCCGTCGTACACACCGTGATGCCGCAGGCGTATGGGAAGCTTTGCAGGATGCTCCTGCGCTGGGACCGTTCCTACGTGCGTGAGGAAATCCGTTTCGCGCGGATCGTGTGGAAGAGACCGTGGCCGACACGCGCGCTGGCGCTGTTCGACCGCTTCATCACGAATGCCGCCCTGCCGGTCTCCTGGTCGAGTCTGGGTGTCCTGCCGATCGTGGTCGTGGTCGATCCGGAGCTCATCGGACTCATCCTGTCCGTGATGGGGGCGCTGTCGGTGTTTCAGGTGCTGTATTACCTGCGCTCGGAGAGATCGCTCGATTTCCTCTACGGCGTGCTCTACGCCTATTTCTCTTCCATAGCGCTCATTTGGATCTTTCCATACGCCGTCGCCACCGTGCGTGCACGAGGGTGGCTCACGCGTTGACTGCCTGATTCCCGGCACGGCTTCGCGGGGATGTCCCGCCGCAGGCGCGCACTGTCACAGGCGGCTGCCGCTGCGGGGGAAGGAGGTTCGCCTCGGGCCGCCCCGAGGGCTTATGATTCCCGGCGGCCCGCCCGAGAAGGGCGGGGGACAGTCTCATCCGCAGCGGCTAGGCCTATGTCATCGAATATTCCGATCCGGTCCATCCACGCCATCGAGATTCTCGATTCCCGCGGCCTTCCGACGCTGCGCGTGACGGTGTGCCTCGAGGACGGCACCGCGGGCACCGCATCGGTGCCTTCGGGCGCCTCGACCGGGGAGAACGAGGCGGTGGAGCTGCGCGACGGCGATTCGCGGCGCTACGGAGGCAAGGGGGTGCTCAAAGCCATCGCCAACGTCAACGAGATCATCGCGCCGCGGCTGATCGGCCTGGACCCCTGCGCACAGTCCCGCATCGACGGGATGATGTGCGATCTGGATGCGACCGCCAACAAGTCGAAGCTCGGCGCGAATGCGATCCTCGGAGTGTCCCAGGCGGTGGCGCGCGCCGCCGCCGAAGCGCGCCGGATGCCGCTGTATGCGTATCTCGGCGGTGTCGGTGCCCGCCGCTTGCCGGTGCCGATGATGAACGTGCTGAACGGTGGCAAGCACGCCGACTCGAGCCTGGACTTCCAGGAGTTCATGATCGTGCCGCGCGGCGCGCCCGGCTTCGCGGAGGCGATGCGCTACGGCTCGGAGACCTTCCAGGCGCTGAAGAAGCTGCTGCATGAGCGGGGCTTGAGCACTGCGGTGGGCGACGAGGGCGGTTTCGCGCCGGCGCTGAGCAGCAACGAGGAAGCCTGCGAGCTCATCGTCGCGGCGATCGAGCGGGCGGGCTACAAGGCGGGACGGGACATCGCCATTGCGCTCGATCCGGCGGCGAGCTCCTTCTACGAGCAGGGGCGGTATCGCCTGTCGCGCAGCCGACAGGGCGAGAAGAGCTCGCAGGAGATGATCGAGCTGTACGGGGCCTGGGTGGAGCGCTATCCCATCGTGTCCATCGAGGACGGGTTGGCGGAGAACGACTGGGACGGCTTCCAGGCGATGACGGCCCGGCTTGGCGGCCGCATTCAGATCGTGGGAGATGACATCCTGGTCACCAACCCGCAGTTCATCCGCCGCGGCATCGCCGAGCGCACCTGCAACGCCGCACTGATCAAGCTCAACCAGATCGGGACCGTGACCGAGACCGTCGAGGCGATCGAGCTGTGCCGCCAGGCGGGCTGGGGATTTGTCGTCTCGCACCGCTCCGGGGAAACCGAGGACAGCTTCATCGCGGATTTCGCGGTGGCGATGGGCGGAGCGCAGATCAAGACGGGCTCGCTGTGCCGCTCCGAGCGCATGGCCAAGTACAACCGCCTGCTCGAGATCGAGCGGGAGTTGGGCGAAGGTGCGGTGTACGGCCTGTGAGGTGCGCCACTACCGGTCGGAGCGGGCGCTTCCGCCGTGAGTCGCCGCTTTCGGCCGCTGACGATGTCCGCCTCGACAGGCTCTCGGACCGACATTGGCGGGCCCATCCATGCAATCCCGGTTGGCCGAGCTCACCGCACTACTGCAACAGCGGTTGCTGCGCGGCGAGCATCTGACGCTTTACGGCGCGCGCGGCAGCGGCAAGTCGACCGTGCTCGCCGAGCTGCACGCGCGGCTCGTGCGCGGCGGCACGCCCTGTGCCTACTCGGTCTCCACGATCACGCTCGATGACATCACACGGGCGTTGGAGCGCGCCTATCCCGGGGTGCGCACTGTACAAGTCGGGCGACGCACGGCGCGTGTCCGGCTCTGGAATGCCGCGGACCGGCGCCCGGGGGTGCTGTTGCTCGATCACTTTCGCTGCAATGGCAGTGCGATGGTGTCCTTTCTGCGCCGCCTGCACGGCGGGATCGCGGGTGTGTTGACGGCAGTGGACGTCGATGCCGAGAAAGAGCGCAACCGGATGCGGCCCTCGCGTTATGGGGCGATGTCGGTGCGCATGGCCCCGGCGACGGCGCGCCGGCTGCTCGATGCCCGCTGGCGTGCGTTGCGGCTGCCGCCGCTCGCGGCCGAGGCGGCGCACTCGCTCATCGAGGCGGCGCACGGCCGTCCCGGTTGGATCGTCAAATGTGCCGAGCTGGCCTGCGAGCGGCGCTACTGGCGCCCCTATGGTCCCTTGGTCACGGTTCTGTGTCTCGACACGGAGGCCGCGGTGCGCTACCAGGCGCTCGCCCTGGTGCGTGGGCAACGACCCTCGGCGGGCCCCGGGTCGATCAGGGATCCTCGGTGGCGGCCGGTGGATCGGAGCGGTCGGGATTGAGCATGTCGAAGGGCGCCGGCAGACCGGCGTAGAACCGAGGCGCTGCGCCCCACTTCCGGGACCCCAGCGCCGAGGGGGACGGCCCGCGACCCCTTGACCTTCCAGTCACTGGAAGCCATATATTCCTTCCACCCAACTGGAATCTGAGGTGATCACCATGGCATCCGAACCGAGCATCACGAGCCGCACCGTCCTGTCGATCACGGGCATGACCTGCGGCGGTTGCGCCAATACCGTGACCCGGGTTCTGCAGAAAGTCCCGGGGGTCACCCGCGCCGAGGTCGACCTCGCGAGCGAGCGAGCGAGCGTGGAGGGCGCGGCCCGTCCGGCGGACTTGGTTGCCGCGGCCGAGGGCGCCGGCTTCGGCGCCGCGGTGCTCGAGAGCGATGGTTGAGGGATCGAGATGAGCGCGGTCGAAGCGGCGGTGACCCCTGCGCGGGTGCTGCTGCCCATCGAAGGGATGACGTGCGCCACCTGCGCGGGCCGGGTCGAGAAAGTGTTGAACGCATTGCCCGGCGTGCACGCCTCGGTCAACCTCTCGAGCGAGCAGGCCGACGTGCAGTTCGATCCGGAGCATGTCGTGCCTGCCGTTTTGGCGCAGGCCGTGGCGCGCGCCGGTTACGCCGTGCCCCACGAGACGCGTGAGCTCGCAGTGTCCGGCATGACCTGCGCCACGTGCGCCGGACGGATCGAGAAAGTGCTCTCGGCCGTGCCGGGCGTGACGCGCGCGCAAGTCAACCTCGCCACCGAGAGAGCCTCGGTCGAGGCTCTGGCCGGCGTGCTCAGACCGGCAGATCTGATCGCCGCGGTCGAGCGCGCGGGCTTCGAGGCGCAACTGTTGACCGGGGACCTCGAGCGCGATCGGGCGCTCACCGCCGCCGAGCAGCGGCGGGCGCGGCGCGAGAGCTGGCGGGTCGCGGCGGCGGCGGTGCTGAGTGCGCCGCTGATGCTGCCGATGGCCGGTGTGGCGCTGCCCCCCTGGGTTCAGCTGCTGCTCGCCACACCGGTGCAGTTCGTTCTCGGGGCACGCTTTTACGCAGGCGCGTGGAAGGCGCTGCGCGCCGGGACCGGCAACATGGATCTGCTGGTCGTGCTCGGCACCTCGACCGCCTACCTCTACAGCCTGTACTTGATGGGGGCGGGTCCGTCGGGCGCGCCGCTGTATTTCCAGGGCGCCGCGGTGGTGATCGCGCTCGTCATGGTCGGCAAGTGGCTCGAGGCTCGTGCCAAGCGCTCGACGACGGCGGCCATCCACGCGCTGATGTCTCTGCGTCCGGAGCGGGCTCGAGTCGAGCGAGACGGCGCCGAGGTGCAGGTCCCCGTCGCGGCGGTGGCCCTGGGTGATGTCGTGGTGGTCCGACCCGGGGAGAAGCTGCCGGTCGACGGTCGGGTCGTGAGCGGCACCAGCGAGGTGGACGAAAGCCTGATCACCGGCGAGAGCCTGCCGGTTGCGAAACGCCCCGGCGAGAAGGTCACCGGGGGCTCGGTCAACGGCAGCGGTCTGTTGCGTGTCGAGACGACCGCGGTCGGCGAGCAGTCCGTGTTGTCACGCATCATCGCCCTGGTCGAGCACGCACAGGCGAAGAAGGCTCCGGTGCAACGCCTGGTCGACCGCGTCGCGGCCGTGTTCGTGCCGGTGGTCGTCGGGATCGCCGCGCTTTCCTTCCTCGGCTTCTGGCTGGGGGCCGGCCAGCCGGCCGCCGGGCTGATCGCCGCGGTCTCGGTGCTGGTGATCGCCTGCCCCTGTGCGCTGGGACTGGCCACGCCGACGGCCCTCATGGTGGGCACGGGAGCGGCGGCCCGCGCGGGCATTCTCATCCGCGATGCCGAGGCGCTCGAGTGCGCGCATCGTCTCGATACGGTGATTCTGGACAAGACTGGAACCGTGACGGAAGGCAAGCCGGCGGTGACGGAGATCATTGCCAACGGTGTTGCGGAATCGGAGTTGCTCGAACTCGCCGCGGCCGCTCAGACCGGCAGCGAGCATCCGCTCGCCCGCGCCGTGCTTGCGAAGGCCGAGGGATTGGCGCTGCCTCGACTCGAGGCCTTTCAGAGCCACCCGGGCATGGGGTTGACGGCGCGCATCGCGGGCTTGCCGCTCGCAATCGGCAACCGGCGGTTGATGCGCGAGCACCGGGTCGCGACGCAGGCGCTCGAGCCGGCCGCCGAGCGGCTCGAAGGCGAGGGGCGCACGGTGATGTGGGTCGCGGCGCTCGAGGAGCAGACCCGACTGTTGGGAGTGATCGCCGTAGCCGATCCGATCAAATCCACGGCGCGAGAGGCCGTGCGGCGGCTGCGCGAGGCCGGCATCGAAACCGTGCTGCTCACCGGCGACAACGAGCGCACCGCGAGGGCGGTGGCGGAGCGGCTCGGCATCGAGCGCGTCCGCGCCGGGGTATTGCCGGCTGAGAAGGCGCAGGAAGTGCGGCGCCTTCAGGCCCAAGGCCGGCACGTCGCCATGGTCGGCGACGGCATCAACGATGCCCCGGCGCTCGCGGCGGCCGATATCGGCATCGCCATGGGCACGGGCACCGATGTGGCCATGCAGACGGCGGGCATCACGCTGATGCGCGGGGATCCGCGCCTGATCGGCGATGCCATTTCGGTCAGCCGCGCCACGCGCAACAAGATCCGCCAGGGGTTGTTCTGGGCCTTCATCTACAACGTGATCGGCCTGCCGGCGGCGGCGCTCGGGCTCTTGAATCCGGTGGTCGCGGGCGCCGCGATGGCGCTGTCCTCGGTGAGCGTGGTGTCCAATGCGCTGCTGCTGCGGCGCTGGCGCCCGGCGGCGGATGGGAGGCAATGACCCGTGAGTGAGCACAGCGGTGGATTCGTGACGATCGGCGAGGCGGCCTCGCGCTCCGGAATGGCGCCGAAGACGATCCGCTTCTACGAGCAGATCGGTCTCATCGGGCCCGCGCAGCGCTTGGCCAACCGGTACCGCACCTACAGCGAGCAGGACGTGCACACGCTGCGCTTCATTCACCGGGCGCGAAGCCTCGGGTTCGCGCTGAAGGACATCCGTGCGCTGCTGTCGCTGTATCACGATCGCCGCCGCGCGAGCCGCGAGGTCAAGCGCCTCGCGCTCGAGCACGTCGAGGCGCTCGACCGCAAGATTGCCGAGCTCACCGCGATCCGCAACACCATCGCCGAGCTGGCGCGGCGGTGCCACGGCGACGGCAGGCCCGAGTGCCCCATCCTCGATGAGCTCGAAGCCGCCTCGCACTGACTCGCAGATCGCGCGGCTCGCGCATTGACTCGCGGCGGGCGTACGGCATGCGCCATCGCCGCGGGGTGAGGCACCCCGGGAAGGGACGGCCCGCGCCGGCTGACTAAGCACAACTGCGGATTTACCGTGCGGGCGCCGGTGCGCATCCTGCCGTCGTAGGCGAAGGCATCGCCGTGCATCGCTTGGGCGAGGCAAGGTGCAGAGCTCATGAAACGCATCGTACTGTTCGCGGCGGTGAACATCGCCGTGCTGGCCGTGATCACGGCGATCGTCGAGCTGCTCGGACTGGACCGCTACCTGCGCGGGTACGGGCTGAGCCTCGCCGGACTGCTCGCGCTGAGCGCCGTGTTCGGGTTCGGTGGGGCGTTCATCTCCCTGGCGCTCTCGAAATGGATGGCCAAGACCGCCATGGGCGTGAGAGTGATCGGGCAGCCGGGAAACGGCGCCGAAGAGCAGCTCCTTCAGACCGTCCGCGGCCACGCCACTCGGCTCGGCCTGGCGATGCCCGAGGTCGGCATATTCGAATCACCGGCTCCCAATGCCTTCGCCACCGGAGCGCGGCGCGACCGGGCGTTGGTGGCGGTCAGCAGCGGGCTGCTCGAGAGCATGGACAGCGAGGAAGTGCAGGCGGTTCTGGGCCACGAGATGACGCACGTCGCCAACGGCGACATGGTCACGCTCGCCCTGCTGCAAGGCGTGCTCAACACCTTCGTGATCTTTCTCGCGCGCGTCGTCGGCACGCTCATCGACAGCATGCTCGGTGGCCAGCGTGAGCGGCGCGAGGGAGGGCTGTTCTACTTCGCCACCGTGATCGTGCTGCAGATCGTGTTCGGCGTGCTCGCCACGTTGATCGTCATGGCCTACTCGCGGCGCCGGGAGTATCGCGCGGACGCGGGCGGAGCGCGCCTCGCCGGCCGGCAAAACATGATCGACGCCCTTCGCGTGCTGCAGCGTGCGCAAGGCGAGCCGCTGCCGGGCCAGTTCCAGGCGTTCGGCATCCATGACCGGTACGAGGGAGGGCTGCTCAGGCGCCTGTTCATGAGTCACCCGCCCCTCGAGGAGCGCATCGCCGCGCTGCAGGCGCCCGGGCGGGGCTCCTGAGAGCGTTCAGGGGTGAAGATCGCTGCGCCCGGCTTCCCAGACGGACTTCCAGCGCGTCTGCCGGAAACGCCGCAGCGCGCGTGTGGCGAGGCGCCTTCGCCGTTCGCCCTGGTGCTCACTCGCTGGCGAAGGTTGCGGCGGCGGCGCCTCGGGGTGTCGACTGCCCTTCGTTCCTGCGCAAATAGGAAAACAGGGCGCAAAGGAGGCCGAAGGCGATGAGCGTGGCCATGACCATGTGGAAGCCTTCCATGAAGGCCGGCTTGCTGGCGAAGATCAGCGCTTCGCGGGCGGCGGGGGATGCGGCGTGGCCGGATACGCGAGCGCTGCCGACGGCGATGAACAGCATGCCCGAGATGTCGACGCCGAGGATGACGCCGAGGGAGCGCATCATGTTGAGGAAGCCGCCGGTCATGCCGAGCTTGTCGCGCGGGGTGGCGGCCATGGTGGCGCGGTTGTTCGCGGGGGTGAAGAAGCCGAGGCCGGCGCCGAGGATGACCATGTCGAGGATGAGCACGGTCGGCCCGGAGGTGCTCGTTGAGAAGATCAGCAGCAGGGAGCCGAGGGCGAGCATCAGGGAGCCGCTGACGAGGAATTGGCGCGAGCCGAAGCGGTCGCTGGCGCGGCCGGCGAACGGAGAGAGGACGGCCATCGACAGCGGGATGGCCGTGAGCATCAGCCCGGTGCGCCCGGTGCTGTAGTGCAGGACCTTCTCGAAGTAAAAGGGCAGCAGGAACAGCACGGTGAACAGCACGTAATAGGCGAGGAAGGCGCTGATGTTGCCGGCGGCGATGGTGAAGCGGCGAAACAGGGCGAGGTCGATGGTCGGGAACTTGACGATGCGCTCGGTGATCGCGAAAGCGACGAGGCACACGAGCCCCAGGGCGAGCTGCGCGAGGATCACCGGATGGGCCCAGCCGACCGTTCCGGCCTGATTGACCGCCAGGACCAGTCCCATCAGCCCGACGGTGAGCAGGGCGCTGCCGAGGTAATCGAGCTTCACGCCCTTGCGGTGCGGATGGTATCGGGGCAGCACCAGGTGCGCCGCAATCGCCCCGGCGATGCCGATCGGCACATTGACGTAGAAGATGAACCGCCAGCCGGCGAAGGTGATGAGCATGGCGCCGACGAACGGTCCGAGCGCCATGGCCGTGCCCTGCACGGCGGCCTGGGCCCCCAATGCGCGACCGAGCTCGCGGCTGCGGAACACCTGGGTGACCAGCGCCACGGAATTCGCCTGCAGAAGCGCCGCGCCGACCGCCTGCAGGGCGCGGGCGAGGATGAGGGAGGAGATGCCGGGGGCGAGGCCGCACAGGGCCGAGCCGAGCACGAAAATCCCGAAGCCGATGTTGTAAAGGCGACTGCGGCCGAAGATGTCGGCGAGGCGCCCGACGATCGGAAGCGCGAGCGCCAGGACGATCATGTAGGCCATGGAGACCCACTCGACCAGCGCCAGACTCGATCCGAACTCGCTCTTGATCGTCGGCAGGGCGATGTTGACGATGGTGATGTCGAGCGCGGACATCGTCGCGCCGAACAGCACGACGATCAGGACGTGCCACTGCCATCGGCCCCGGCCGGCCAGGCCGCTTCTGGGCGCGCGTCTGCGGGGAAACAAACCCAAGCGTTGCAAGCAGTGGACCTCGTTCTGGGCGGTTCTGGGCGGTTCTAGGCGGTTCAGGCGGTTCAGGCGGTGGCGCGGGCGTGCGCTGGGGCGGGAGGCGGGTGTTCAGGCGCGTGCGGCGGGCTCATACCCGGCGCCCGTAGTACAGCGCCGAGAGGTGCGTGGCCTCGGCGAAGAACAGCCAGCGCTCGATCAGCAGCCCGAGCGCGGCGCAGGCCAGGGCGAGCCCCGTGGTCGCCAGGGGCGCCGGGGCGAACTCGCCGAGCACGCTCAAGGCGAGCGGCAGGAGAAAGCCGATGAGCACCGCGAGGGTGCGAAGCTTCGCGACGTGGCGCCGGGCGATGGCGAAGCCCATCTGACGCAGGATGTAATTTTCCGTGAAGTGCGGCGCATCGAGCGCCCGGGCCTCGACGCCCTGGGGCAGGCCGATCGCCGCCGCGAGGCTCGCCAGGGGCGATTGCGCGTCGATGTGCCGCCAGTAGGCGCGCTTGGCGATCAGCGCGGCCACGGCCGTCGTGGCCGCCGCCGCGGTCGCTGTCGCCCCGGGGGAGCCGAGCACCGCGGTGCGCAGCGCCGCAAACAGCACGGCGCCGGAGAAAATCGCGTTCAGGAGATAGTCCGGTGCGGTGTGCGTGTTGTACCACTGGCGGATCGGCTTCAGGCTCGCGTAGATCATGGCCGTGCAATACACCGTGCCGAGCGAGGCAACCAACGTTGCCGCGCCGAGCAGCCGGGTCCGGGGAAGCAGCGGATTCTGCCACAGCGCCACGCCGAAGGCGATCGCCACCGGGTAGGTGAGCACGGCGGCCACCCCCTCGCGTGCGAGCCACGAGGAGCGCCACTGGGTGAACGCGCGCCAGGCGCGCTCCTTGCGCTCCAGATGAAACACCGAGGCGAGCAGCCCGAGGGAGGCGAAGATCAGGGCCAGGGCGATCCCGGCGAGAGCGAGCGTGCGCGCCTGCCCCGGCAGCCCCCCCAGGGCCGAGTACGCCCCGATCCAGGCGAGCAAGCCGTACCCGAACCCGGTCGAGGTGGTCAGCAGCAGAACGGAGGGGGCCGGCTTCATCGGCTGAGCACCCGGTCGAGCAGCCCGAGCAGCGCCGCGCCGATGCCCTTCGCGCCGACGGCGGTGTCGACCGGCCCGGTCGGGATCGTCGCCCGGCGCGGCGGAAGGTACTGGTTGGTCGGCCGGTAACCGAGCTCCGAGAGCGGCCCGACGCCGCCGCGAGCCTCGACGAGCTTGGAGACCTTGCTCTCGGGATCGGCGAGGTCGCCGAAGTGCCGGGCCCGGGACGGACAGGTGGCCACGCAGGCCGGCTCGCGCTCCTCGGGCGCCAAGTGCTCGTCATAGATGCGGTCGATGCACAAGGTGCACTTGCGCATCACGCCCTCTTTCTCATCGAGTTCGCGCGCCCCGTACGGACAGGCCCAGGCGCACAGCTGACAGCCGATGCACTTGTCGGTGTCCACGAGGACGATGCCGTCCTCGATGCGCTTGTAGGAGGCGCCGGTCGGACAGACCGTCACGCACAGCGCGTTCTCGCAGTGCAGGCAGGAGCGCGGGAAGTTCACCGTCCGCGAGCCCTGCGGGCCCTCGGTCTCGTAGGAGTGGATCCGGTTGAACCACACCCCGTCGGGCTGCGGACCGTACTTGTCGTAATCGGGCAGGATCCCGGCTTCTCCGGCGGTGTTCCACTCCTTGCAGTTCACCGCGCAGGCGTGGCAGCCCACACAGGTGTCCAGATCGATCACCAGACCGAGCCGCTTCGCCCCCGGCGCTCTTTGAGGCAGGGTGCTCATCGCTCATGCTCCACGGTGTTGCGCACCCGCAGCGGGTTCGCCTCCCAGCGCGGGGCGGTTTCATCGGGCGTGCCGGGGCCGCAGGGCTCGAGGCGGACAGTCAGATCGAACCAGGCGGCCTGGCCGGTCACCGGGTCGGAGTTCGACTGCGGCGCCTGCCCGCCTTGTTTCGGCAGGTATTCGGAAATGACGTGATTGAGCAGAAACCCCCGGCGGAACTCCGGCGCATCGGGCGCCAGGGCCCAGGCGCCGGTGCGCTTGCCGATCGCGTTCCAGGTCCACACCGTCTCGCGATTGACCCCGCTCATGGTGCGCGCCCGGCAGCGCACGCGCCCGTTGCGCGAGCGGACCCACACCCAGTCCTCGTCGTGGATCCCGAGCTCGGCGGCCAGATCGCGGTGCAGATACAGGCGATTCTCCGAGAGGATCTGGCGCAGCCAGGCGTTGTGCGAGCCCCAGGAGTGATACATCGCCATGGGCCGCTGCGTGATCGCGTGCAGAGGGTAGGCGGCTCGATCGCTCATCGCCTCCTCCAGCGGCACGTACCAGAACGGCAGCGGATCGAAGAAGTGCGCCACGCGCTCGCGCAGCCGCTCGGGCGGGCGAACCGGCCCGTGCCCCTCGGCCGCGAGGCGAAAGCGCTGCAGCGTCTCGCAATACAGCTGCAGGACGATCTGCGCATCCTCCTCGATCAACCCCATCGCCTTCGCCCCGGACAGGTACGCCCGGTTGGCGTGCTTGTAGTAGAGCTGCTCGTGCGCCAGCTCGTGCTTCCAGAAGCTACCGTTTTCGATGTAGCGCTCGAGCTGGCGAGGGTTCGGCGCCCCGCGGCCGATTGCCTCCCCGTCCTCGCCGCGAAACCCCGCCAGCGGCCCGACACCGGGCTTGCGCTGGTGGCGCACCATGTAATCGGCGTAGGAGGCGTACAGCGGCCGGCCCTGGCCATCGGCGAAGTCCGCCAGGCCGAGCCGCCCGGCGAGCTCGATCAGCACGTCCTGGAACGGTCTGACCGCACGCCCGGGCTCGAGCACCGGCACACGGATTGCATCGGCCGGACCGTGCGCCGAGCCGATCGGCCGGTCGAGCAGCGAGATGCAGTCATAGCGCTCCAGATACGTCGTATCCGGCAGCACCAGGTCCGCGTAGGCGACCGTCTCGGACGAGAACGCGTCCGCGACGATGACGAAGGGGATGCGGTAGTTGCCCTGCGCATCGCACTCGCTCAGCATCCGCGTGGTCTGCCCGGGGTTCATCGCCGAGTTCCACGCCATGTTCGCCATGAAAAGCAACAGCGTGTCGATCTTGTCCGGCCCCGCCTCGTACGCACGCGCGATCGCCATGTGCATCAGCCCGTGGATGGCGAGCGGAGCTTCCCACGAGAACGCTCGATCCAGGCGCAGCGCCTCGCCGGCCTCATCGAGCAGCAGGTGCTCCGGCGCGCCCGGAAACCCCAGTGGCGAGGCATCGAGCGGCCCGCCGGGCGCGCTCGCGCGCCCGGGCGGCGGGCCGCCAGGAATCGGCTTCGGGTAGGGCGACTTGTACCGCCACGAGCCCGGAGTGTCGATCGCCCCGAGCAGCATCTGCAGCACGTGGATCGCCCGACAGGTGTGAAAGCCGTTGGAATGCGCGGACACGCCGCGCATGGCGTGTATCGCAACCGGACGGCCCGTCATGCTCGCGTGGCGGCGCCCCGCGCTGTCCGTCCACGGCTGATCGAGCACGACCGGTTGGTTGAAGGCGACTTCGGCGATTTCCGCGGCGATGCGCCGGATGGTGGCCGCCTCGATGCTGCAGCGCTCGGCAACCGCCTCCGGGGCATACTGCGGATCGGCATAGCGCTCGGCGAGCAGCGCGAACGCCGGGCGGGCATGGCGGCCGTCCGGCAGCGCGAAGGTGCCGTGCAGCGCCGGATCGATGCCCGGCGTTTGCGCCTCGAGCAGCCTCTTGGAGGTCCGATCGAAGCACAGCGCCTCCCCGGCGCCATTGCGCGCGATCAACCCGTGCCCGGCCTCCCCGGGGGCATCGATCACCAGGTGATGGGCGTTGCTGTAGCGGACGAGAAACTGCGTATCGATCCGCCCCGCCTCGAGCAGGCAGTGAATCAGCGCGAGCACCAGCAGGCCGTCGGTGCCGGGGGTGATGGCGAGGAACTCGTCCGCGATCGCCGAGTACCCGGTGCGCACCGGGTTGATCGAGACGATTTTCGCCCCGCGCTCCTTCAGCCGGCCCAGGCCCAGCTTGATCGGATTGGAGTCGTGGTCCTCGGCCACCCCGAACAGCAGAAACAGCCGCGCGTACTCCCAGTCCGGCTCGCCGAACTCCCAGAACGCGCCCCCGACCGAGTACAATCCCGCCGCGGCCATGTTCACCGAGCAGAACCCCCCGTGCGCGGCGAAGTTGATCGTGCCGAACATGCGCGCAAAGTGGCTCGTGAGCGACTGGGACTGATCGCGCCCGGTGTAGAAGGCCAGGCGGTTGGGGTCGCTGGCGCGGATCCCCGTCAGCCGTTCCGTCGCGATCCTCATCGCCTCGTCCCAGGAGATCGCCTCGAACTGCCCCGAGCCGCGCGCTCCGGTGCGCCTCAACGGCGTGGACAGCCGCGCCGGGGAAATCGCGCTCATGATCCCCGCCGAGCCCTTCGCGCACAGCACGCCACGGTTGATCGGATGCTCGCGGTTGCCCTCGATGTAGCGCAGCTTGCCGCCGTGCAGGTGCACCTTGATCCCGCAGCGGCACGCGCACATGTAGCAGGTGGTCCGCGCCACGGTGCGCTCAGGCTGAGATTGCCGCTGTGCCGCCATGGATGGGTGCCCTCGAGGGTTCAAAAGCTAAAGACTCATCATGGACCCGACTCCACTATATCTCCAATGCAAATAAAGCAAATACTGCATATACTTCATATATATGAATCTTCACCACCTCTCGGTTTTCTACGCGATCGCCGAGACCGGCAGTCTCACCGCTTCGGCGCGCAAGCTGCACATCTCCCAGCCGGCGCTCTCGCGCGAGCTCAAGATCTTCGAGGACCGATTGGGTGTGACGCTGTTCGAGCGGCATCCGAAGGGCATGCGTCTCACCCAGGCCGGCGAGGTGCTGAGCCCGTTCGCGCAGCGCCTGTTCGAGCTCGAGCGGGCGGCCGAGGCGGCCATGGGAGAGATCGCCGGCGCCACGCGCGGCCGGCTCTCGATCGGCGCGAGCAACACCGTGGGAACCTATGTGCTGCCGCGCGTGCTCGCCGCCTTCCGGCGCGAGCGCCCCGAAGTGCGCGTGTCCGTATTCGTCGGCAACACCGAGCAGGTCTCCCAGGGTGTCGTCGACATGCGCTTCATGTTGGGGTTCATCGAGGGACCGCTGCATCTGAAGGGGCTGCGCACGGTGACTTTCCAACGCGATGAGATCGCCCCGGTGGCCAGCCCCGATCACCCGCTTTTCCGCAAGCGCCATCTCGCGGTCGCGGACCTGTCCGGCGAGCCGCTGCTGGTGCGCGAGCCGGGCTCGGGAACGCGGGAGCTGATCGCCGATACGCTGCGGCGGCTCGGCATCGCGCAGGGCGAGGCCATGGAGTTCGGCAGCACCGAGGCGCAGAAGCGCGCGGCGATGCATGGCGGCGGGATCGCCTGGCTGCCGCGTATCAGCATGGTGAATGAGCTGCGCGAGGGGAGCCTGCGCGAGCTGCCACTCAAACAGCTGCGGATCGTGCGCCCGTTCATGGTCTTGAGCCGCGAAGGGGCGCCGATCGAGCCGGCGGCGGAGGCATTTCTGACTCTGCTGCGCCAGAGTCCGGGCGCGGACGCCGCGGCCGGCTGACCGGCGGATCCGCTCGAAGGCCGCGGCAGCGGCCCGAACGGATCGAGCCGCTGCCCGGCCGGGCTTCACTCCCCTCCGAACCGGTAGCCGAGACCGACGCCGAACAGCAGCGGATCCAGGCGCGCCTGGGAGATCGTCGCGCCGTGGAACTTCACGTCAGAGCGGATCATCATCCATTTGACATCGGCATTGAAATACATGTGCTCAGAGAGCTTGTAGTCAAATCCCGCCTGGACCGCCGGCCCGACGCTCCAGCGATCGAGGGTGAGTCTGCCGACGGTCGGCACGGACAGATTGACGCTCGATATGTAGGTGATGTTCACACCGGCGCCCACGTAGGGCTGAAAGGTGTCCTCCGGAAAGAAGTCGTATTTCAGAGTCAGCGTCGGCGGAAGAGCCCGGAACGTGCCGATCCTCGTCGGGCCGCCGAGCGCGCTGTGCTCGATCGTCGTGGTCAGCAACTGCGGATAGGTGAGCACCAGCTCGCTCGACCAGTACGGCGTGAGGTAATACTCGATGTCGACGTCGGGGATCCACCTGTGATCGACGTGGATCGCGTTCGACGGGATCGCCAGCGGATAGTACGCGTCGGAACCGTTAGCCGGCTCAAGATAGACGGCTCGCAGCCGCACTTCCCATGGGCCGGGATTGTCTTGCGCATGGGCCAGACTCGCTCCCAGTGTCAATGCCGCCAAAGCGGCGGCGACGATGCTCCAAGAGCTTCTCATACGGCCTCCGGTCGATGCGTTCCATGCGCGCAACTATATCGACCGGTACCGCGGCAACGAATACGTGTTAGTACGGAATTTCCCGTCGCGGAGATGCAACCGGCGGCCGGCGCGCCTGCAGCCGGCACTGACGAATGTCAGCGTTGGATGGGGACGCTCGACGTTCCGTCGTGGCGCTTGCGTCCCCGTTCCGCGACGAAGGCGGCGGCATTGCGCTCCGTGCCCCAGCGGCGTTCGCGTGGTCGTCGGCGCGCGGCGCCCGCGCGCCTCGCGGCAGAGCGGCTCGCCATCGGCGAGCCTCGGGCTCTACCGCGCCGATGGGCTCTTCGGGGTCGCCGCGGCGCCAGCGGCGGTCCTCGCCGCCGGTACGGTCTTGACGCCGAGATTGTAGGCCTCGAAGCTCCACACATCGGCGGTTTGCGCGATCTGCTTGTCGAGCGGCATGTAGATGTGGCTGGTCGCCCCGGTGGTGCGCAGCAGCACGGGGTTGGCGCAGCCCTGCGCGTGCTGCAGCGCGGCGGTGAACTTGAACTCGTGCATGGGCACGACGCGATCGTCATCCCACGACGTCGTGATCAGCGTCGGCGGATAGCATGTGCCCTGCTTGATGTTCTGCAGAGGGGAGTACGCGTCGAGCCACTTGAACGCCTTGGGATTGCTCGACAGGCCGTACTCCGGCGCCCACAGCGCGCCACCGGAGAAGTCCTGATAGCGCAGCATGTCGAGCACGCCATGACCGATGTAGGCCGCGCCGAACACTGTCGGCCGCTCGGTGATCGAGGCGCCCGTCAGCAGCCCGCCGTTCGAGTAGCCCTGTATGGCCAGGCGCTTCGATGAGGTGTAGCCGCGGGCGATCAGGTATTTGGCCGCCCATGCGAAATCGTTGAACACATTTTGCTTGTTGCCGAGCATGCCGGCATGGTGCCATTTCTGGCCGTAGGCCCCGCCGCCGCGCAGGTTGGGCACCGCGTAGACGCCGCCGAGCTCGAGCCAGACCGGCAGCATGGGATTGAAATACGGCGTGAGGGTGATGTCGAAGCCCCCGTATCCGTAGAGGACCGTCGGATTGCGGCCATCGAGTTTCACGTCGCGCGCCGACACGATGAACATCGGGACCCGGGTGCCGTCCTTGGAGCGGTAGAACACCTGGCGGGTCTCATACGGGGAGGCATCGAAGCTCAGCGCCGGCTTGAACACCGTCTCCGTGGCGCCGCTGCGCAGGTCGTAGTGGTAGATCCGCTTCGGGTACAGGAAAGAGGTGAACCCGTAGTAGATCGCATCGGAGTCCATCCGCGCCGACACCGAGGTCACGGTGCCCAGGGTCGGCAGGACGAGGCTTCGCAGGCGCTTGCCGCTCAGGGCGTACAGGGTGAGCCGGCTGGTCGCGACCACCTGGGAATCCACCAGTAATCGTCCGCCCGCGAGCGCCGCGGCCTGGATGACGCCCTTGCCCTGGGGCACCACGGTGCGCCAGCGTGCGGGCGCCGGCGCGTACAGGCTCGCCGCAACGATGCGCCCGCGCGGGGCACCAAGCGTGGTGAGCAGATATACCGTGCGTCCGTGCACGCCAACCAGGGCATATTCGGCGTCGTTGCGGGTGTAAAGCGGCCTCAGCCGGGCCGTCACGTCGGGGTGGCGCGGATTGCCCAGATTGGCGACGTACAGCTCGTTGCGCACCGATGTGCCGTTGACGAGCGTGACGAACAGGTAGCGGCCGTTCTCGCTGACCTGGCCCTCGATGATCCACCGCGGCAGATCCGGCCGGCGGTAGATCAGCTTGTCGGCGCTTTGCGGGGTGCCGAGCGCGTGAAAATAAAGCTGCTGATCGACGACCCGGTCGTTGATCCTGTTGTTCTTCGGCGGCCGCGGATAGCGCGAATAGAAGAACCCGTCGTTGCCGCGGGTCCAGGCGATGTTGGAGAACTTGACCCAGCGGATCGCATGCGGCAGCGTCTTGCCCGTGGCGACGTCCATGACGTGGATCGTCTGCCAGTCCGAGCCGCCCTTGGATAGCGCGTAGGCGAGATACTTGCCGTCCGGGGACGGCTCGACACCCGCCAGCGCGATCGAGCCGTTGGGCGAGAGCTTGTTCGGGTCGAGCAGCACGCGGGGTTTGACGGTGCGCGAGTCCTGCACGTAGAGGACCGACTGATTCTGCAGCCCGGAGTTGCGTCGGAAGAAGATCCGGGGCCCGGCGACCTGGTCCGGCGTGCTCTGCCGCGGATAGTTCGACAGCTCGGTCAGGCGCCGCCGGATCCAGCTGCGCACCGGGATCTTGGCCAGATACGCGTTCGTCATCGCATTCTCCGCGCTCACCCAACGGTGCAGCGCCGGGCTCTTCATGTTCTCCATCCACCGGTACGGTGCCGGAACGCGGGTGCCGAAGTACGAAGTCACGATGCGGTCGCGCCGGGCCGGCGGATAATGCGGCGCGCGAGGCGCGGTGGTCTTCGGCCCCGAGCAGGCCGACAACATGATTGAAGCGAGCGCAACCGCGACGATGGTTTTCATGAAAGTTGGTTTCTGCACCATGGGGCGAACGAAAAAAGGATAGCACAGAACGACTCGCCGCCCGCGCGGGCCTCGCCTGATCGAGGCGGGACATGACTCAACGGCAAGGACGTCGGATCGACCGAATCAATGCCCTTGCGAACGAGCCGCGATGAAGCGTTGTATATGCAGGATGAGGCGTTGGCTCCGGGCCGGCCGCGCAGCGTCGTGCACGGCGCTCGACCGGGTCGGCGCCGGCCGCGGGCGATCGAAGGCTTCAATGATGCAGGCGAGGCGCCCAGCCTCCCGGCCGGCGTTTGAGCACGAAGTGATGCCAGAGCGCGGCGGCGAGCAGCAATCCGCCGAGCGCCAGCAGACTCGGGCGGCCGGCCACCGGGTCGGTCCAGTCCGCGACGGCAAAGGCGAGCGCCAGCGCGAGGCCGAGCACCGGCACCAGCGGGTAAAGCGGCGAGCGCCAGAACCCGGGCTTGCCGGTCAGTCCTTTCATCCGGCCGACGAGCACGGCGACGCTGACCAGCGCGAGACCGTAGACGACCAGACCGGACATGAACACCAGCAGCACGCGCGAGCTCAGCAGGCAGCAGGCGGCGGAAGTGATGCCCGCCACCAGTGTGGCGACGCGAGGGGAGCCCGAGGCACCGTGCACCGTGGCCATGGCGGCGTTGACGCGCGAGGGAAAGATCCCGTCGCGCGCAAAGCTGAAGAACAGCCGCGACGAGAACAGCACCTGGGCGATGAGCGCGTTGAAGATCGCCAACGCCACCGCCGCGCTCAGCGCGCGTCCGGCCATCGGTCCGGCGAGGGAGGCGACGAATGCGCTGAAGGGAGCAGGGCTGCGCAGGATCGCCGCGTCCCGCCCGCCGCTCAGAGCCACCGCGATCACTGGCAGCGCGATCGCCACGGCGCCTGCGAGGCAGGCGATGAGGATCACACGGCCCATCTTGCGGTGAGGGTCGATCAGTTCCTCGCCGAATGCGATGGCCTGATTGCCGCCGGCGGTCGCGAAGGCCGCGCTGACCGCTCCCAGGGCCATCGCCGAGGCGGCGACCGGAACCCACCGGCCGTCGGCGCCGGGCAGGAGCGGATGCGCCATCAGCGCCGGGATGTTTGCCGGGGTGTGCCAGAATCCCGCCACGACCAGCGTCGAGACCGCGAGCAGCTCGATGGCGAGGAAGATTCCGGTGACGAGCGCGTTCGTTCGCACCGCCAGCAGCGCGATGCCGACCGCGATCGCCAGCGCGGTGAACGTGATCACATCCGGTGGCGCGCCGGGGACGAGCTGGCCGAGGTAGGTGGCGACCATCTTGGCGAGGTAGGCGTTGATCGGCATGATCACCGCCGCCCACAGCGCGAGGCAGACGAAGCCCGCCGCGGGGCCGAGCACCGAGCCCACGCCGACGTAGTCGCCGCCCGCATAAGGATAGGCGGAGCCCAGCTCGGCATAGACCATCCCCCAGACGGCCGCGGCGCCGATGCCGAGGAGAAACAACACCGCCGCGCCGGAGCCGGTCTGCTGCAGCACTTCGGAACCGGGGCCGTACACGGAGAAAACCGGAGACAGGCATGAGAGGGTGAGCAGCAGCGCATCGAATGCCGAGAGCCTTCGATGCAGCCGTTTCGCGGCCGCGGGGGCGGCCGCGGTTTCGGCCGCCGGCGCTGCGGCGTGGGTCGGATCCGCGTTCAAGGAGTACCTCCGGTGTGATGCGCGGGCGTGGGCATCAGCGCCCGGCTCATCGCCGGGAATGGATTTTTTGGACCGAAGCGCCGCCGGTCCGTTCGATCCCCCGAGTCTTCAAGCCACCGCGCCTCGCGCTTTGGGCGGATGATGCGCGCGTCCCGGGGAGAGCTCAAGCGCGCGGCGGCCGACGGCCCGCGCGCCGCGGCTGGGGTTTGCGCGGCCCGGAGAGTCAGTATTTGGCCGGCTGCGGGAGCGGCGCCTCGCCGCGGAGGTCTTTCGGCGGCTGGTAGACGCCGGCCGCCCGCGCGATCAGGAGGTACTTCTGGAATACGCGGTTTGTTTCCGCCTCATGCTCGCTGACAGTGGAGCGATCCACGGGATCGAAGAAGCAGGTGGGATCCTCTCCCATGTAGTCCCCGGTGTGAAAGAACGCCATGGCCCGGCATCCCCCGCAGGTGTACTGATAGCGGCAGCGGCCGCAGCGGCCCTTGAGCCGCGAGCGGTCGGTGATCTCTGCAAACAGGGGGCTCGCCTCGACGAGCTCGTCGATGGGCCGCTCGCGCACGTTGCCGGCGCTCAACGCATCGAGCAGCACCGGGCAGGCCGACACATCCCCTTCCGCGTTGACCGTGAGCCACGAGCCCACCCAGCAGCCGATCGCGGGGTTTTGCGGAACCGTATTGTTGCGAGCGCCTCCTGAGACCCGCGCGTGCAGGTCCGGGGAGAGGAAGTAGGGCGTATAACTCACATAGCCGTGAGGATTGCGGCGCAGCGCCGGGTGAAAGTACCGCTGCAGATCGTCCCTGTCGAAGCCCATCTCGCCGAAGCACCGCGATCCGGACCCGCGCGGAACCAGCGGCGAGCGGTTGTAGGCGATGTTGTGCTTCACGATGAACTCGACGGTCTTCTCGAAGCTCCGCGCGTTGTATTTGCCGATCGTGACCACCACGTGCTGGCCGAGCCCGAGCTCGACGCAGTCCTCGAGCACCCGCAGCGTCCGGTCCGACTCGTTGTCCCGGCTCCAGCGGTTCTCCTCATCCACGGCGTTGAGGCCGACGACGATCCTCGCGCGGCCCCGCGTCACGTCCCGGATGGCCTCGAGGCGCTCTCGGGTGAGCTTCTTGCAGTTGCTGAGCACGGAGCAGCGAAACCCCAGGTCCACCGTCAGGCGCAGCAGATCCAGCGCGTCCCTGCGCAGCAGAAATTCCCCGCCGCTCCATCCGATCGTGTGCACGCCTAGACGGCGCGCGGGAAGCAGCAGCCGGCCGCGAATTTCCTCCAGAGTCAGCTCTTTTCGGAAACTCTCGCGCACCTTTCGTGCGTCGTTGCTGCCTGTCATGCAGAAGGGACAGCGCAGGTTGCACCGTCGTGTCGCTTCGAAGTAGAGCACCTGGAACCGATACCGCGCCATCTCGCTTTCTCCCCTCCGGGGCCGGCACGCCTGGACTGACGTCGTTTATCCGCTAACGCCACGGCTGTCAATTCCGACACGGAGTCAAACATGAGAAAAGTCAGCCGGCACGGGGGGCGGTCCGCGCCGGCAAACCGGCCGCCGGGATTGCGGCACTCATCGCCGTCTCGGCAAGCCCGTCGCAGCGGTAGGGACATTACCGAATGGCGCTCGAGGGCGGCTGTGCGCCATCCTCGCCCGCGTGGCCCGGCGCCGCGCCGCATCCGGCCGGGAGTCGTGAGCTTGAGCCGCAGGGGATCCGCACATGAACACCGGCGAGGTTTGCACTCGAGAGGTCTATATCCTCCAGGCAGAGGAGTCCTTGGCGAGTGCTGCCGCGGAGATGATGAGGCGTCACATCGGGGCGCTCGTCGTCGTGCGCAGCGAGCCGAAGCGAGTGCGGCCGGTCGGCATCGTCACCGACCGCGACATCGTGCGCGGTCAGCTCTCGCTCAAGAAGGATCTGGCCGGCCTCACGGTGGGGGAGGTCATGACGCCCGACCCGTTGACGGTCTGCGAGACCTTCTCGATCGCGCAAACCCTCGAGCGGATGAGGGCGCGGCGCGTGCGCCGGGCGCCGGTGGTCAGCGAGCGAGGGGATCTCGTCGGCATCGTCTCCGTGGATGATCTGCTGCCGGTCCTCGCCGATCAGCTGCGCGCGCTCGCGCGCCTGATGGGCGAGCAAGCCGGCGGCGAGGGCAGATCGGCGCCTCCGGCGGAAAGCTGGCCGGGGCCCTAGGGCGGCGCACGCCGCGGGCCTGGGTGCGTAATTCTTCGGTCACGGCGTGGAAAGCGGCGCACACATCCACTGTGGCGCGGACTGCGCGCGGGAGGGTGGCGACCACGGCCTGGTCGATCACGTCTGATTGCGGCGCTTCGGCGCATTGGAGCTCGAGCTGACTCGCTCGGCGCGAAAGGCTGCTCGGCGGACGGTCACGCTGTTCGTCTGCGGTGATGTCATGACCGGCAGGGGGATCGACCAGATTCTGCCGCATCCGAGCGATCCGCGGCTCTTCGAGCCCTACGTGAGCTCTGCGTTGGAATACGTTGCGCTGGCCGAGCGGGTTTCCGGTCCGATTCCGCGGCGAGTCGGCTTCGACTATGTGTGGGGCGATGCGAGGGAGGCATTGAGCCGCGCGAGGCCGCATGCGCGCATCATTAACCTCGAGACCGCCGTCACGAGAAGTCAGGATGCGGATCGGCGCCGGGGCATCCATTACCGCATGCATCCGGCCAACGTAGCCTGTCTCACCGCCGCGGGTGTCGATTGCTGCGTGCTGGCGAACAACCACGTGCTCGATTGGGGCCGCCGGGGCCTCGAGGAGACGCTGCGCGTCCTGCACGCGGCCGGAGTTCGAACCGCGGGCGCCGGAGGGGATGAAGCCGGGGCCGCCGCTCCCGCGGTGCTCGCCGTCCCGGGCGCTCGTGTGCTCGTGTATGGAGTGGCCTTCCCGAGCAGCGGCGTGCCCGAGGACTGGAAGGCGGGTCGGGCCCGGCCGGGCGTCAATTGGTTCGCCGGCCCTTGCGCTCGCACCGTGGAGGCGCTCGGGCGGCGAATCCAGAGCGATCGGCGCGCGGGCGATCTCATCGTGGCCTCCCTGCACTGGGGCGGGAACTGGGGGTACGAGGTCTGCGGGCCCGAGCGGGAGTTTGCGCACCGGCTCATCGATGAGGCCGGAGTCGATCTGGTGCACGGGCACTCCTCGCATCATCCGAGGGGGATCGAGATCTACGGGGGCAAGGCGATTCTCTACGGCTGCGGGGACCTGTTGAACGACTACGAGGGCATCGGCGGCTACGAGTCCTACCGGCCCGAGCTGTGCGCGATGTACTTCCCGGTGCTCGATGCCGGCAGCGGCGATCTGGCCGCCTTGCGGCTGATTGCGCTGCGCGTGCGGCGCTTTCGGCTGCAGAGGGCCTCGGCCGAGGAGAGCGCCTGGTTTCAAGCCCGCCTGCAGCGCGAATGCGCCCGGTGGGGAGGGCGGATCGTGGCGGACGAGGACGGGCTGGCGCTCGAGTGGTCCCCGGCGTCCCCGCCTCCAGAGTGTGGGCCTCGGGATGCCTAGGACACCTGCCCGCCGCGCGATCGACCCGGACCTCGCCGCCAAGGTCGCCTACCTCGCCGATCCGCATCACTTTGCCGGACATCCGCGCGCCGTCGAGGTCATCGAGACTCACTTCGCCTGGGTGTTTCTCGCCGGCTCGCGGGCGCTCAAGCTCAAAAAGCCCGTGCACCAGGCGTCGATGGACTATCGCGCACCGGCAGCGCGGCACAGGGGGTGCCGGGCGGAGCTCGTGCTCAATCGGCGGCTCGCCCCCAGTGTGTACTTGCGTGTCGTTGCGCTCAAGCGCACCCGGGACGGGGCCTTCTCGCGCCGCGCGGGGGTGCGGACCGTCGACTGGCTCATCGAGATGCGTAAGCTCCCCGCGGCGCGCAGGCTCGATGCGCTGCTCACCCGGGGCGCCGTCCAAGGGCGCCACTGGCGCCAGCTCATGGTGAGACTCGCGACGTTCTTCCGCCGTGCCGAGTCTCGGCCGATGAGCGACCGCGCCTACCGGGCGCGGCTGCGGCGGCAGATCGTGGCCACTGCGCGCGAGCTCGGCGCGAGCGACCTCGGCCTACGGACCCGGCAAGTGGTCGAGCTCGAGCGCTCCCAACTTGCCTTCCTGAGCGAACACGCCAGGATGCTCATGGGCCGCGGGGCCCGTCTGATCGACGGGCACGGTGACCTGCGGCCGGAGCACGTGTTTCTCGGGGCGTGGCCGCGCGTCTGTGTGATCGACTGTCTGGAGTTCGATCCGGACCTGCGGCGGCTCGATCCGGCCGAAGAGATCGCGTTCCTGGCGCTCGAGTGCGCGCGGCTCGCGGGAGCATCGGTGGCCGATGAGCTCCTCGCGGAGTACCGCTGTGTCACGGGCGACCCGGCCCCGCAGCCCCTGGTCGACTTCTACATGAGCCGGCGTGCGGCGGTGCGCGCGCAGCTTACCGCCTGGCACCTGCGGGATGAGGCGTTCGCCGGGGAGCGGCGGATGTGGCGGGCGCGAGCGCATTCCTACCTCCGCGACGCACTGCGTCTGAGCCGCCGGGCAATCGCGTCTGGGCACGTTGCCGGCGCGGCCTCGGACGGGAGGCGCGAGACCGCCGCGCTCACTGCGGGAGCGGCGGCGGCCACTGAGAGAGGAGCGGCATCACCGGCACGCCCGTCGCGATCCGCCGCACCACCTCCCCGAGGAGCGGCGCGACCGGCAACGTGAGCAGCTTTTCCGAGGCGGCGGCCGCGGCCGGCAGCTCGAGTCCCGTGCTATCGGTCACGACGATGCCGGAAATCGCCTCGGCGGCCAGGAGCGCATTCAGGCCGCTCGGCATCGGGGCATGCGTGACGGCCACCCGGACCGATTCGGCGCCTGCCCGGCGGCAGGCGCGGGCTGCGCGGATCAACGTCCCGCCGGTGGCGCACAGGTCATCGAGCACGATTGCGGTGCGTCCGGCCACCTCTCCGGAAAGACTGCCTCCGGAGACAACATCCTTTGCGCGGCGTTTCGAGACGAACGCCAACTCGACCGGGCCGCCGACTTTGGCCGCCAGCTGCTCGCTGAAGATCTGCGCCCGCTTGATGCCGCCGATGTCCGGTGAGACTACGGTGAGTCCCCTCCCCGGAGGCTCGGCGGCAAAGTGCGTGGCCATCATCGGCAGCGCCGTCAGATGAATGGTCGGAATGCGGAAGGCGTTGTCGAACGCAGCGGGATTGTGCACGTCGAGGCCAATGGCGCACTCGACGTGTGTCGCCTCGAGCAGTTCTGCGACGTAGCGCGACGTCACAGGATCGCGCGGCTGTGTGCGACGATCTTTGCGTGCGAAGGCGAGATAGGGCAGCAGCACAATCGATCGTGCGCCGCCCTCGTGCAGGCACTGAAGCAGGAACAGCAGCCGGACCAGCCGCTCGCACACCGGTACGGCCTCGGTTCCCGCGAGCGACTGCAGCACGAACACCTCCCGTCCGCGGACGGGCTCGAGCGGGCGGATCTTGAACTCCCCGCCCTCGAAGCGCCGCTCCTCGATGGCCAACAGGGCCAGGTCGGCTTCCCGGGCGACCGCCGTCGCGAGCGGTTCGCTCTCCGAGAGTGCGGCGAGGACGACGGTGCCTGCCATCAATCGGCCTCCCGGGTGATGTCGCAACAGTGAGCGGTCGGCGGCGAGGTGTCCGGCTCCGCGGGGAGCTCGAGCGCCCCCGCGCGCGAGGTGTCCCGGAACACGGTACAGCCCTTCAGACCGAGCTCGTAGGCGGTGGCGAAGATCTCCTCCACCGCTTCGGGCGCCGCCGTGCGCTCGAGGGCCACGGTCTTGGAGATCGAGCCGTCGACCGCCGGCTGCAGCGCCGCCTGCATCAGCAGTTGGGAGCGGGGTGAGACCGAGGCAAGCTCAAGGAAGGCTTCGGGCGGGGCTGCGGGCGGGGCTCGCCGGCTCTGCCAGAGCGCATACGCCCGGTCCGTGACCGGGAAGGCGTGGTGTGCGCCCTGTGAATCGAGGACGCCTCGCTCGCCCTGCAGGCGATTGATCGGCTCGATGCCGCTGCTCAGGTTCTCCGCCAGCAGACTGATGGTGCCGGCGGGCGCGACGGCGAGCAGGTGGCTGTTTCGGATGCCGTGGCGGCGAATGGCCGCTTGGAGGGTCTCGGGCAGGCGCTGGATGAACGGCCGGGCGGTGTAGCGCTCGGCATCGAACAGCTCGAACGGTCCGCGCTCTCGGGCCAGATCCACCGAGGCGTCGTAAGCCGCATCGCGCACGGTGCGCATGAGCCCGGCGGCAACGGCTCGCGCGTGGTCCGTGTCGTAGCGCAGCCCGAGCATGGCCAGCGCATCGGCGAGCGCGGTGATGCCGAGGCCGATGCGGCGTGTGCGGTGCGATTCGATGCGCTGGCGAGGCAGGGGGAATCGGGAGATCTCGATCACGTCGTCCAGGAACCGCACCGCAAGGCGCGCGCACTCGCCCAAGCCGCACTCATCGAGACGAGCCCGGGGGGTGAATGGATCGACGACGAACGCCGTGAGATTGAGCGAGCCGAGATTGCATGCGCCGTAAGGCGGCAGGGGCTCCTCGGCGCAGGGGTTGGTCGCGCTCAAGGTCTCCGCATAGCCCAGGTTGTTTTCCGCATTGATGCGATCGATGAACAGCACCCCGGGCTCGGCGCAGGCGTGCGCGCTCGCGTACAGTTTCCGCCACAGATCGCGCGCGCGAACGCTTCTCCATACCCGGCACGCGAGCGGGGCGGCGTGGCCGCTCCAGGGCCGCTCGAGGGTCTCTCCTGCCTCATCCGCGCCCTGTGGGAACAGCAAAGGCCAGCGCGCGTCGGCGCGAACCGCCTGCATGAACGCGTCGGTGACGAGCACGGACAGGTTGAAATGCGTGAGCGCCCCCGATGCGCGCTTGGCATCGAGGAACTCCTCGATATCCGGGTGATCACAGCGCAAGGTCGCCATCATTGCGCCTCGGCGCGCACCGGTCGAGAGAAGGGTCGCGGACATGGCATCCCACACATGCAGGAACGACACCGGCCCGGAGGCGATCATGCCTGTCGCCTGCGCACGGCTGCCGCGCGGGCGGAGGGTGGAAAAGTCATAGCCCACGCCGCCACCGTGTTGCATGGTGATCGCCCCCTCCTTCAGCGCCTCGAAGATGCCGGTGAGGGAATCCTCGATCACGCCCATCACGAAGCAGTTGGCGAGCGTCACTTCGCGTGAGACGCCGGCGCCGGCGAGGATCCGCCCGGCCGGCAGGAAGCGAAACGTCTCGAGCAGCTCGCGAAAGGCCGGCTGCCAGCGGCGCGGATCGCGCTCGACGGCCGCGACGCTGCGCGCCACGCGCTCCCAGGTGTCGAAAATGGAACGCTCACGCGGCAGCGCTTCGGGATCACGGTAGTGCGTGCGCCAGATGAACTGCGGCAGGGTCTCGGGTTGCCTATCGGGGGTCGCGGTCACGGTACGCTCGTCCCATTTCCTCCGTATCTTGCGCACCGCGGGTTTGCGCGGGTCATTGGGGGATTTGCGTACTTCCGGCGTAGTGCTACGCATGCCGGATCGCACGCGGGCTCAGCGCAGCCTCGAGCAGCGCAGCCGCGGCCGGCTTTCGCGCACGCTCAGGATGCGCTGCCGTGGGACGCTCGCGCACCGAGGTGACCCTCGAACCAGCCGGCGGCCAGGTCGGCGACGCGCTCGAGAGCGCCCGGCTCGACGAACAGGTGCGTCGCCCCCGGCACGATCTCCAGGCTGGCCTCGCAGGACAGCTGCGCGAGCGCCGCCCGGTTGAGCGCCACGACCTCGGCGTCGTTGCCGCCCACGATGAGCAGTGTCGGCGCCCGTACCGCGACCAGGGCCGCTCCGGCCAGATCCGGCCGGCCGCCGCGGCAGACGAGCGCGCCGACCTGCGGCACGCGCGCGGCCGCGCAAAGCGCCGCGGCGGCGCCGGTGCTCGCGCCGAAGTAGCCGATCGGGAGGTCCTTGAGCTGGGCATGGGCGAGCGCCCAGCCGGTGGCCGCCACCAAGCGCTCGGTGAGCAGGTCGATGTCGAATCGCAGCTCCGCGGTCAACTCATCGATCTGCTCTTCCTGTGCGGTGAGCAGATCGAACAGGAGCGTCGCCAGGCCGGCAGCGGACAGGCGTTGCGCGATGTAGGTGTTGCGAGGACTGAATCGCCCGCTGCCGCTGCCGTGCGCGAACAGCACCAGTGCGCGCGGCGCGGCGGGGATGCGCAGCAGGCCTTCGAGGCTCGCCGTGCCGGCCTCGAAGCGGATCGCACGGGGGTGGGTGTCGGTCATGTGCGGCTGCGGTGCTGGGCGAGCAGGCGAGAGACTTCGGCGTCTTCGAGCTGCTCGAATTGCTCGTACCACTCGCCGATCGCGAACAAGAGCATGGGGATCCGAACGATGACGACGTCATCGGCTTCCGCCCGGATGAGCTCGACCGCATCCGGGGAAGCCACCGGTGCCGCCGCCACGATGGCGGTGGCGCCGGCCTTGCGCGCGGCCCGCACCGCCGCAAGCATCGTCGAGCCGGTGGCGATCCCGTCATCGACCAGGATGACGGTCTTGTCCTTGAGCGCCAGAGGCGCAAGCCCCGCCCGAAAGACACGCTCGCGCCGCTCGAGTTCGCGGCGCTCGGCCTCGACGCGCCGGTCGAAGGTTTCGGCGAGATCGGGGAGGTCCTTCGCCATCCGAGGCTCGTGCACCACGATATTGCCCGAGGCGATGGCGCCGATCGCGAGCTCGGGCTGTCCCGGCATTCCGATCTTGCGCACCAGCATCACATCGAGCGGCGCATCGAGCTCGCTCGCGACCTCGCTGGCGACGGCCACGCCGCCGCGCGGCAGGCCGAGCACGAGCAACGGCGGCTCGAGCTTTCGCCTCTTGAGCTCCAGCGCGAGCGCGACGCCCGCCGCGGCGCGGTCTTTGAACCTGTGCGAACCGGCGCTCATACAGATGCTTTTTAGAACTTTTCCGGGCGCTTGGCATCGCGGGTTCTACGGAGGGCCGCAGAGGCGCCACGGCTCTAGGATCGGAGCCTCGCAGCGAGGGTTCGAGAGGCCATGAGCGCGCACTGGAAGCATTTTCCCCACGGAGCCGACGTCGGCGTGCGGGGCGTGGGAGCGACCCCGGCGCAGGCGTTCGAGCAGGCCGCCCTCGCGATGACGGCGATCGTTGCTGATCCTGACACCGTCGAGCCGCGCCAGAGCGTGCGGATCGAGTGCGATGCACCGAACGAGGAGCTGCTGCTCGCCGAGTGGCTGAATCGCCTCATCTACGAGATGGCGACACGGAAGATGCTCTTCCGCCGCTTCTCGGTCCGACTCGACGGCGCTCGACTGCAGGGGACGGCCTGGGGCGAGCCCGTGGACCGGAGCCGGCATCACCCCGCGGTGGAACTCAAGGGAGCCACGTATACGTCGCTGCGCGTGGCAAAGGAGGAGCAGGGATGGATCGCCCAGACGGTGGTGGACGTGTAGGCCATGGACCTGAATCGGCTCATCCGACGCTCAGAGTACGAATGGGAAATCCCCCAGAGCGGGGGGATGCGCGTGCCGGCGATTCTCTTTGCCAGCGAAGCGCTGGTGCGGGAGATGGACCCGAAGGTCTACGAGCAGGCAGTGAACGTGGCCAAGCTCCCGGGCATCGTGAACGCCTCCTACGCCATGCCGGACGCGCACTGGGGCTACGGCTTCCCGATCGGCGGGGTGGCCGCCTTCGATCCCGAGGCGGGCGGGGTGGTGTCCGCCGGAGGAGTAGGGTTCGATATCTCCTGCGGCGTCCGCTGCCTGCTCACGGGGCTGACGCGCCGCGATGTCGATGCCGTGCGGATGGAGCTTGCCGATGCGCTCTATGAGCGGATTCCGGCGGGAGTCGGCAGCACCGGCACCGTCAGCCTCTCGCCTGCCGAGATGGATGCGATGCTCCGGGGCGGGGCCCGCTGGGCGGTGGAGGGGGGGGTCGGCACGGGGGCGGACCTCGGGCGGATTGAGGGGGGCGGGCAGAGGCCAGGCGCCGGGCCGCGCGGGCCACGGCCGCCGGCGGGACCCCGGACGGCGCGGCCCCCGCGCCGGGGGGTTCGGGGCGCCCGCCGTCGGGGGCGCCCGCGCGGGCAGGGGAGCCGCCGAGGGCGTAGGACACCCCGGTGAGCTCCTCGGACAGCGCCCACAGCCGCGCCGCGCCCCCGGCCCGGTGCGACCGGGGGCTCGACCGGACCCGCCGGGGCGGCCCGAACTGCTGGCCGGGACCGCTCGGGCCGAAGCAGTCACCGCCGACCACGTCCGGCGCGGTGGCGGCGTAGAGGGTGGGGAGCGCCCCGGCGGCCGCCGACTGCCCCAACCGGCCCGCCAGGCGACCGACGCGTGCCGCCGCGCCGGAGCGGCCGAGCAGCGGCCGATGCGGGGCGCGGCGGCGATGCTCGCCAAGTACATGCAGCAGTCGCTCTCGGTACCGACCGCGACCAGCTTCAGAACGATCACCGTCACCGTCCTGGACGGGCGCAGGCGGGAGCTGAAGGCAGCCGGCAGGAATGTCTCCTTCACGCACCTGATCGCCTACGCGATCGTGCTCGCGGCGGGCGAGATGCCGGTGATGGCCGAACACTTCGCGGAGATCGGCGGCAGGCCGCACCGAATCGACGACGGCGCCGTCAACCTCGGGCTCGCGGTCGACGTGGAGCGCAAGGACGGCACCCGCACGCTCATGGTCCCCGTGATCCGGGG